>Ga0007858_1000418_pt1 | contig 13222 bp, 16 predicted proteins | sample CryBogCBH08Aug08_FD_71211 | JGI IMG/M metagenome (GOLD analysis project Ga0007858, IMG submission 71211) | Freshwater microbial communities from Crystal Bog, Wisconsin, USA - CBH08Aug08 | ecosystem: Environmental > Aquatic > Freshwater > Lake | place: Crystal Bog, Wisconsin, USA | collected...
ACGCAGAGTTCGCTCGTGCTGCTCGTGTAACCGCTGACTTGACAACCAACATGGCTCTGCCAGCTGGTACAGACAGCATCAACATCCCAGCAATTACTCTCGGTTCTAAGACTGCATTCCAGAACCCAGACAACTCTGCAACAACAATCCGCGACATGGTTACCTCAACAGTAACCGCACCAGTCCGCACCATCTCAGGTTACGAGAACGTCTCGATTCAGCTTGTCGAGCAGTCTCCACTTGCAGGCGGCTTGGATCGCATGGTCTTCGGTGACCTTATGGCAGATTACGCGTTGCAACTCAACGCTGCTGTCGTTGGTACCGGCGACGGAACGTCAGGCACACTCAAGGGCTTCATCACCCTTGGAACCGACACCACAAACGGAATCCCAACCACATGGACCGAGACAACACCATCAGCTGTTAATGGACTCAAGGCCATGGCCGCTGGTATCAGCCAAGTTGTAACTAACCGTTACAAGGACGTTGAGGCCATCGTTATGCACCCATCGACTTGGTACTGGTTGTCAGCTCAGGTTGACGGACAGTCTCGTCCGCTTATTGTTCCTACCGCTGCTGGCCCATTCAACGCCAACGGTGTGAACAAGGCTCCGGGCGCATCAAAGGGTCTCGTTGGAACAATCCACGGTGTACCTGTCTACGTCGATGCAACCATCACAAAGACCTACGGCTCATCAACAAACCAGAGCCCAATCTTGATCGGTAAGTTCTCAGATTCTTACTTGTTCGAGTCAGGCGTCAAGACCCGCGTACTTCCAGACGTATTGTCAGCAAACTTGACAGTCCGTTTCCAAGTCTACGGTTATGTCGCTCTTGCACACCGTTTCGCGAAGGCTGTCACAGCCGTCACCGGAACCGGTGCTGTTGCACCTTCTGGCTACTAATAGCTAGAGTCGTGGCGCTGGCTCTGCCTTCGGGTAGAGTCGGCGCACCGACACACTTACTGGGGGAAATATGAAATCCATTTTTTTAGAAGGCTTGAAATCAGCCCGAGAAATTGTTCAGAACGATGGCATTTCCAAGCTCGATGATCTTATTTCCGAGCTAGAAGGCCAATACCGCGAAACCGCAGCGGTCACACCAATGGCGGAAACCCGATGAAGTCCAAGGACAAAGTCTGCATCGGAATGATTAACGATGGCAAAATCAACGCACAACTTGTCATCGACTTAATCCATATCGCACGCCAACGCCCCGAGCGTTTTGACGCATTCGTTCAAGTCTCGAATTCAGGACTTATCGCCCGCTCTCGCAACATCCTCGTCAAGAATTACCTCGCGCAGACTGACGCGCCGTGGCTTCTCATGATGGACGCAGATGAGCGCCTCACGGTTCCCAACTTCGACAAGCTGATTGACACCGCTCACGACAAGGAGCGTCCAGTTGTCTCAGCTCTTGTCTTCGCCGCATTCTTCAATGACGATGACCATCTTCGTCCGGTACCGACCATCTACAACGAAATCGAAGGTCGTGGATTGGTCCCGCTTGACGATTATCCCGAGGATTCAGTCATCAAAATTGACGCATCGGGTACTGGTTGCTTACTGATTCACCGAAGCGTGTTGCTGAAATTGCAAGAAGAAACGACAGCCCATCAAGGCAAGGATTGGGCATGGTTCGTCGATGGAGCTATCAACGGTCAATGGTTCGGCGAGGATTTACTATTCTCCAAGCGCCTTGCATCGTTAGGAATTCCACTGCACTGCAACACTGGCGCAATCTTGGCCCACAAAAAAGATTTTTGGCTCGATAACCGCCACCACTTACCATTTCGCGAACAGGCGCTCAACCCCGAGAAGTAAAGGATTAGATCAGCGTTTCCCCCTGACGTTGATCTAATCCCCCAACAATTAAGGAGAAACCGTGACGACACAGTATCCCAACGGAATTGACACATTCGTCAACCCACAGGCAACGGATACTCTCGATTCGTCTACCGTTCCCCACGCAACGGAGCACGCTAATGCGAATGACTCGATCCATGCGATTGAAACGGAACTCGGAACGAATCCGAAAGGTTCCAAGGCATCGGTTAGAGCACGTCTTGACGCTGTTGACAGCACAATATCTACGATTTCCCTCACGACTGGGCCGACTGGTCCCACGGGTCCCACTGGCGCAGCCTCAACGGTTACGGGGCCGACGGGTGCGACGGGACCAACAGGAGCCGCCTCAACAGTAACGGGGCCGACGGGTGCAACCGGACCGACGGGAGCGACCGGGCCAACGGGTGCCACAGGCGCAGCTTCTACAGTAACGGGTCCGACGGGTGCCACTGGCCCCGCTGGTGCTGTTGGTGCGACTGGACCCACTGGTCCTGCTGGCGCTAACGGTTCGGCTGGTTCGACTGGCCCAACGGGTGCGACTGGTCCAACTGGTCCCACGGGTCCGATTGGCGATAAGTATCAAACCTCATCGACAACATCGGTCACACTTCCAGTCAGCGGATCACAGACCATCACTATTGGCACAGGCCTTCAATACTCCGTGCAACAGTCCGTCATCGTTGCTAATACGACATCGGCATATTTCATCGGTGACGTTGTCAGCTATAACTCGGCAACTGGCGCACTTGTTCTGACTGTCACTAAGACCGTCGGCACTGGCACATTCACATCATGGACAGTTAACCTCGATGGTGCTGTCGGTGCTATCGGTGCCACTGGCCCAACTGGACCAACGGGCGCAGCTTCAACTGTTACCGGACCAACTGGCCCAGCGGGTGCGATTGGTGCAACGGGACCGACTGGCCCAGCGGGTGCAGCTTCAACTGTCACTGGACCGACGGGTGCGACTGGACCGACGGGTGCGACTGGACCGACGGGTGCGACTGGTGCGGCTTCGACTGTCACTGGCCCGACGGGTCCGACGGGTGCGACGGGTTCAGCTTCAACGGTGACTGGTCCTACGGGACCGACGGGACCAACGGGCGCAGCTTCAACCGTTACTGGACCAACAGGACCAACGGGCGCTGGATATTCTGGCGTCGCTTCTCTCACTTCCGTCACGATTGCAACTGGATCTCAAACCTTCACGCTTGCTGGCTCATATCAAGGCGCTTATATCGTCGGTCAGCGAATCCGCGCCATTTATCCAGTATCTCCAACGAATTACATGGAAGGCGTCATCACTTCCATCAACACAACGACCTTGGTTCTCAATGTCGACACCATCGGCGGGTCGGGAACGCCGGCAATCTGGAATTTCGCCGTCGCTGGTCTTGTTGGTGCCACTGGTCCGACTGGTCCAACGGGCGCAGCTTCAACTGTCACTGGCCCAACTGGTGCCACTGGACCGACGGGTCCAACGGGTGCAGCCTCAACTGTCACCGGACCGACGGGATCCACTGGTCCAACGGGTGCAGCTTCAACTGTCACCGGACCGACGGGACCGACTGGTGCGACTGGAACGGCGGGAGCTACTGGCCCAACAGGACCCACTGGTGCATCGGGCGCAACATTCATCGTCAATTACGTCGACGGTGGAGCATCCGTTCCGAATGTAGACATTATTTACGACGCGAGTGCTAGTGGTAGCACAACGGCGTCATGGACTTATACAATCGACGCTGGCGCTTCAACTGTCAGCTTCTAAACTAGGAGAAAACACATGACAACACGTCTTCAACAACGCCGCGACACCGCAGCCAACTGGACATCCAACAATCCAACGCTGGCAACTGGTGAAATCGGTTACGAGACAGATACCGCCAAATTCAAGATTGGCAACGGATCAACAGCATGGACTTCCCTAGCGTATGCCTATGGCGCAGCTCCCGCGTTGACTTTCAACACTCAAATTGGTACCAGCTACACGCTCCAAGCATCGGACGCTGGCGCTCTTGTGACCTTGTCTAACTCAGGCGCAATCACACTTACCGTCCCGCCATCAGTATTTACCGCGGGTCAAGTTATTGACATTCAACAGATTGCAGCTGGCCAAGTAACTCTCGCCGCTGGATCTGGCGTCATAATTACCTCAACAGGCGCAACGGCCGCAGCTCCTAAGACTCGGGCTCAGTATTCAGGCGCTTCAATCGTTTGTACCGTTGGCGGCGCAACTCCTAGCTTTACCGTATTCGGAGACATCGCCTAAAATGCCAACACCAATCCTGATTAACGGAATCCTTGCATCAGGTATTTCGGGCCATCTCAAAATTTCTGCCGACATTCTTGTTGTCGCTGGCGGCGGTGGTGGAGGAAATTCTGGTGCTGGAGGAGCGGGCGGAATTTTTACGGCTACAGCTCAAACTTTGGCTAATTCGACTGCTTACACTTGCACAATAGGTACTGGAGGAGCAGGTGGAGCTTATTACAATGTCGGACAAGCTGTCGGAGTAAATTCTACTTTTGGTTCTTACACTGCCGCTGTTGGTGGCGGTTATGGTGGAGATTTCAGTAATATCGTAAGTGCTTCTGCTGGTGGTTCGGGTGGTGGTGGTGGCGGAGCCGGAACAGGTGGTTCATCTACACAAACTTCTACCGGAGGAACTGGTTACGGTTCTTCGGGAGGTTTAGGTTATACGGCTGGAAATACATTTTCTGCTGGCGGTGGTGGCGGTGGAGCTGGTGGGTCTGGCGGAAATTACAATTCCGGTACTAATACTGGTGGAGTTGGTGGTTTAGGTTTAGGAACCTATTCAACTTGGCTTACGGCTACTTCTTTGGGTGATTCTGGTTATATTGCAAGTGGTGGTGGCGGTGGTGGAAGTAATGGCGGTGGAACTGCTTATGCCGGTGGTGGTGGAGTTGGCACTGGAAATGTAACTGGAGCTTCTGGCAAAATTAATACCGGTGGTGGTGGTGGTGGTACTTGGAACGCTTCGGGAACGGTTTATGGCGGAGCTGGTGGATCAGGTTTAATTATTGTTCGATACCCTGGTTCTTCCGCACGAGCGACCGGCGGCACTATAACTATTTCTGGCGGATATGTTTATCACGCATTTACTTCTAACGGCACATTCCATACATAAGGAGAAAATATGTCACATTTTGCCGAAATCAGTAGCGATAATAAAGTCATTCGTGTTCTAGTGGGTAATAACAATGATTCCGATGAAGGATATTCTTGGCTTGTAGATAATTTAGGTGGAACTTGGATCAAAACTTCCTATAACACTAGAGGAGGGGTTCATTATGGTTCAGATGGAAATCCCGATGGCGGAGAAGCTTTAAATTATAATTTTGCCGGCATCGGCTACACATGGGACGGCACCGGATTCCACGCGCCTCAGCCATTTCCATCATGGAAGCTGAACGCCGACTCGTATCTCTGGGAAGCGCCAACACCAATGCCAACAGACGGCAAGCGTTACCAATGGGTTGAGGCTGACCTTAACTGGCAGCTAATCCCAGACGCACCAACAGCGTAATCGCCATCAGGGGGCATCGTTGAAAATCGCCGTCTATACCATTGCTCTGAACGAAGCCCAATTCGTCGAGCGTTGGTATCAGTCGGCGCGTGAAGCGGACCATCTCTACATCCTCGACACAGGATCCACAGATGACACCGTGGAGATTGCCAAGAAACTCGGCATCCACACAAGCACCATCACCGTCAAGCCGTGGCGATTCGACCACGCACGACAGGCATCACTCGACGCCTTGCCCGATGACATCGACTACGCCATCGCCTTAGATATGGACGAAGTCCTTCAACCGGGCTGGCGCCAAGCCCTCGAATCGGTCCCAGAAGGCACCACACGGCCTCGATATTCCTACACATGGTCATGGTTGCCCGACGGCTCGCCAGACCTCGTCTACGGCGGCGACAAGATTCACGCCCGCCACGGATACCAATGGCGACATCCAGTCCACGAAGTGCTGACGCCACTGGGTGAGGAAAAACAGGAGTGGATTAAGCTCGAGATTCACCACCACCCGGACACGACCAAGTCACGCGGTCAATACTTTCCACTTCTCAAGTTGGCTATCGAAGAAGACCCCGACGATGACCGGAATGCGTTCTATTACGCCCGCGAGTTGTATTTCCACTCTATGAACGATGAAGCCATCAAGGAATTTCGTCGACATCTTGCACTGCCTCGAGCAGTCTGGGAGCCAGAGCGTGCAGCTTCAATGCGCTACTTGGCCAAGCTCGAACCACACAATCGCGAGCGCTGGCTACTTCGGGCGATTGCAGAAGCTCCCGAGCAACGCGAAGCTCGATGCGAATTGGCGGAGTATTACTACACCCAGAAGCTATGGCCTCAATCCTATGCGGCGGCTCTTTCCGCTCTTGCGATTACCAATAAATCGTTGTCCTATCTCTGCGAGTCCGATGCGTGGAGTTGGTTGCCTCATGATCAAGTCGCAATCGCCGCGTACAACATGGGACTTCATCGGGTGGCGTTAGAACACGGACGCCTTGCTGTCCAATTTGCCCCATATAATGAACGACTGGGGGAGAACCTGATCCATTACGAAGGAGCCGCCCAATGAGCGCAAGCAGCATGAAATCCCATGTCGGCAAAGCTCCCAGCATGACCGAACGCCAATCAACTGCGTCGGGAACGGTTCACTTTACTTACAACTCGTCAGGCGTTGGATATAACCAACACGGATTTTCCTATAATTATTCGGCCTATCGCGGCAACATGAATTCTCACGTCTCCAATGCACCTTCTATGAAAGGCAGATAATGGCCGAAACTTTTGACATCGGAAGTCAGGTTCCGCTCGGAGTCACAATTACCGATTCCAACGGTAACAACGCCAACGCCACAACTGTCGTTGCCACGATTACCTTGCCAGATGGCACCACTGTCACTCCTAGCGTTACCAACTCGGCTACCGGACTTTATGACACGGTCTATACGCCATCTCAGACTGGCCGTCACCTCGTTGCATGGTTGGCGACAGGATCTAACGCGTCCTCGTACTACGACGAATTTACTGTCCGCGATTACACCCAGCTCTCCATCATTTCTCTCGATGAAGCCAAGGACCACCTCAACATCGCGCTGACGACCACCAACAGCGACAACGAGCTTCGTCGCATGATTGACGCGGCAACTTCTCTGGCTCAGAGTTACACCGGCAACATTCTTGGTCGCGTGACTTATACGAACGAAATCTATGACGGAAATGTCGACAATATCCGTCTGCATCATCCTCGCGCTATGTCCATCACTTCGGTCTACGAGAACGGCGTCTTGCTGACTTCGGCTGATTACTCGCTGGAATACACTGGCCAACGTCTCTGGCGCATAACTACTGGTTCGCTCAATGAGCCTAACTATTACGGAATTTGGGCGCCGGGATCTCAGAACATCACCATCAGCTATGTCTCGGGATTCGTCAATCCTGACCCAGCCGCTAAGCAAGGCGTCCTCGAAATCGTTCGTCATCTCTGGCAGACACAGCGCGGATCCATGAACGTGATTAGCCGCAACCAGAACGGCGATGACTTCTACTCTGGCGCGACTTACTCACTGCCTCGTCGTGCGATGGAATTGCTAGATCCAATCTCGTTGCCGGGTATCCTCTAAATGGCAGCGACAGCATTACCGAATTTCATCAACAACGTGATCACAGCGTTGCAGAATTCCTCAGCCTTAACTGGCGTTCAGATTTATGACGGCCCTACCGTCTCCATCGACTCCTACCCATCCAACTGGATTGCGATTGGGCATGATGGCAACGAGGACGGCGATGTCTCGGTGGGAACCTTCCGCAATAACTGGGAGCTGGTCGGTAATTACAAGCGTTGGGAAGAAGGCGAGCTGAATTGCACGCTGGTTGCCCAATCAGGCGACAACACAAACCTTCCCGCCATTCGGACCACTGCTTATTCCATGCTCTCGGCAGTTGACACCATCATGCGTTCAGACCCTAGCGTCGGCGGTTCGGTGTTGTATTCTGGACTGGAATCACACGAGCCTCGCTATATGCAGACCAACGCTGGTGCGGCTTGTATCATCATTTTCACTATTGCTTACCGTGCGAGAACATAAGGAGAAATCATGGCAAAAATCAAAAACATCTCAGCTCTTGGTGATGTCGTAATCCCAGCGCTCGGATTAACAGTCAAGGCTGGTGCAACCGTGGACGTCTCCGACGAAGCCGCTGCATCACTGCTTGAGCAGACACAGAATTGGACGGCCGCTGATCAGGCAGCTGCTTCGATAACCCCATCAACCCCATCAACCCCAGCACCGGACGCTCCGGCTGCCCCAGCTAACAACTAGGAGAAAACATGGCAATCGGCTCCGGTATTGCTTCCCAACTCGGAATCGCAGTTGAGACGACATATAACACCGCCGTCACGGTGGCTCGTTTCTACGAATTCACCTCAGAAGCTATCAACTACAACAAGAAAACAGTCGAGGGCTTAGGTCTTCGCGCTGGTGGCTTGCTTCCACGCTCTCAGCGTCGTGTTGTCACAACATTCGATGCAACTGGCGACATCATGCTCGACCTGCCTACAAACGGCCTCGGTCTGCTCTTGTCTGCCGCAACAGGTTCCATTCCATCACCAACCACACTCACCACTGGCGTCTACTCTTACGCCTTTACTCTTGGCGATGTCTATTCCAAGTCTCTGACCGTTCAAGTTGGCGTTCCAGAATACACAGGCACCGTGGTCCCTAAGACCATGACCGGAACCAAGATCTCCTCATGGGAGTTGTCGGTTGCCGCTGGTGGCTTAGCTACAGGCAAGTTCACTGTTGACGCAGCTGGATTCACCACAACACAATCCTTGGCGACTGCTTCTTACTCAGCCAACGGTTCAATCTTCCACTTCGCCGAAGGCGCTCTGACCGTTGACGGCACTTCTGTCGCTAACGTGAAGGACTTCACTCTGACCGTGGATAACGTCCTCAAGGTCGACCGTTACAACCTTGGCAATTCAGGCGCTAAGGCAGAACAGGTCATCAACGGATTCCGCAAGATCACCGGAAAGCTCACCGCTGAATTCACCGACTTGACCTTGTTCAACAAGTACCTCAACGATTCTGTCACCGCTCTCAACTTGACCTTCACTGGCGCCACAATCGCTGGAAGCTACAAGCAGAGCCTCAGCATCACCGTGTCAGCCGTCAAGTTCGATGCTGATACACCTAAGGTTCCCGGTCCCAACGTTGTTGACTTGGCGATGACTTTCACCGCTTACGACAACGGCACAGACGCACCTCTTACCATCACCTACCAGACAAGCGATTCCGCTCTCTAATATGGCCGATGACGATTTCACGGTCGATGTAGCCGAATTTAAGGCCTTCTACAAGGCTCTCGGCAACATCGACCCTGAAATCAAAAAACAGCTTCGCAAGCGTCTCATGGATGCAGCCAAGCCAATCGTTGAAGAAGTCAAACAGGCTGAAATCAACATCCCCGCAAGTCGGGAAGCACAAACAGGTCGCAAAAAGCGTGGGGAAACGATGGGGCTTCGAGCAGCTCTCGCAAACGCGACCAAGGCAGATCTCAAGGGAACAGGTCGTGGAGCAGCGGTTCACATCCGAGTCTCTACGACCAAGTTTATGTCTGCCAGCGGACGGCCTCGGACCATTCCTTACTACATGGAAGGCCGTCGCAAACGCCCATGGCGCCACCCAGTATTCGGCAATCGTGAGGTATGGGTCGCACAAAAGCCACACCCATTTCTCGCGCCGACCGTTAGCAAGCACCGTGAAGACTTCCAAAAGCAGGTAACATCTGCCGTGCTAGATGCACTCAGCGAAGTCACGAACATGAAATAAGGGGAAATCATGCCAATCATCATCAAAGGCGAATCGTACAATTTGCCAACAGAGAACGACACTCCCGGCCCAACTGGTCGGGAAATTATTGCTATTGAGGACGCCTTCGGGCTTGACGGATTGACGCTTCTGGGCGTTCTCTCCGACGACAAGCTCCACAGTAATCCTGCTTATTCCAAGCTCAAAGCTCTTTACGCTCTGGCATGGATTTGCATGACGCGTGCGGGCAAAATCGTCAGCATCGACGATGTCCTGAACAATTACGCCATCAACGACATCTCTGTCGAGGGTGACTCTGATCCAAAAAAATCGCCAACCGCCGAAAACTAATTCGAGGCGGGACCCGGCAACATATTAGAAAGCACCTTGCGCTTCTCTGTCACTTTTATCCCGGCATCACTCCATTGAATGTCTGGGACATAGAGCTTGAGATTCTCAATAGTCTTATTGCAGTAGCACAGTCCAACGATTAGGAGATAACATGGCGAACGATACCTCGTTAACGTACTCGCTCTATGGCCGCGACGTTTCAGCATCGAAGGCGCTCCAAAATGTCGGCAAAGCTGCGGATGAAACAGGGGGCCATTTTTCTAAAATTAAGGACATCGCCGCTGGCGTATTCTCTGCCAACTTAATGCAGAATGCCGCATCGGATGTCCTCAGCTTCGCCAAGTCTTCCATCAACGCATTTCAAGATGTCGGAACCGAAGTCAAGAATCTCCAGCGCTACACAGGCGGTTCTGCCGAGGATATGTCCAAGCTGCGTTTCGCGGCGGAAGAAGCTGGCGTCTCATCCGATACCTTGGCAACAGCTCTGGGCAAGATGGCGAAAGCCGCTGCCACAACCGCTGGCGAGAAGAAATTCGAGGCCATTGGTGTCAGCGTTAAGGACGTTAACGGTAATTTCAAGTCAGCGAGCGCCATCTTCTCCGAAGTTGCGGGCAAGATTGCGGCGATGCCAAACGGTATTGCCAAGACGAACGACATCTTGCAAATCTTCGGCAAGTCAGGAATGCAACTCGCTCCGCTCTTGAATCAAGGATCAGCGGGAATCGCCAAGTTCTCGGCAGAAGCTCAGAAGATGGGCTTGGTCCTTAGCCAAGACAACCTCGACGCCGTACAAAAGAACATCATGGCTCAGCGTGAATTCCACGCCTCAGTTCAAGGCCTTCAAGTTCAGCTCGGTCAATATCTTTATCCTGCCATCACCGCCATCACCAAGGGATTCTCCGAAGTCGTGCCAGTGCTCATGGAAGTTCTCAAGCCAGCATTCAAGTTGCTTGGCGAAGCCATCAGCCCAGTAATCGGATTTATCAGCGACTTGGTCAAATACATCACCGACCTCGGTGACCATTTTGAGTCCACCGGTGGCAAGGCATCAGCGTTCGGATCCATTGGCAAATCCATTGGCACGGTCTTCAACGATGTCAAAACCTTATTCCAGTTACTTCTGCCAGTTCTCAAAGATGTCTTCGCCTTCGTCATGAATTATCTGGCGCCAGTGTTCGCCGTAGTCCTCGAAGGCGCATTCAAGGCTGTAGCAATCGCCGCAAACGTGGTCGTGGATGTCATCAAGGGCATCATCTATCTGGTCAAGGCTGAAATCAACGGAGTCATTGACGTCATCAACTTCGCCATTGACGCCATGGACAAGATTCACATCAAGTTGCCGAAATTCCTCGGTGGTTTCGAGTTCGGCATAGACATCCCCAAGATTCCGAAGCTGGCCGATGGTGCAATCGTCAACTCTCCCACGATTGCCATGATTGGCGAAGCTGGTCCCGAGGCTGTCGTTCCGCTCTCTAAGGCTGGCGCTGGCATTGGTCAGGGAATGAATGTCACGATTAACGTCCAAGGCTCAGTCATCGCTCAGAAGGACTTGGTCGCTCAAGTTCGCAACGAAATGGCTCAACTTTTGCGCCGTAAGGGTGCGCCCATCGCTGCGCTAGGATTGTAGGCATGGCAGCATTCGACGGCACAAACGCACCGGCGCTCGCCATCCAATTTTACATCAACGGATCATGGGTGACGGTTAACTCCAACGATATGCGCCAGCTCCAAATCAAGCGTGGTCGCTCTCGTGCGGATCAGAAGAATGACCCGGGCTCTGCCACGGTTATCCTCGACAACCTCTCTGGCTACTATGACCCCGAATACACTGGCTCAGGCTCTCCCTATGTCATATCGGGCGTCAATCAGCTTCAGGCGGGCTTGCAGATGCAAGTTGTAGCTACATGGTCATCGACAAATTACACGCTGTTCGTGGGCTATCTAGAGACGAATACGGTGGACCAAGGATTCTCGCCAACGGCCACGATGGTCTTCACTGACGGAATTGCGCTCTTGTCCAAGATGTATGCCGCCGCCCAATCGCCAGCCGCGTACAGTGGCGAAACCACCAGCACTCGCGTCGGGCGGATGCTGACTTATGCCAACTGGACTGGCTCAACCAATCTCTCTGGATCCGTACAAATGCAAGCCACGACTCAGTCTGGAACCTTGCAATCCATCATCGAGCAGTGCGTGGCGTGCGAGGCTGGTCGCTTCTATATTAGCCGCGACGGTGTAGCTACATTTTTGCCATTGTCCGACAAGTTCAGCCGTCCGACTCGGCTTCTGCTCTCGGATTCTCGCGCCACCAATACTGTCGAATATGACACACTCGAAACGACGCCGGGAACCTACCAAGTCATCAACGAGGCCATCATTCAGCGAGACGGTGCAACACAACGCCGATTCCGCCATCTTCCATCCACCACCGCATTCGGCCTCAAGACGGTCACCATCAACGCACCCATTCTCAACGACAGCGATGCCGATAACTTGGCAAAGTATCTGGCGTACAAGGACCACAATCCTCAGCCGCTTGTCCAGTCAGTCCAATTCGAGGCGCTTGCTCTCGGCACTCTGTATCCGGACTTTCTTTCACTGGAAATCGGTGACCAAATCACCGTCGAGCGCACCACCGTTGACGGTCGCACACTCGAGCTCTACACCGTTGTCGAAGGTTATGATCACGACATCAGCCCAACAAGCTGGCGCACGAATCTCATGACTTCACCGATGAACCCATATTCGATTACGATCTAAGGGGTAAGGAATGCCACTAGCACCGCAAATTACCAACACGCCAATTCCAGATTCCACTTGGTACGTTTCGACAGATTTCCAGACTGACACTGGCGGCATCGCTACGGTTCAGACCACGACCACATTCTTCGCTTCATCCGCACCTAACGCCACCGCTATTGGTGACATCTGGTTCGATACAAGCAACGGAAACAAGCAATATCGTTGGGATGGCTCTAGCTGGGTCGTAGTTCAAGACACGTCAATCGCTACAGCCAACTCAAATGCTTCAACAGCTCTTTCAACTGCTACAGCCGCACAAGCATCAGCCAACGGCAAGAATAAAATCACTTATTCGTCTTCTAGTCCTTCTGGCTCTGGCACAAATACCGGAGACATCTGGTGGCAATACCTAAGCGGCAACATTATCGGC
>Ga0007858_1000419_pt1 | contig 13210 bp, 9 predicted proteins | sample CryBogCBH08Aug08_FD_71211 | JGI IMG/M metagenome (GOLD analysis project Ga0007858, IMG submission 71211) | Freshwater microbial communities from Crystal Bog, Wisconsin, USA - CBH08Aug08 | ecosystem: Environmental > Aquatic > Freshwater > Lake | place: Crystal Bog, Wisconsin, USA | collected...
CTCCGTCTCGGCATAAAGATGCCGGATGTCGAGAACGCTGGGGCCTAATGTGCCGTCGCGAGAAGGTAAATCGATCGCTTTGCCGTCGACCGTCAAGCTAGCCTTATGTTCGACCATTATGATCCCTTTTCAGCAGCTTGAGCGGACGGCGTGCGGCAAGGGCGCCGCGGGGAGGAGCGCGTGCGACACAAGAAGTTGCGTCGCGTCGTCGGCAGGGCTGCGTAGCAAACACAAACGCCCCGTGAAGAAGCCTCTTGTGCGCTGCACAAAAGCTATATTAACCGCAGGCTCTGTCAAGCCGACAAAGTTTGCTGTTCGCCTGTCTGCTGGGCGCATGCATGTCTGTGGGCGACAAAATTTTAAGCAGCGCCTGTCTCTGATTGATCTTTGATCCGAGCAAGGCTTTCATCGCGTCCAAGGATCTCCAGCACATCGAAAATGCCGGGCGAGGTGGCGCGGCCGGTGAGCGCGGCGCGAATGGGTTGCGCGAGATCCCCAAGCTTGACGTCAAGCGCAAGAGCGACCTCACGCACAACCGCTTCTGTGGCGCTCGCCGACCATTGCGGCAGCTCAGCGAGTTTTGGCGCCAGCGCGCCTAATCGCGCACGCGCTTGCGCGGACAGGATCTGAGCGGCTTTTTCATCAAGCGGCAGCGGACGCGGCGTAAAAATAAAACTGGCGCCATCGATCAATTCATTGAGCGTCTTGGCCCGCGCTTTTAATCCAGGCAAGGCCGCACGCAGCTGTTGGCGCTTATTCTCATCAAGCGCCTGCAAGAGCGCCGGACCGTTTGGCAGATAGGGCAATGTGTCAATTAGCGTCTTAAGCAGCGCCTCATCATCGCTATCGCGAAGATAATGGCCATTCATATTTTCAAGTTTTGCGAAATCAAATCGTGCCGGCGAGCGATGCACTTGTGAAAGATCAAAGGCCTCAATCATCTCATCAAGGCTAAAAAACTCTTTGTCGCCCTGACTCCATCCAAGCCTGACCAAATAGTTGCGCAGCGCCTGCGGCAAATATCCCATCTCACGATAGGCGTCGACGCCAAGCGCGCCATGTCTTTTAGAAAGTTTGGCGCCGTCAGCCCCATGAATAAGGGGAATATGGGCAAAGGCGGGCGTTTGCCAATCGAGCGCTTGGTAAATATGCGTCTGGCGCGCGGCATTGGTGAGATGATCATCGCCGCGGATAATATTTGTAACGCCCATATCATGATCGTCCACAACAACAGCCAGCATATAGGTTGGCGTGCCGTCCGAGCGCAGCAGCACAAAATCGTCAATATCCTTATTGGGGAAGACGACGCGTCCTTGCACGGCGTCATTGATAATCGTTTCGCCTTCCAAAGGCGCTTTGAGACGGATGACAGGCGCGACATTGGGCGGCGCCTCGCTTGGATCGCGGTCGCGCCAGCGACCGTCATAGCGGGGCGGGCGTTTTTCCGCGCGCGCAATTTCGCGCATCTGATCGAGTTCGCTTTGTGAGGCGTAACATGGATAGGCTTTGCCTTTCGCCAGCAAGTCTCTTGCAACTTCCTGATGTCGCGCGGCGCGCGAAAATTGATAGATAATCTCGCCGTCCCAGTCGAGATCAAGCCATTTCATGCCGTCAATAATTGCGCTGATCGCAGCTTGTGTTGAGCGTTCGCGATCTGTGTCTTCGATGCGCAGCAACATCTTGCCGCCATGACGTTTCGCATAAAGCCAATTGAACAGCGCTGTGCGCGCGCCGCCAATATGAAGAAAGCCGGTTGGAGAGGGAGCAAAACGCGTGATGACGTCAGACATGGCGCAAGGCACATTCCTAGGAGAGGGCGGAAATTCTCCCCTTAGCATGCGCCTTATAGAGGGGGAATAAAATAAACTCTTATAAGTGAGATATTATTCTTCAGTCGCTGTTTGCGGCGCAGGCGTTAATATCTCAACAGCGGCGTCGCTTGCTTGTTGGGGCGCGGCGTCAGCAGCTGTGTCTTGATCGGAATATGCTGAGCCAAGCGTAAGGGCGCTCGCTGCGACTGCGGCAAGCTTATCAAGATCTGGTATCTGCAAGATTGTTGTGGGCGCCGGGGTTGCGGCGGCGGCGATGTCTACGCCAGCTTCTTTCAAGCGCCGATAGAGATCAAAATGCAGATCGCTGCGCACCCGCGAGGATTTTTCGACATCCTCGACATAACACCAAAGTTCAAACTTAAAGCTTGTTGGCTCCATGCCAAGCAACATGACTTGCGGCGCCGGCACACGCAAAACATTGTCCTGCGCCCGAGCGGCGGCCAACATAATATCGCGTACGGTTTCTGGGTTTGTCGCGGCGCTGGGCGCCAGCGCAATTTTAATGCGTCCAATTCTATCGCCGCGGAGCCAGTTTTTAACAACGCCGGTCACGAGATTGGAATTTGGAACAATCATCGTCGCGCGATCAAAGGTTTCAATTTCTGTTGAGCGCACATTAATGCGCCGAACATAGCCTTGTTCATCGCCAAGAACGACCCAATCGCCAACGCGAATAGCCCGCTCCCAAAGTAAAATGAGGCCGGAGACAAAATTATTGACGATGGATTGTAGGCCAAAACCAATGCCGACCGACAGCGCGCCGGCAACAATTGCGAGTTTATCAAAACCAATGCCCACATAAGACAGGGCCATTGCTGCTGCGACAATGAAGCCAATATAGCCGAGCGTGGCGCTGATGGAGTTTTTAAAGCCTTTATCCAGCCGTGTTAACGGCAACAGGCGTGTGTCGAGCCATCGTCTTATTGCTTGAGTGGCGATGAGAAAGCCTGCAAAGACACAGATGGCGCCGCCGACGCCTGAGGGCGATATGGTGACATCGCCAATTTTAAGCGCAAAAAAAGCAGCGACGAAATTGGCAAGAAAATCATTTGATTGATATCCCCATGGCGCCAAGACAAGCAGCACAGCGATAAAACAGGCAATCACAGTCAGCACGCCGCCGCACAACACGCCAAATGGCGCGAGTTGATCATGTCGCACGCCAAGGCCGCGCGTGAGATTGCGACCAAAAAAATTATTGGGGGAAAGGGCTGTCTCTGCGCCGCTGGCCGCCAGCGTTGTCGTCACATAAAGAATGAAGGCGACTGCGCCAATCCATCCGGTTTGAAGGATGAGAAAATTTGCAAATGTTACATAGCCTAAGCCGCAACAGGTAAAAATAACAATGAGTGCAAAGATGCTGATAAAGCGCCCAAGCGCAATCCAATCTCGACCCTCATAACTCATATGCCCTAATTGCTGATCCGCAGCTTGGCCGGAGGGAAGTCTGAGCAAAGGATAGGAAATTAAAATAGAGATGAGCATAACGCCAATGCCGCGTGTGATGATGACGGTTTGAACGCTGGCTTGGACGATGGCTTCAATTTGTTCGATTATTCTTGTCGTTGAGATAATCAGCGCGGCGCAGGTTAACAGGCGCACATAAACGCGCGCCCGTCGATCGTCAGGATCAATGAGGCGCCATTTGGGATGCAGCGGCGCGAAAACGCCAATGGCGATGGCGTGTATGAATGCAATGCGCGCGACGCTGTCAAAGAGCGTCTCCCAAATGGGCTCGACAGCTGGATCAAGAAGATCAAAATATTTAAGCGCGTAACCCAGGGCCAGCGCTGCGGCGACGGGCGTGGCGGCGGCGACAAGCGCCGTCCAGCCGGCGACGGCGGCGCGCCTGGTTTTAGATGGGACGCCATTTGAATCTTTACGTCTGAGAATGCGTCTTGACAGCAGTAAGGCAGGCGGGATCGCTAGCAGGATGCTTGCAACGCTTGATAAAAATTCAACATTCTTTCCTTGCAGACGCGACATGAAATTCGCGCGCTGATCTTGCATGAAGGCCAGCGCCTGATCATAGACCCAGGGCGCGTCAGCAAGCGCGGCGCGCCATAGATTAGGCGAGAAGAAACCATCCGTTCGTAAAAAAAGCGATTTGGTGAATAAATCGCGCATGCGCGCCACGATGGTGACGGAGATTTGTTTTGTTTCAAGCAACATCACGCGTGCACGCTTCAATGTGGCGTCCGTTGCATCAAATATTTTGCGCTGTTCAATGAGATCAGCGCTGACCAAAGCTTCTGCGGACGGCAGCGCCGGCGCAACGTCAGGCGCTGCGTTAGAGCGCGGCTGTTGCGTCGCGCGATTTTGCACGCTTGGCGAGAGGAAGGATCGATCGTTTTTGCCTGTTGGCGCTAAAGCAGGCGCAGGCGTTGGTTTGACTGCTTGTGTTTTTGGGGGAGACTCAGGGGGTGGTTCTGGCGGCTTATTTTGTAGATCTGCTGGTTTTGCCACAGGCGCCAGTTCTTTCAAGCGCGCGTCGACAGCGGCCAGGCGCGGCGTCAGCCAGTCGATATTTTTTTCCAACTCCACGCGCAGCGGATCAATGCGCTCGCGTAATTTTCTAAGACTTTGATCGGGCAGATTTGGGTCTTCAAGCGTTTTATGCGCCTCGTCCAGCGTGACGCGGCTGCGATCAAGTTTTAAATTAATTTGATCGACGGTGAGCCCTGTTTCATCGCCAAGACTAAGTTGCGCCGCAAAGACAACGAAGCATAGGGCAAGTAAAAGCGTGAAGGCGCGCACGTTTAAAAATCTCCATAAAAAGCCGTCTCTTAACATCGCTCTCAATCGCGTCATTCTTAGGGCGCTTTGCCTCTTATCAGACATCGTCTTGATAGGCATGCGTGCGACCGTATCGATCCTTAATCCGCCAGAGGCCGACACGTTCTTCTTCCACCGTCTCTTTTGAGATGCGTATTTTGCCATGGCCTCCTGGCAGATCCAGAACATAGGCGGGAAGCGCGAGGCCTGTCAGGCGTTGTGACATTTCGGCGTAGATTTTTTGACCCTGAGTGAGGCTGAGGCGAAAATGCGACGTGCCCGGCGCAAGGTCTGGATGATGGAGATAATAGGGCTTCACCTGCAAGGCCTTGAGGGCGCGCATGAGACGGATAAGCGTCTCAACGTCATCATTGACGCCGCGCAAGAGAACGGTTTGCGATAGAAGGGCAATGTCAGCTTTTCTGATCCGCGCGATCGCCTGGCGGGCGTTGGCTGTTAATTCGCTGACGTGATTGACGTGAAGGGCAAGAAAAATCGCCTTATTGCTTGCCGTCAGCGCCTCAAGCCATTCATGTGTGACGCGTTCAGGCGCAGTTGTTGGCGTGCGCGTATGAACGCGCAAAACTTCTACATGAGAGATCTGCGCCAGTTTTTTTGTCAGATGCGCAATGCGATGCGGCGAGAGGATCATCGGATCGCCGCCCGTCAAGATGACCTCAGAAATCTGCGACTGTTGCGCAATATAATCGAGCGCCGCGTCAATCTCCGCTAACGTCAATAAATCGCCTTTTCCGCGTCCAACAGTCTCGCGTCGAAAACAGAAGCGGCAATAGACGGGACACACGGTTAATAGCTTCAGCAAAACCCGATCATCATAACGATGAACAAGGCCTGCAATGGGGCTATGCGCATTATCGCCAATTGGATCTGCTAATTCTTGCGGCTTTATCTGCAATTCCTGTTCATCAGGCAGAAATTGGCGCGCGATTGGATCATGAGCGGCGGCGTCGCTCAGCAGGGCGACGACTTCAGGCGTCACAGCAATGCTATAGCGCTGTGCAACCGTATTTAGTTTTTGCGCATCATCTGGCGAAAGAAGTTTGGCCTCTTTTAGGTCATCTAGTGAAAGAAGCGTGCGCTTTGGCATAAAAGTTCCACATGACAATGATGTTTTGCGCGAGCTTTTGGGACGGAAAGATATGAGGGGCGAAAAGTTGACGCTTGCTATGCGCGAGACAGTCAAGTGATCATTAAATATTTTGGATCACAGCGCCTCAAGGAATTTTTTCAACGCGCCCATCGCCTGATCATAATTGGGTGATCAGGCGATGGGAGAATAGCAACTGTTTAGTGACAAGGTCCTTTTACCGTCCGATAGCCCAGAAAATTTCCAGACTCATCATAATGCGCGATGTGATGCAGGCAGCCTTTCAAGCCTGGAACAGGACGAATGGCTGATTTTTTTCCAGCATGTTCAGCGCCGCTTTCTGCATCATGCGCATAGGCAGGCAAACAAGTAAGCCCCAGCGCAAGCGCCATCGACGCGCGCAGCAACAAAGAATGTAACGAGTGTGGCGTCATGATTTTTTCCTTACTCTCAATGTCTCAATAGCAGGGGCCGGCGCCTGTGGTGTAGCCGATGAAATTACCCCACTGATCATAGCGTGGGTAATGATGATAGCATTGGTTGGAGTTTGCGATTGCCGCGCCAACGACCGCAGCCCCAATCGCTGCGCCAGCTAGTCCTGCGCCGCCATAGCCGTAGCGCGGATAGCCCCATCCACCGCCATAATAGCCGCCGCGATATCCCCATCCGCCGCCCCATCCGCCGCGATACCAGGCTTGCGCCGGCGTTACTGCGGCAAGACTGGCGAGCAGCGTCAACGTCGCGCAACCTGTCATGATTAATTTTCGCGCTCGTGTCATTTGCGTCCTCCCAGATGATGATGATTGAGTGTGAAGACTTGCAGCGTGAATTGCAAGGCTTGGTGTGCGGCGCTTGCGCTCACAACATCCTCTCATTTGCATTATTTTTCGACAAGGACGCCTCTTGATGCGTCAAGGCTAATGGCGTGGCAGTTGTGTCGTCGCGAGAAACTGCCAGATTGTGTGAGACTTAAGCGGCAAGATCTGCAACAACGGCGTCAAGCACAGGAAAGCCTTCAGAACTCACACGCAGACGATTGTCTCTTGTCACTTCAACAAGCCCGTCGCCGATGAGCTCGCTAATGCGCGATGGAGAGAGTTTTTTTCCAGTGAGGAGAAAAAATCTTTGCGGATCGATGCCCTCGCGCAGCCGAAGTCCCATAAGGAGGAATTCGTCGCCTTCCTGTTCTGTATTGAGGAGCTCATCTTCGACAAGGCCGTGGCCTTCTGTTTCCACGCATGTCAGCCACATTTCTGGATGGCGTTCTGTCGACTGCGCGCGTCTGCCGCGCGCCGTCACAAGGCGCCCATGCGCGCCAGGGCCGACGCCGGCATATTCGCCATAGCGCCAGTAAATCAGATTATGTCGACACTCCGCGCCAGGACGCGCATGATTTGAGACTTCATAAGCCGGCAAGCCAAAGCGATTTGTGACTTCCTGCGTCACATCCCACAAAGCGCGCTGCGCGTCTGCATCAGGCACAGACATTTTACCAGCCTTCACCATGCGCTCAAACATCGTGTCAGGCTCAATGGTGAGCTGATACAAAGATACATGTTCGGGTTGTCGCGTCAGCGCCAACTCAAGCTCTTTCCGCCAGGCGGCGGGCGTTTGTTGCGCACGGCCATAAATGAGGTCGAAAGAGGTGCGATCGAATACAGAATTGGCGATGTCGACGGCCATCAAGGCTTCAGCAACGGAATGCTGACGGCCCAGTTCTCTCAGGTCAATGTCGTTTAACGCCTGAACGCCAAGCGACACGCGGTTGATGCCTGCTGATTTAAAGCCCCGGAAACGAGAGGCTTCCACGCTGGTTGGATTGGCTTCAAGCGTAATTTCCGCGTCGCGCGCAATCGTCCAGTTGCTTGCGATCTGTTCAAGGATGGCGGCGACCGTTGAGGGCGACATTAAAGAGGGCGTGCCGCCGCCAAAGAAAACAGAACGCACGTCGCGTCCGCGCGACATGGCCGCGCGATGCGCAAGCTCAACGCCGAAGGCTTCAACAAAGCGCTCCTCGTCGACATCGCCGCGCCGGACGTGACTGTTAAAATCACAATAGGGACATTTCGACAGGCAGAAGGGCCAATGGACATAGACACCAAAGCCAGGGTCGAAGGCGTTACGAATCATTGCAGCCATGCGCATTTATTGCATGAAAGCAGAAAAAATTCAGCGCGGCGCATGATCGGGCGGCGAAGTTTCTGGCGTGGAGCCTGTTTCAGCCTCGTCAATCGTCAGGCTCAGATCCCGCAACAGCGCCTCCAGCTGATCCGCGTCATAAATGTCGCCGCAGGGCTCCACTCTCATTACAGGCTTATTTGAGCACAGTCTCAGGCACTCTCGCGTTGTGATGGCGATCTTCGTTTCTTGCTGCTGCGACGCAAAGCGCGCCTCAACAAGCCTTTGCAGGTCGCTCAATAATTGTCGCCCGCCATTGTTGCGATTGCACTGTGGGCCAACGCAGACCAGCACGCGCGCGCATGAGTGTGACGACATCTCGCCTAAACGTCGAGATTGGCGACGTTAAGCGCGTTTTCCTGGATGAATTCACGACGAGGTTCAACAACATCGCCCATGAGCTTGACGAAAATATCGTCTGCTTCAGCCGCTTCCTTCACTCTTACTTGCAGCAGGGAACGGGCGTTGCGATCCAGGGTTGTCTCCCAAAGCTGCTCGGCGTTCATTTCGCCAAGACCTTTGTAGCGCTGAATGGCAAGACCCTTGCGTCCGATGGCGTTCATGGCCTCATAAAGGGCGATCGGTCCAGACAGAGCAGCCTCGTCTCCCCGTCGCACAAGCGTCGCGGGCGTCATGAAAATCTCGCGTAAATTTTCAGCCCGTTCATCAAGTTTTCTTGCTTCGCTCGATTTGAGCATTGCGGCGTCTAATGTCATGTTCTGCGTTACGCCGCGCAGGGTTCGTTTAAAAACAAAACCGCCCTCATGCGTCTCGCCAGTCCAGCCGCGTTCTGTCTCTTCGGCAATGGCGTCAAGACGACGCGCCACTTCAGTCGCAAGGCGCGCGGCTTCATCCTCGTCATAATCAGCTTTCAATGCGCCAGCCATTGCGGCTTGTTCGACAATATTGCGATCATATCGCGAGTGCAGGCTTGCCATAATGGTGCGAAAGGCGCGGGCGTCTTCTAAAACCTGGCGCAGATCGGCGCCAGCGCGATCGTCGCTGCCTGAGCGCAGGACAGCGCCGTCAAGCAAACTCTCAATGAGATAATCCTCAAGCGCACGTTCATCTTTCAGATATTGCGTCGATTTATTTTTTGTCACTTTATAGAGAGGCGCCTGCGCAATAAAAACATGCCCGCGATCAATCAATTCCGGCATTTGCCGATAAAAGAAGGTAAGGATCAGCGTACGAATATGCGCGCCGTCAACATCGGCGTCCGTCATGATGATGATTTTATGATAGCGTAATTTATCGGCATTAAATTCATCGCGGCCAACGCCTGTGCCAAGCGCCGTAATCAAGGTGCCGATCTGTTCAGACGATAGCATTTTGTCAAAACGCGCGCGCTCGACATTCAATATTTTACCACGCAACGGCAACACTGCCTGGAAGGCGCGATCGCGTCCTTGCTTGGCGGTGCCGCCAGCAGAGTCGCCCTCAACAATGAAGAGTTCAGATTTAGCAGGATCGCGCTCCTGACAGTCGGCTAATTTTCCTGGCAGATTAGCGACATCAAGCGCGCCTTTGCGTCTTGTCAGTTCACGCGCTTTACGCGCCGCTTCGCGCGCCGCTGCGGCTTCGACAACTTTTGAGACAATGTTTTTAGCGTCAGAAGGATGCTCCTCAAGCCATTGGCCAAGGATTTCATTGACGATATTTTCTACCGCCGGACGCACTTCAGAGGATACGAGCTTGTCTTTTGTCTGGGATGAAAATTTTGGATCTGGCACTTTTACCGACAGCACGCAGGTTAAGCCCTCACGGCAATCGTCGCCCGAGAGATCAAATTTTTCGCGTTTGGTCAGGCCAGAGCTTTCGGCATATCCCGTAATCTGACGCGTCAGCGCGGCGCGGAAGCCGGCAAGATGCGTGCCGCCGTCGCGCTGGGGAATATTATTTGTGAAGGCGAGAACATTTTCATGATAACTGTCATTCCACCATAAGGCGACTTCAACGGCGATCTGTTCTCTTTTGCCTGTGATCAGAATGGGCGTTGAGACGAGCGGCGATTTCGCGCGATCGAGCCAGCGCACGAAAGCCTCCAGACCGCCATCGTAGTAGAGCTCTTCGCGCTTAATCTCTGCGTGACGCGCGTCGGTGAGCACAATGCGGACGCCGGAATTTAGAAAGGCGAGTTCGCGCAACCGATGTTCGATTGTCGCGTAGTCAAAGTCAATCATCGTGAAAGTTTGCGGCGACGGCAAAAAAGTGACTTCCGTGCCGCGCTTGACGACGCCGTCTTCGATCGGCGCGTCGGCAACAACAGCAAGTTTGGAAACAGCGTCGCCATTTGAAAAGGTCATGGCGTGTTCTTTATTGTTGCGCCAGATGCGCAACTTTAACCACACGGACAAAGCGTTCACGACAGAGACGCCAACGCCATGCAGGCCGCCAGAAACCTTATAGGAGTTTTGATCAAATTTACCGCCGGCGTGTAGCTGCGTCATGATGACTTCGGCAGCCGAAACGCCCTCTTCATGATGAATGTCGGTTGGGATGCCGCGTCCATTGTCGGTGACAGAGACAGAGCCGTCGGCGTTTAGCGTGACAGTGACCAGCGTCGCGTGTCCAGCGAGCGCTTCGTCTATGGCGTTGTCGACAACTTCATACACCATGTGATGAAGGCCGGTGCCGTCATCCGTATCGCCGATATACATGCCAGGACGTTTGCGCACGGCGTCGAGGCCGCGAAGAACCTTGATGGACTCAGCGCCATATTCCGCTGGGTCGCTAATCATCTTGTCGGTGTCGGTCATTTTTCCTGCAGATTTTGAGGTATTTTATATTTTTATGATTCGTTGCCTCATCATAACCCGGATCAGCGCGCAAAGGGATGAAAAGCGCGGATCTTTCACATTTTCTACATCAATCGAAGCTGCAGCAATTTCAAGCGTCTTGTTCAGTCTTGCATGATTTGGCCGGCGACGACTTTCAGCACGTCGGCGCGACTTTCAAGTGAGGCAAAAAGCGCCGGGTCGGCGCCCGTCATCCAAACCTGTCCGCCAAGCGTTTCCAATTCGCAAAAAAGCGCCTCACGACGTTTTGGATCAAAATGCGCCGCGACTTCGTCAAGAAGCACTAAGGGCGTCTTTTCCGTCATAGCGGCGACCAGTCGCGCATGCGCAAGCGTCAAGCCAACCAGCAGCGCCTTTTGCTCACCGGTTGAGCAATCACGCGCGGCGGCGCCTTTGGGGCCGTGATGAACGACAAAATCGCTGGTCTGGGGGCCGGTCAGCGTGCGTCCGGCTGCGGCGTCGCGACGACGCCCAGCGCTGAGACGCTCTCGAAACAGCTCTTCTGCAACAAGCGCCGAGCTCTCTTGGAGCAATGAGTCAATTTCGCCTTCAACGCATATCTGCGCCCAGGGAAAGGGCCCATTTTGTCTCTCCTGAATGATTGCAGATAGGCGCGCGACCGTTTCCTTGCGCGCCGCAGCGATCGCAACGCCAAGGGCGGCGATTTCTTGCTCCGTGGCGTCAAGCCAATGTCGATCTGCAATGCCGTCTTCAAGCAGTTTATTGCGATTGCGCAGCGCGCGTTCAAATCTGTTCACGCGCTGACCATGGTCTGCGTCAATGCCAAGCGCTAAGCGATCAAGAAAGCGACGGCGCTCGCCAGCAGAGCCGGCAAACAAGCCATCCATCGCAGGCGTCAGCCATAAAATGCGACAATGATCAGCAAAGGCGCGCGCTGAGTGAATGGGCGCGCGGTCAATGCGAAAGCGGCGCTCGCCATCCTCGGAAAGACCATGTCCCAGTTGTGTTGTGGCCTCGTCAACGGCAAGTTTAATGGATACGGCATAACCGCCAGCGCCTTCATGCCTTGCGCATTCTGAAAGATCAGCGCGTCTTAGTCCGCGTCCCAGCGAAAACATTGACAAGGCTTCAAGCGCATTGGTTTTTCCTGCGCCATTTTCTCCGGTCAAGACAACGAGCTTGCTGCTGAGCGCGCAATGGGCTTGTGAATAGCATCTAAAATTAGTGAGCGATAATTCACGCACGACAGGCGTTGAGAGAGGTGAGCGCAAGAATGTCATTTCTTCAAAATACTCATGGCCTGTGCATCACATCCTGCGCCAGCTCCAAGGTCTGCCATTATCTTTGCGCGCTGACAGTGAGGGCGCAGCGTTTTTAAAACATCTGCGCGGGCATAGCCGATCCTTTCGCGCGTTTGGTTCTTGACTCAGCCATGATAAAAGCCGTTGTGCTCATATAGACGGTGAAGACGGCGAATGCCAATCACGCGCCAAGGGAGGATCGGGTCGTGAGCCATGTGCAGGCGCACAATCTAAAGCAGAAGCGTATTTTGCTCATTGTTGGCGGTGGGATCGCAGCCTATAAGTCGCTGGATCTTGTCCGGCGCTTGCGAGAATGCGGCGCTGGCGTCAGTGTCGTGATGACGGCGGCGGCGAAGCAGTTTGTCACGCCGCTTTCTTTTGCCAGCCTCACGCAGTCGCCTGTTTACGACGAGCTTTTTTCTGCAACAACCGAGCAGGAAATCAGCCATATTCATCTCTCCCGCGCAGCCGATCTCCTTGTTGTGGCGCCGGCGACGGCAAATCTTATTGCGCGTGCGGCGACAGGCTTATGCGATGATCTGGCGACAACAGTTTTGTTGGCGACGGATAAAAGAACGCTCTACGCGCCATCAATGAATCTGCGCATGTGGGCGCATCCTGCGACGCAAGAAAACATTGATCGGCTGAAGGACTATGGCGCTCTATTTGTCGGGCCTGATACGGGAGATATGGCCTGTGGAGAATATGGTCCTGGTCGGATGAGCGAACCAGCGCAAATCGTCAGCGCCATTGAAGCGGCGTTAATGCATCAAACGCAGTTGCCGCTGCCACAGAAATTTCAGTCGGCATTATCGTGCGACACGACGCGCGCCCTTGCTGGAAAACATGTTGTCGTAACATCAGGGCCAACGCATGAAGCGATTGATCCCGTGCGCTATATTGCTAATCGTTCATCTGGCAAGCAAGGTCATGCGATCGCGCGTGCCGCAGTTGCCGCCGGCGCGCGTGTGACCTTGATTTCAGGTCCGGTTGCGCTGCCCGATCCTGAAGGCTGTCAGACAATACATGTCTTATCCGCGCGCGACATGTGCGCGGCGGCGATCGCTGCTTTACCCGCTGACATATTTATAGGCGTGGCGGCCGTCGCAGATTGGCGTGTCGCGCCTGTCGATCAAAAAATTAAAAAAAATGACGCCTCGTCAGCGCCTGCCTTAACTCTCATTGAAAACCCCGATATTCTCGCAACGATTGCAAGCTCGCCACAGCGCCCCGCGCTTGTTGTTGGCTTTGCTGCGG
>Ga0007858_1000444_pt1 | contig 12814 bp, 9 predicted proteins | sample CryBogCBH08Aug08_FD_71211 | JGI IMG/M metagenome (GOLD analysis project Ga0007858, IMG submission 71211) | Freshwater microbial communities from Crystal Bog, Wisconsin, USA - CBH08Aug08 | ecosystem: Environmental > Aquatic > Freshwater > Lake | place: Crystal Bog, Wisconsin, USA | collected...
CAATGCTGCCTGCGAACCCTATGTGCAGCAATTATGCCGGATGCTGAATCAGATGGGTGCTAAAATATCTGGTATTGGCAGCAATTTACTGATAGTGGAAGGGGTGGAAATATTACATGGTACAGAACATGCCTTATTACCGGATATGATTGAAGTAGGCAGTTTTATTGGTTTGGCTGCCATGACTCAAAGTGAGATTACCATTAAAAATGCCGGGGTAGAACATTTAGGCATTATTCCGGATAAATTCAGGCAATTGGGTATAGACTTTTCCATTCAGGGAGATGATATTTATATACCAGAACAGGAATCTTATCAGATACAAACCTATCTGGATGGAGGAATATTAACGGTGTATGACCATCCCTGGCCGGGTTTTACACCAGATTTACTGAGTATAGTATTGGTGGTAGCCACTCAGGCGATTGGCAGTGTATTGGTACATCAGAAAATGTTTGAAAGCCGTCTTTTTTTTACAGATAAACTAATAGATATGGGTGCCCAGATCATTTTATGCGATCCCCACCGGGCAACCGTAATCGGATTAGGCAGAAAAAATAATCTGAGAGGAATTACCATGAGCAGTCCGGATATCCGTGCCGGTGTTGCCCTTTTGATTGCAGCTTTAAGTGCAGACGGGAAAAGCACTATCCAGAATATTGAACAGATTGACCGTGGCTATCAGTATATTGACGAACGTCTGAGAAATTTAGGGGCTGATATCAAAAGGGTGTAAACAAAGCACTTATCTTTATAATATGGCAGCAGTTCATAATGATAAATTTAAAATTGAAGCATTAGGGCAGGTTTATACCGTATTTGTTTTCAAATCGCCTGTTTTAGGTAATCATTATGAATGCAATGCAGGTAAATCTGAAAAAGTTTCCATCTTTTACTCTTACAATGTAGAAAATCCCCCTCAATGGGCAGAGAATGGCACCAAAGTTACCGACCGAAGTAAGGCACTTGGAACGGCCATTGAACAATATGAAAAAGAAAAAAAAGCAGGTCAGGTATAAAAAAAGCAATTATTTTTCATGAATTGCAATGATAAAGCCAGTAAAGTGGTCATTATAAAAAGCAATAGTTGTGAAAAAGAAAAATATAATTGCCATTGGCGTTTTAGTATTGGTTATATGCCTGGTATCAGTTTCCTGTAAAAAAGATCTCCAGCAGCCAGATGTTTTAAAACCTGTTGTTTTACCGGTAAATGCCGGAAGCATTATACAGAGTAATACAGATTTTGCCTTCGATTTTTTGAATAGTGTATTACAGAATGACAATACGCCTACCAATAAACTGGTTTCACCACTGAGTATCTACATTGCTTTAAGCATGTTGTATAATGGAGCAAACGGAACTACTTTAGATTCTATTCAGTATGCCCTGAGGTTAAATAATGCAGGCGCTGCCTATCTGAACAATACCTGTAAAGCATTATTGCAACAATTACCATTCAGTGATAATCAGGTAAATCTGGCTATTGCCAATTCTATCTGGTACGACCAGTCTATACAACCCCAGCAAAGCTTTTTAAATATCAATGACAGTTTTTATAATGCCCAGGTACAAGGATTAAATTACAGCGATCCTTCATCCATTAATACTGTCAATAATTGGGTATCTGCTAAAACAAATGGAAGGATTACAAAGATTCTGGACCAGTTAACCAGTAACCTTTATTTAATCAATGCAGTTTATTTTAAAGGGTCCTGGAAAACTGCATTTGATCAGAACAGGACAGCCAATGCCCAATTTACAAAAGCTACAGGTACCAGCGAAAGTGTACCCTTTATGTATCTCACCCATACGTTTAATTATCTGGCAAATGATACTGCACAAATAGTACAACTCCCTTATGGTGGTGGAGATTTTAATATGTATGTATTATTACCGGGAACTAATTATACAGCAACCCAATTGGCAACAGTATTAAACAGTGGAACCTTTTACAGTTGGCAAAATAGAATGGATAGTATGCAAATACAATTATCCCTTCCTAAATTCCAGTATAGTTATAGTATCAGTAATATGCAGCCGGAACTTTCTGATATGGGTATGGGAATTGCCTTTACACAATCGGCAGATTTAACCCGAATGTACACACAGGGTGCACAGGTAAGCCAGGCGATTCATAAAACCTGGATTAATGTGGATGAAACGGGAACAGAAGCAGCTGCAGTAACTGCTATCGGGATTATAACAACAGTTGCAAGGGATAATACCATGAATGTAAACCATCCATTCCTGTATGTGATTCAGGAAAAAAGTTCGGGTGTTATATTGTTTATAGGTATTGTGAATGATCCGGCTGCTACCTAAAATGCTTTAAAAGAAAAAGTTTAATCATTTAAACGATAACAGGATTTAATAAGTAATCAGAATAAAAAGAGGCTGTCTCAAAATATTGGGAGAGCCTCTTTTTTTTGTACAATAAAGTAGTTTGTCGCAGCCAGGATATCAGATTCAAAATTCAGACTATACAGCATATACATGCCGTTCCTGTAACAAGTTTATGATGGTTGTGATTTCTGGTAATTAAAGTTTATCTTAGAACTTCACCATTCCTTCCAGGGAACAGGTACACCAAAATTCAACCAAATCAATAAGCTATTATGAGGAAATTTTTATTGCAGCTTTTAACAGGATTTTATTTTTTAATGGCGAGCGGCCAGGAGGCTAACCTTTCCACCACTTTCAAAAACTTTAAACCCCGCAGTATCGGTCCGGCTGGTATGAGTGGCAGGATTACTGCCATTGATGCAGTTTGGAATACACCTGAAATTATTTATCTGGCCAGTGCCAGTGGAGGTGTATGGAAAACAACTAATGGGGGAGCATCCTGGAAACCTGTCTTTGATGAACAGAATATTATGAATATCGGTTCTATTGCCATTACCCAGAGTAATCCATCGGTAGTATGGGCTGGTACAGGGGAAGGCAATCCCAGGAACTCTGTAAGTATTGGAGCAGGCATTTTTAAATCGCTGGATGGTGGTAAAACCTGGAAATGCATGGGTCTGGAAAAGACTAAAAATATCCACCGTATTATTATAGACCCCAACAATCCGGATATTGTATATGCAGGTGCCATAGGTAATCCGTATGATGACCATGCGGAAAGAGGCTTGTATAAATCTATAAATGGAGGAGAATCCTGGAAATTATTGTTACATACCAATGATACCAGCGGTGTGGGAGATATGGTGATGGATCCTGCCAATCCCAATAAATTGTTAGTAGCCATGTGGCAGCACAGAAGAACACCCTGGGGTTTTAAAAGTGGTGGGGAGGGCAGTGGTTTATATATTACGTATGATGCCGGAAAAACCTTTAAAAAATTAGGAAAAGAAGATGGATTACCAGACAGCGCTTATGGAAGAATTGGGTTAACCATCAGTAAATCAGATCCCAACCGCATGTATGCATTGGTGGAAGCAAAGAAAAATGGTTTATACCGTTCAGATGACGGCGGTATTAAATGGGAGCTGGTTAATAGTGATCCTGCTGTAGTAACCAACCGGGCATTTTATTTTCAGGATATACGGGTAGACCCGGTAAATGAGAACCGGTTATATAATATCAATCAAATGATCAGTGTAAGTGAAGATGGTGGTAAAAGTTTCAGGAACCTGATACCTTATAGTGGTATTCACCCGGATCATCATGCATTCTGGATTAATCCGATCAATCCTGATTTTATATTGGATGGCAATGATGGTGGAATGGCAGTTACGCATGACAGGGGCAGAACCTGGCAATTTGACGAGAAATTGCCTGTAGGCCAGTTTTATCATATCAATGTAGACAATAACCTGCCTTATAATGTAATGGGCGGATTACAGGATAATGGAAGCTGGCAGGGCCCTGCTTATGCCTGGGTAAATTCCGGATTACGCAATGCATACTGGAATGAAGTAAATGGCGGAGACGGATTTGATGTATTACCCGATCCTGATAATGCAGATTGGGTATATTCTATGAGTCAGGGTGGGGAACTGAGCCGTTATAATATTAAAACAGGAGAAACCTGGGAAGTAAAGCCTCCGGATCCTAAATTAACTCAGCACCAGCGTTTTAACTGGAATGCTGCTATTGCGCAAGACCCCTTTGATAAAAGCACTATTTATTATGGCAGTCAGTTTTTAAATAAAAGCACCAATAAGGGAGCTTCCTGGGAAATTATTTCACCAGACCTTACTACCAATGACAGTGTGAAAACAGACCAGTCGAAGAATGGTGGATTATCCATCGATATAACCGGTGCTGAAAATTACTGCACTATTCTTGCAATAGAACCTTCTTCCTTGCAAAAGGGTGTAATATGGGTAGGAACTGATGATGGCAATGTTCAGTTAACAAAAGATGGAGGTAAAAGCTGGACCAGTTTCAGGGGTAAAATACCCGGAATGCCTTTAGGTTGCTGGATACCACAGATCCGTGCTTCACGCTACCATGCCGGTGAAGCTTTTGTAATTTGTAATGATTACCGCAGGGGAGATTTTAAACCCTATATATTCCGGACACAGGATTTTGGTGCTACCTGGACCAGATTGGTGGATGAACAAAAAGTTACCGGATATGCACTCTGTATGATACAGGACCCCAAAGAACCCAATTTAATCTTTGTAGGAACAGAACAGGGATTATGGGTAAGTTTTAATAATGGAAAAAAATTCCAGCAGTTTAAAAATGGTTATCCCTCTGTTTCTACTTACGACCTGGCCATTCAGGAAAGAGAAGCAGACCTGGTGATTGCCACTTTCGGAAGGGCATTATGGATACTGGATGATATACGCCCTTTCCGGAAATTAGCAGCTCAGGAAGGTCAGATAGGAACCCATAAACTACAAGTATTTGATCCCCCGCAGGCTTATGAAGCCAAAATAAAAAACCCTTCCGGAATAGATTACAGTATCTGGGGTACTTATGAGGGAGAGAACCGGAAACAGGGGGCTGCAATTAGCTTTTTACTCAATAAAACAAAATCAGATACCGGTAAAATGAAGATTGCAGATAGTGGCTATGCTAAAATTTACAATGCAGAAAATATTCAGATCCGGTCATTAAGAATTAAAACAGATACCGGATTTAACCGGATATACTGGGGCATGGAAGAAAAAGGGATTCGCCCGATTGCTTCAAGAAGAGGTGGAAACAGGGGAGCAGGCAGTGACGAACCTGCAGGGTTACCTGCTGATCCGGGCGTATATAAAGTGGTGATTGAAGCAGGCAAGGAAAAAGATTCTGCCTTTGTTACCGTAAATGATGATCCTTATGCACCGGTTAGCAAGGAAATAAGGGATGCCAGAAAAGCATTTAATAAAAGAATCAATGCACTTTCACTAAAGGTGACCACTTTAAACGACCGGCTCAATGAAGCAGATGAAATTGTAGTAAAAGTGAACGAAGACCTAAAAAATGCAGATTCTACCAGGGCAGACAGTTTACGTAAATCAGGCAGAGCTATTCAGGATTCTATCAAAAATATCCGGTACCTGATCAGTGGTAAACCCCAGGAAAAGCAGGGTTATGGTAACCTTCCTCAGGTAACCATTGGCAATGCAATTGGAGAGCTTCGCAGAAATGTGTTTAATAAAACAACAGTTCCAGGCGAGCAGGAAGAAAGGCTGTTTACCGAAGTAACAGAACTGGTGAACCAGGCATTGAAGAAAGGAAATGATTTTTTTGAAGGAAAATGGAAAACATACCGGGCTTATACGGAAGCAACACCTGTAAAACTTTTCAAGGATTATACACCCATAAACTAAACATTTTTTAAATTATTTTAAATTATTCAGCACAGATTATCAGATCTGTGCTGAATTTTTTTTAAGAAAGTATTGTTTTTAATCAAAGGTTTTGTACGGATGTGGTGTCTAATTAAAAAAGCAATGCTGCCAGTGTTACAAAAAGAAGGCAGTGGATGACAATCAATACAAACCCATCAACCCATGCAACCTTCCATTCCAACTTACCGGATCTTAATCCTGCCCGTTTTGCTAATCGGACTGGTATTAGTATGCTGTAAAAAAAACAGCAATAGTAGCAGTACTGCAGTAAACACAAACAGTGATACTACTTACAATACCCTGTATATACCACCTGTACTTACAGGTACCACATTTAATTTAACCCTGTCAAAATCCACGAAACAATTTTTTGCAACCGGAGCAGCCACCCCTACGTATAGTTATAACGGAGAACCATTCTGGGGCCCTACTTTAATCTTTAATAAAGGGGATAATATCAGTTTTAATGTGATCAATAACTTATCTGATACCACTACAGTGCACTGGCATGGTTTTCATATCCCTGCTAAAATGGACGGAGGCCCCCATCAGAAAATTGCACCGGGAGGCAGCTGGTCGCCCTATTACCAGGTACTCAACAATGCTGGTACATTCTGGTATCATCCACACCTGCACGAGAAAACCTATCAGCAATTAACCATGGGAGCCGGTGGATTAATCATTGTTAAAGATCCGGTTGAAGCCGCTTTAAACCTGCCCCGTACTTATGGAACCGATGATATACCCCTGGTACTTACCAGCAGAAGATTCAACAGCGATCATTCTTTTGATACAGATGTTAATGATTACGGAGATTATCTGCTGGCTAACGGAACCCTTTATCCGCAAATAATCTTGCCCAAACAATATGTACGGTTAAGAATACTGAATGCAGAAATAGAACGAGCTTATAATCTCGGCTTCAATGATAACCGGACTTTTTATGTGATCAGTGAAGACGGAGGATTGTTAAATACACCGGTAGCCACCACACGATTAGTATTGGGTGTGGGGGAAAGAGCAGAAATACTGGTAAATCTTGGCAATGATGCAATAGGGTCTTCCGTTTCCTTAAAAGCTTATAATTCCAATCAGATATTCGGGTTTCCCGGTGGTGAACCTGCCCAATCAGGTTCACTGGGCAGCTTACTCAATAATTCAGATTTCCAGGTATTAAAAATAAATATTGCAGCAGCCAACGTTACAGCAGTTACTTCCATTCCAACAACATTAACCAGCAATACTTACTGGACTGCCAGTGATGCCAATGCATCCATTACCACTACTATAACAGGCGGACAGGGAGGTTCGGAATTTGCTTTTGACAATAATAATTACAACTATGTAACCATTAATCATAGTATACCGCTGAATTCAATAGTCAACTGGACCTTCGTCAACAGTAATATATTCGGGCATTCCATTCATATTCATGATATACAGTTTAAGATTGTATCCAGAAGTTCAGGCAGCATTGCCCCCTATGAAGCCGGATGGAAGGATACTTTTTTTCTTCATTTAGGGGAAACAGTTTCGGTGGTGGCCAAGTTTAATGATTTTGCAGATGGCACCAATCCGTATATGTATCATTGCCATTTTCCCAATCATGAAGACGGAGGATTAATGGGTCAATTTTTAGTAACACCTTAATGATCCGCAGTATTATCATCAGCTGTTGCTGTTTTATTTGGGCAGGATGTACCCATCCTGATAAGAAAATTATACCTGAACTATATGTTCAGAATTATGATACCGCTTTAAAAAAGACAATAAAGGGTTGGTTGTACAGGGGCAGTTTGTTTAACGGTTATCTGATAGAATCAGGAACTGACCGAAGGATACTGTATAAACTGCCCATTTTAGATGGAAGAGAAGAAGGGCAGGCATCCGGTTGGTATAATACCGGAGAAAAACTATTGATCCGGCATTTCAGGAATGGCAATAAAGAAGGCAGGTTTGAACAGTGGTGGCCCAACGGGCAGTACCGGTATTTGTTTTACTATACAAATGATCAGTTAAACGGGCAACAGCTGGTATTTTATCCCAACGGACAAAAGCGTCAGGAAAGCAATTATCTGAATGGAAAAGAAGAAGGTATACAGCGGTCCTGGGATCAGCAGGGCAGTTTAATTTCCAATTATACCATTAAAAACAACAAACTCTATGGTGTTATCCGGGTTAAAAGCTGCATGCCGGCAGGGCATTCCTAAGCTAATTATTGTTACAGCTTTATGTATGGGTATCAGTGGTTGTGGTACTAAAAAAGAAACCCTGCCATTTTATAATACGGCTGATTTTACAGCAGAATGGATACCTGTAACAGACAGTCGGTATGCTACAATCCATACCATTGATAGCTTTAGTTTATATAATCAATCTGGCCATATTATTAACCGCGATTCCCTAAAAGGGCATATTTATGCAGCCAATTTTTTCTTTACCAGTTGTCCGGGTATCTGCCCGGTAATGGTCAATAATTTAGAAAAAGTAGCAGCAGCTTTTACCGGTAATGATCGGGTAAAACTAATATCCTTCAGTGTAATGCCTGAAGTGGATTCTGTAAAACGCCTCCAGGAATATGGCAGGCAACACCATATAGATCCCGGTCAATGGTGGTTATTAACTGGCAATACTGCACAAATCAATCAACTGGGCCGTCTATCTTATTTTTCAGAAAAAAGAGCAGGGCTTACTAAAGAGAACAGCGCTTTTTTGCATACAGAATCCTTGTTATTAATTGATGCGCAAAGCAGAATCAGGGGGATTTATACTGCTACAGATTCCAGCCAAATGAACAGGGTTATAGAAGATATCCATATTTTGCTGGAAGAATAAAAGAGTTAAAATTAACATCAGCAATAGAGATAAGTATTTAATATATTTCTTGGCATCTGAAACCAGGATAGCAACAGAATTATTATATTACTCTTTTTATAAGAGTAATCAGAAATGTATGGAAAGACAAACCAGCCGGATAGAAGCATTCAGTGATGGCATATTTGGAGTAGCCATAACCTTATTGGCCATTGAAATTGGAATTAAGGAATATGAAGGAGCCAATAATAGTAACCTCTGGCAAAAGATCCTGGAACGCTGGCCGGAATACTTTTCTTATTTCAATTCTTTTGCCACAGTATTATTAATCTGGATGGGCCATAATAAAATCTTTAAACAGTTAAAAGCAGCCAACCACTGGATATTACTGGCCAATGGTTTAGTGTTATTAATTGTGGTATTATTTCCCTTTCCCACCAAAACCGTAGGTACATTTATTGGTACCCCGGCCGAAAATACAGCTGTTGCTTTTTATACAGGATTTACCGGAACCATTACAGTATCAATGCTTATTCTCAATGCAGTTATATGGTATCATAAAAAATTACTGGTGAACCAGGAAAAAGGAATTGCTTTTCTAACAGACATGATGCGGGGTCAGGTAGTTGGGATACTCTCTTACGGATTAATCACCATTTGTGCCTTTTATTATTCGCGTTTGGCTTTGGTATTAACATTTGCCATGTGGGTATTCTGGGCTTTTGCAATACGGGATAATGAAGATGAATTAATTGGATAATTTATTTAACCACACAAGCCATCTAATCTTAATTTATTTTTCTGTTAAGTGAAGTGCAGGACAATTGAATAGTTAACTTTATCAGGCTAAAGTTTATAAAAGAATAGGTGTGTCTATTACCCTGATTTCCTGATCAGTAATAGGATTTGTTTATATGCTCCCGATTATTCCTCATTCTAAAATAGAAAACAATGAAAACCAGTTTACAGTTTGGAGAAGATGTGGAAGGCTATAATATCCGTGTATTGAATGAACGGGAAGTACGTGCATCCGCAGGCATACTATTTTTATTACTCTTTCTTTCCCTCATGTTTATTTTATTTAAAGGTGATTTTTTACTGATCAAATACAGCATCACCCTTTTTTTGACGGACTTTATTATCCGTGTTTTTATTAGTCCGAAGTATGCCCCCTTTTTAATACTTGCCCGCATAATTGTCAAGAATCAAACGCCTGAATATGTAGGTGCCCGGCAAAAGAAATTTGCCTGGATTATTGGTATGGTATTGGCAACACTTATGTTTATCCATATGGTTATTGTTAATGCTTATAGTCCCATTACAGGCATCACCTGCCTCATTTGCCTCATCTTTCTGTTTTTTGAATCTGCTTTTGGTATTTGCCTGGGATGTAAGTTCTACAACCTTTTTTATAAAGAAAAGGCACAGTATTGCCCAGGGGAAGTTTGTGAGTTAAAAGACAGGCAGCCCATTCAAAAAATATCTATTGTTCAGGTATTGATATTTGCCGGATTCATTTTATACCTGGTACTGGTATCCTCGTTATTTAATACAGCATTCAGTAAAAAACCATTTGATTTGTTTGGGATCAATAAAACGGAGCAGAAAAAATAATTTGATGAAATGATTAAACTATGAAAATATTTATACTTACAGTTAGCCTTATCATTACAATTGATGTGTATGCACAACCCATAGAAGTGTTTAAGAATATTGATTTTGACAGTACGTATTGTATTATAGGAATTGGCCAAAACACTAATAATCTTAAAGAACAAGTACCGGATCTTACTTTTATTATAGATAATCCGGAGGAGCTAAAAAAAATAAAACAAGAGTGGGTAGTTACCACCATACGCCCTAAAATATCCCGTGAAAATCCTGACATTACTATACATGTAACAAAGAATAAACAATTGGAAGGACGCTTTAAATTATTATATCCAATTCAGGGTATCATTAATACTGATAACCACTGGTATGATTTTAATAGTGAACTTTTTATGCAGTTGATAAAAACCCATCCATTAAAATACCATACACAAATATTTACTTTTGCAAATCAGCTGGATTATGCTTTTTTTACAGACAGTATTCAGAGTGTACCTTCTTTTTTGTTTTTATTTGAACCCCGATTAACCTATCAAGGTAAGTTTTTCATTATAGCACATCGATCGCCTGATCCAGCCAGTCCTATTTTTGTTCTGAGAGATATCAATCTGGAATTGGAAAGATTATGCCCTTCTAAAAAATTTATTGCTCAGGAAGATATAAATGATCCTTTTAATTTGGAAAACACTTCTAAAGTAAAAATAAGGGTGGAGTGTAGTAAGGATTTATATGATGCCTACAAAAGCAGGTTTAAGGAAAAAAGTGAATGGCAACCCACACTTATTCAAACTAAAGTCTTTTTCAGGGATTAAATCAAAATGATAAGTATATTAGTACTCAACCAGTCATTATTCTCCCAAAACAACAACCCATGAAAAAATATTTAGTATTGATATGCTTAACTGTACTCTGTTATTCCGGATTTGCACAGGCAGATACTTTCAATGTATATAAAAAAACAACAGTAATGATCCCCATGCGGGATGGCACCAAATTGTTTACAGTTATCCTAAGCCCGGTACATGCAAAACAGGCATTACCCTTTTTAATCCAGCGTACTCCTTACGGGGCAGATATACCTGTTAAAGAAGACAGTAATTTCAGTATTATAGGTACTTCTTTGTATTCTATGGGCAAGGGAGGGTATATTTTTATAGTACAGGATATGCGCGGTAAGTTTAAGAGCGAAGGAGTTTTTGAAATGAACCGACCATTATACCATCTAAAGGATAAAACAAAAACAGATGAAAGCACCGATGCTTTTGATACGGTGGACTGGCTGGTAAAAAACATCAAAAACAATAATGGCAAAGCGGGTATTTATGGTATTTCTTATCTGGGGTATACTGCATTAAATGCTTCAGTAGATCCGCATCCTGCTTTAAAAGCCAGTAGCCCGCAGGCATCCCCTGCAGATATGTTTCTGGGAGACGATTTTCATCACAATGGTGCATTTCGTTTAAGTTATGGGTTAGAATACAGTTATATGGTAGAAAATGCTAAGGAAGCCAATAGCAGTTTTCCATTTCCAGCCTATGATTTGTACGACTGGTACCTGCATTTGGGTTCCCTTGCCAATGTAAATGAAAAATATTACCATAACAGGCTTCCTTCCTGGAATGATTTTACCAAACATCCGGATTATGATGGTTTCTGGAAAAACCAGTCCACTTTAACCCATGTACAGGCACCCCAAATACCCATGCTCCATGTAGGTGGCTATTATGATCAGGAAGACCTGAATGGCCCGCAGGTAATGTATGCAGCATTGGAAAAACTGGACACTTTTCATAGAAGCCACCTGGTATTGGGCCCCTGGTTTCATGGACAATGGGGAAGAGGCAAGGGAGATAGCCTGGGTAAAATAGATTTTGAAAGCATGACTTCAGCCTGGTTTCAGGATTTACAGAAACAATGGTTTGATTACTGGTTAAAAGGAATTGGGGATGGTAATTTTAAAGAAGCCTATTGTTTTCAGACAGGCAGTAACCAATGGAAATCTTATGAAAGCTGGCCCCCTAAAGAAGCGGTTATCCGTAATTTATATGCCGGTGCCAATAATACAGCCAGTTTTAATAAACCCGAATCGGCCAGTGGATCGGTAACTTATATCAGTGACCCGGCAAAACCCGTACCCTACCGTACTGCACCTATCGAAGCCACTTATGGCCCTGGCAGCAGGTGGCGTTCCTGGCAGGTAGAAGACCAGCGTTTTGTAACCACCCGGCCGGATGTAGTGAGTTTTACTGCGGAAACCTTTACGGAAGACCTGACTGTAACCGGAAAAATAACTGCTCATGTATTTGCCAGTACTACCGGAACTGATGCCGATTTTATTGTAAAACTGATAGATGTTTATCCTGATTTTAACCAGAAAAGCATGTCGATGAGTGGTTACCAGTTTCCGGTTACCATGGAAGTTTTCAGGGGCAGATTCAGGAAAAGTTTTGAAAACCCGGAGCCCTTTATACCTGGCAAACCCGAAGAAATTGTGATAGACCTGCACCAGGTAAATCATACATTCAAAAAAGGGCACCGCATTATGGTACAGGTACAGAGCAGCTGGTTTCCGGTAATTGACCGCAACCCGCAAAAAT
>Ga0007858_1000457_pt1 | contig 12646 bp, 8 predicted proteins | sample CryBogCBH08Aug08_FD_71211 | JGI IMG/M metagenome (GOLD analysis project Ga0007858, IMG submission 71211) | Freshwater microbial communities from Crystal Bog, Wisconsin, USA - CBH08Aug08 | ecosystem: Environmental > Aquatic > Freshwater > Lake | place: Crystal Bog, Wisconsin, USA | collected...
ATGGTCCCTGCGCGGGCGTAGTTCAGCGGCAGAACATCAGCTTCCCAAGCTGAGAACGCGGGTTCGATTCCCGTCGCCCGCTCTCTGGTGAAACTGCCAAAACCCCAGTAATTACAAGGGTTTTGAAGTTTCCTGGCGTTTCCGCAAGTATCCGTCAGTGTCCTGCGTGAAACGCCCATGGCCGCCCAAACGGCACTTTTTTTGGAGCTGGACCGCCCACGGACCGCCAAAAAACTCGAGCTCCAGGTCGCCTCGACAACCCGACCGACACCGCGAAGAGGAGCCGCACGGAAGAGATGATCGGAGTCGGCGGAGTCGGCGGGTTTCGACTTATTTCGATCTCATTCCCGGTCCCCACTCAGTCCCCACCGTCGTGTTTCACCCGTCCATCTCAGTTGTCCCGTTGGACATGCCTCGTGGGGCCAACGAGTTCGCGCGCATGAGCGCAAAGCGCGAGCGCTAGATCCGTGTCTCGGGCTGGCCCCTGAACCGCGCCAAGTCGCTATATACAAACGGCTACGCCACGACATCCACCGTCAGAATCCGAGACATGGAGAACCCGAGTACGAGCCACGCGGGGCAAATTCCCAGCTCTACCCAACTCACTCCTGAGGAGTGCCCCTAACTAAAGGCCAATGCCAACAGTCCAGCGCCCACACCCCTACCCAGGCCAGTAGCGGCGTCCAGCCACTGTCCTGATGACGCCAACGCCGTATAGAGCCGCCTATCGCCACAGTAATAGGAAGCAGCACCACAAAAACCACTGGCCAGCACAGCCACGGTCTGCACGATCGCTGGTCCCACACTTATTCCAATGATTCCGGTGCCGATGACGTCGGCTGATTCGTAAGGTGACGTTGTTGAGAAGAAAATTTAACAAGTAATAACGAGTCCTGCTGCCACCCACAACATCGAAATCTGCCAAATTCAGTCTAAAACCGGAGGTTTCGATTGGCTTTCTCAACAATTGACTTTACCTCAGTGCGTTTGTCGTCGAATTGATCAGCCGCTAACGTTTGCTCATGATCCGCCACCTCGTTCGGGAAGTTCAAACAGGCCTGGTGCACGCTTTCGACGAAGCGAAGGCGTACTTTTCGTGTGGGATTCATTCGGAAACAAATACGCGGGTCACTTCGTCGTTTCAAGACGATGAAAGTGCAATTACTTGTGAAGAGTGCAAAGTTGTACTTGGCCTGCATGGCCGGTAAACAGCTAGGCAAATTGTCCCAATACCCACTCGCCGGGCTGAACGTGATTTTGGTAATTCGATCGTTCTCAAGGGCTTGCGCCGGCGTACGCTAGTTGCATACCACTAGCAAACCTTCATTTCACTATCGACACCGTGAACTCGGCCCATTCCTTGAGATGTACATCCTTTGCGCTCAACGTACTCAAGCTTTCGGCAATCTGAATCGCACTGGGTTTGATGGAGACTCTCAACTTGTGAGTTCGACCAGCGAGGTTTCGCTGACGGTTGCATCGTAGATTGCCTCGAACTCGACCGGCGGAACGTCGCCGAGATAGCTGTGCAATCGCTCGTTGTTGTGCCAGTGGACCCACGTGAGGGTCTGTAGTTCGAGGTCGTCATTCTTCTTCCATGGCCCTCGCATGAGCTCAGTCTTGTAGAGGGCGTTGACGGATTCAGCGAGTGCATCATCGAACGAATCACCAATGGATCCGATGGAGGGGCGGGCGCCGATTTCATCGAGTCTCTCGCCGTAGCGAATGCTAGTGAATTGCGACCCGGCGTCCGAATGCAGACGCAGGTCGTCGAACCTGGTGCCGCGTTGCCACCTCGCCATCTCGAGGGCGTCTAAGACCATCTCGGTGCGCATGTTGCTGGCCACTCTCCAGCCGACGATGCTGCGACTGAAGACGTCGGTGATGAAACAGACGTAGGCGACGCCTTGCCAGGTGGGAACGTAAGTCAGATCAGTGACCCAGAGCTCGTTCGGTGCGCTCGCCGTGAAGTTGCGTTCGACGAGGTCGGGTGAACGAGGAGCCGAGTCGTCACGCGTGGTCGTGCGCACCTTCTTGCCCTTCGAACCCCATAGAGGCCCTCGTTTCTCATGAGACGAGCCACCTGGTCGCGGCCCACGTCGTGACCGGCACGGCGCATGGCCTTCCACATCTTGCGCGTGCGGTAGACGGAGAAGTTGGCGGCGTGGATCTCGCGGAGGGCTTCGCCAAGGACGGTGTCGCTCTTCGCTCGTGCCGACAGCGGTCTCGATTTGGCGGCTTAGTAGGTGCTCGGAGCAACTGCGAGGACTTCGCAGATCGGCTCGACTCCGAACTCCTGGCGGTGCTGATCGATGTAGTCGACCATCACCTCTGTGGGCGGTCGAGCTCCGCCGCGAAGAAAGCCGAAGCGCTCTTCAAAATCGCATTGGCTCGCCGCAGCTCTTTGTTCTCCTGCTCGAGTTCCACAATGCGCTGCTTGTCGGCTGTCGTGACACCGCCGATGATCCCGTCATCAATATCGGCTTGGCGAACCCAGGCCTTCAGACTTTCAGCCCCGTATCCAAGCTGATTGGCGACCCGCTGCACGGTCCCGCGTGAGGTGCCGAGTTCATCGCGAAGTGTCCGCACGAGCCGGACCGCTTGTGCTTTCTCCTCAGGTGAGTAGCGCCTCGCCTGCGGGCTTCTTCGTTGGTTGTTCTTTCCCATGGCTCCATCCTTGTTTCCAAAGTCTGGAGCCTCCAACTATCCCAGTGCGATTCATCTCGCTGTCGGACCAATGAGAGTCGGTAGCCCGCGCTCTCCGCGCGGTCGCTAGGCATTCGTTGGCGAGTTTGTTAAAGACATCGGCATCAATCGGTTGCGTCGCTACGCGCGAAATCAGGACTGCGAGGGGGTCAAGGTCGTATCCGGTTACCTCATGTCCGCCCCGGACACCCAAACTGAGTACCGTTCCAGAACCGCACATCGGATCAAGGATCCGCATCGATGGTGCGGATCCTCCTACGACCGCCATAGCAACTTCAGGTGCCATGCGCGCAGGGAACGGGTGGATAGAACGGGCCAACTCGTACTCCAATCCGAACAGGCCGTACCCGCTCATTCGCGCTATACGTCGGTCGGTACAACTGTACCGAATTGATTCCTTGCAGAAGTTCTCCGCTCAAGAGGCTAAGCCCTCGAGGGCCAATCGACAGTCTCCCGCAGCCCGAGTGGACAAGGAGACTCGCCTCCGCGTAACTGAATTACCCCGGAAATGTGGCAAAAAAGCCTCTCAAAGGATTTACGCTCCAACATTCCAGTCCGGCTTCATTCATTACTATCAGCTCAACAAGTCAGAAAGTCCGGACGTTTTCGAAGGATTCGTGTCATGACAAAACCCGAGGAGATTCACTACGAGAAGAAGATACCTAGACGTAGTCTCTCAGGATTAACCCGACATCCCAGACTATTCAATGCCGACAAAATCGCTTCACCATCGGTCGTCGAGAAAGTCCTCGTGGAGCCGCCAGTCACCATCTCAAATCTGACGCCTGCTATGATCCAAGATGCACTCCCTACCCCTTGAATGTTTGAGAACTCTCTGAATTCTCCTTGAAATCCGGGGACTAGGAAACTGGGTATCCACCTGCTGCTGGGACCCAATTCGATGCGATCATCGAAGATGTCGAGTTTGGCAAAGGGTGGCGGCATACTCCAAAATAGACCCTTAACGCCGCCAATAAACGAAAAACGTGGCTCACTCATCACCTCCAGTGAATCTTTCGATGAACTCGGATGATTCCTCTTAAACACTTTCATGCTCTGCCCAATCACTTGCAGTCTTTGACATCACTCCAACCCGACTTGATCGCTAGTTTCTCTTTTGTGGATTCGGCCACGGGGCCAATCACCATGAATGATTGAGGATACTCACATTCTAGCTAAACACTCGAGGATGCAGCGCAGGAATCTCTACCTTCGCTCATTTCTTTGGCAACGATTTTGTAAATTTATCGATCATGCTGCGAAGAAAACTTGTTGTGACTATTGCACCCCCAACCTGCGGGCCGAGAACTCCTGTGATCAACCCATCCCAAATCACTCGGAGTGCATTGGCAAGAAAGGAGTCATTGACTTGCTGCACCCAAGTGTTTGTTCTGTAAAGAACACCGACAGCACCAGGTTTTCCCACGCCGACATCCCCTCCAACCACATGGTCATTCCCAGTGGCTGTGTTCCAAAAGACGTCGCCTGTAAAGGCACCCAATGAAACTGAAATTGCATGAAACCAGTGCGCTAATTTATATAGTCCATTCGCGCTTGAGATCTCAATTGTCCCATACGGACCGGCCGATGTACCGACTCCTATAAAGCCATATCCCAATGTTTCTGAGAATCCAATGTCGTCATTTCCACCCGGGGTCATCCAAGTTCTCTGTAAGCACACACTTCCCGTGATTGCTATACCTATATTCCAAAGTAATGCCGCTGCCGCGCCGCCACATATTCCTAAAGTAAACAGTCCCGATGGATCACTATTTTCAATCGGATTATCGTTTGCATAAACATATGGGGAATCAGTTATCTGTACGAGTGGGTCAGTCCCCACAAACTGACCGACAGATGGATCGTAGTTGCGATGCGTTAGAAGATTCAATCCGCTTGGACTTGAATATGAACCACCGAAGCCGAACGCTGTTGAAGAATACGAAACTCCAAATGAATTTCCTAATCCTGACGGCACGGACATACCACCAGCCTGTGTTATTGGATTCCCGTATGAGTCGTAATCCACGTAGTTCACTAGCGTCGTGTTGTATGAGCTAACAGACCCGGAGATTTGGACTACACCACGAATGTTGAAGTTTGCATCAGTGATTAAAAGATCAACATTGGGACTACTAGTAACACCATTATATTGTATTTGAAGCATGGGTACCGTTGGGTCTGCGCCGTAGACATAGTCATAGTTTGAATCTGCTAGAAGTTGAGGACCATTGGGTCCCCATACGTAAGAGTTGACAACTGATTGATATGTCGACGAGGCCCTTAGTCCGGAACCGTCATAAGTGAACGTTGTCGTTGTCGAACTCGGGCTTGAAACTGAGCACGCTGTACCGTTGGTATTCGCACACTCAAGCAGCTCACTGGAACTCGTCCACAAGTAGTCTTCGTGCAGACCAGTGCTGGATTGGGTCACGGATGTACGTTCACCATCGGCGTTATAGGTATAAACCGTCGAACCAGCGGGTGGAGAACCGCATGTAGAACTACTCGCCGAAGCATTGGTCCAACAGAGATTTCCTGATGGAGAGTATGAAGACGAAGCGAAGATATTTGTGTTTGAAGCAACTCCACCTGAAGGCGTGTAAGAATAATTGGTTGACCCGGAGGATCCTATGATCGGCCCGGAGGCAACTCGATTTGAACTGTCATACGTGTAACTATCAGTAGTTAGGGATAAGGAGTCGATTGTCGGTGTTGAGGATGAAACGTGCCCTTGTTGATCGCGGCCAAAGGTCATCTTTAGTAGATTGGTGGAGCCTCCACTGGCAGTAGTCTGTTGCTGAGTGAGCAATCCGGAAGTATCGTCATAACTAAATCTTGTTGTCAAGGCAGAAGGAGCGGACGGTACGGCGGGATCAGACATCGTAGAAGTGTTACATTCCGTTTGACTCGATGTACCCGTCGATATCCATGCCTTTAAGCCCGAGCAATCGTAGGCATAGGTTAGTGTAACGCCAGTCCAGGTCGATTGGGTTGCCAGGCGATTCTGTGTGTCATATGTATAGGAAAGATCACCCGTCGGTGGCGTGCTCGTGCCAGCTCCCGCTGTGCTGCATGTATCGCCCGAGCCATTGGGATAGCTGAGGCAAATAAGTTGGCCCGCTGAGTTGTATCCCCAAGTATCGGTAGCACCGGCTCCGTTCGTGGTTGACACGATTCGCCCAAGCCCATCGTACGTATATGTCGACGTACCCGTTCCATCCACCATCGTCGCTCGACTTCCATCATTGTTGTATGTATACGTCACCGTAGGTGTGCCATCGGTGTAGGTCTTCTGGTCAACGCGATCATCAGCGTCAAAGGTCGAGTAGATCGTGTCATTGCAGGTCGATGTTGTGGCGGGGTTGCAGGTTCCAGGACTGCCACCCGGATCAGTCACCGCGATGACATTTCCGCTTGCGTCGAAATAACTGGTTGTTGTTGGGTAATTCCCATTGGAGTCTTGTGGCTGAGTCGACGTGACTTGCTGCGCGGCTTCATTAAAGGTGTAGTAGGTGGTGAAAGAGCAGTTGGAAGTCGTAAGCGGATTACAACCACTCAAGTTGCTCGGTGCATAAGGATTTGCTCCGGGGCCGCTGACCGCAACCAAGTGTCCGTCACCATCGTAGTAGTTGATCGAGGTCTGATTTCCAGATGACAGTGGTGGTGACGAACACGACGGTGCGGAACTTCCGTACCACGCTAAAGGTGTGGTCCAACACTTTGCTCCGTTGGGCTCATACGTCGTCGTGGAGCCCGTGGTAACGGAAGTCGATCCCGACGTGCCCACCGTCGTTGACTCCAATTGATTACCGGCGACGTCATAAACATTCGACGTCGTTGAAGTAGACGACGAACTCGTCGGACTGGCTGACGTTGACACATTGCCTTCCGGGTCATACGTCGTCGTACTCGAAATTGTCCCAGTTCCAGCACTGTTCGGTGAATAGGTTCCAGTGGTGTCTCCAGCTGCGTCGGTAGTCGAATACGATGTGCTCGGACACAGTGACACCTTCGACATCGTGGAACAACCTCCGGCAAGACTTGCCGCTGGCGTCGCCGACACCGTTGATCCCATCGAATTTGGGGTGTTTATTTTTTCGAAGTTTGCTGGTGTCGCGCCTGACACATTGCCCGCGGGGGGCACCGATGCCACTGAAGTTCCGTTCGGGTCAAAGAATGTCGTCGACGTTGGGCCTGACGTTCCGCTCGCTGGCGTCAGACTTGTCGAACTAACGGCTTGACCGTCCTGGTTGAACGTTGCGTATGACGTGTACAAACACGTTGACGTTGTGAGCGGATTGCATGTCGAGGGATTCCCCAGCACGGAAACTGATGCGATCTGATCATTGTTCGCATTGAAATATGTCCACGAAGTGCCGCCGGGAGCGTTTGACGGTGATGCTGACGAGGTCACCGAGCCAAAGACATTTCGGGTCAGGATGACATTTTCATCGGACTGCGCCAAAGTCGGGCAACTCGTCAGACGCTCACCGGTGGCGTATCCATCCGGAGTGAGTGAAGCGCACGCATTGCCATCGGAATCAAAGTAACTCGACGATACGTCTCCAACGGGATTTGTCGTCGTCAGCAAGTCCCCCGCAGAGTCGTATGTCTCGTAGGTGTCGTGGCTGGTGGAACAACTTGTAAGAACGCCGTAAGTTGCAACCTCATTGGCGTCGCGACTCGCGCACAAGGTGCCATTTGAGTTGTAGTAGTTCGACGTCACTGGGCTCGACGTCCACGCATTGGTCGGCGGGGTTGTCGTCGTCAGAATTTGACCCGTTGAAGAATACGTATAGGTCGAAACATTCCCGTTCGCGTCGGTGGACGACATCGGCTCATTCATCTGGTTATATGACGAAGTCGTCGTGGCCCAGGTGTTAGAGGTCGGTCCTGGGGACCAAGTCTCGATAGCGTTCCCGAGAATGTCGTAGGCCGTGAAGCTGACGCCACTATTAAACATGGCTCCCGTCGACGTGTCGGCCAGAGCGCTCAGTGACTCCACCGGCATCAACGTCAGTGGGTCACGCAGCGTCGTTGCCGTCTCTGAGGTAACGGCTGTAGGGTTAATCGACGGAAGTTCGGTCGGTCCGTAGCCCTGGACCTGAGCGACAAGGCCCCAGTCGACGTAACTATCGAGGGTGACGTTGGCTCCGGGAAGACTCGAGCTCGTGGATGCGTTGTAGTTCGTATTGGCGTCCTTGACAACTACTTGACTGCTGCCCGTGAAGAGGTCCGCCGTGACGTACTGGAACGTGGTGGTCGGCGTGTACGTTGAGGACATATTGACGCCTTGATTCGTTACCTGCGGCGCCGTCGTCTGCGTCACCCAGTCCACCGTTGACGCATACGAGATGTCGGTTGCCTCGGCCGTGTTGCCGGCGTAACTCGCGTAGTTCTGTGGGTCCCACCACGAGGTGAGGAGGTGTCCCGAGTAGCTAAAGGCGTACGTCGCATTCGAGGCGGAACTCCCCGAGGGAGGAGCCAGTGTGATGCCTTCTAGGTCGTAACCCGAGGTGCTGTTGCCAACGAGCATGTAGGTAACGGTGCGACCGATGGGATCGGTGACGACCCAACACTTGGCCACCGTTTGCGAGTTGAAACTGGATGGACACGTTCCCGTTCCGGCTGTCGGATACGTGAAACTAAGTGACCGACCAGAATTAGAAACTGACTGCAGGACACCGGAACTGTAGGTGTAGGTAAGGGTGTTGCCGTTGCGGTCCTGCTGCGTCAAGACCGGGTGTGCGCTCGCAATCGCGTCGATGTACGTTGATTCGCCGCTTAGGAGATTGGTCACTTGCCAGCAGGCGTCGCTGCCGGAGCCGGTGCACGACGACAAGACATTGAGACTGGCCTGTTCCCAGGGCAACGGCTCGTAACCGGCGGTCGGACAACTCGACCCAATCGAAGTCGAGGGATTGAAATAGATGATCGTGCCGTCGGACTGGGTCACGGTGATGAGACACGGGAACAATGTCCCCGTCGTCGGATTTTGTGTGGCGGTAGTACCCGTCGACAGTCGCCAACCGAAGGCGAACGATGGGAGCGACGAGGACGAATCCATGCTGTTAGCAACGCGCGCGGAGTCATAACTCGCCGTCAAGTCGAGCGGAAGGCCGAGGTCGGGAATACTGAAGGAGTTCACCGACAACGAATACGAACGCGTATCCGTGTTCGTTCCCGCACTGGCTCCTGGGGCGTCACTGGGTGTGCCGGCCGTATTGAAATCGACCATTGAGGAATCGGCCCGCTCTGACTGGTTGATGCCACCCTGCAACAGTTCAGCCCATCCGATCTGACCGTCGTAGGCGAGGGTAGACGAGAGCCACTGCGACGACGAGACGGGCGACACCGTGATGGACGAAGGCTGTTCGTTAAGCGCCGCGTAGTTCGAAAGAGTGCCGTCGACGGAACTGAAGACGCCCACGTCATTGATGCCCAGAGGACCCGTGTTGTACCCAGTCGCGAACCACTGGCCATCGGGCGTATTCGAATTCGAGTTCGGAACAAGTGGTGTGATCCCGGAAGTGAAGTTGGGCGAGCCAACTCGGTCGTCGGTAATGCCCGCGGTCAGATTCATGGCCGTTGTGAGTTTCGTCGTGGCATCTGAGATATAGGCGACCGAATCTTCGGGTGAGAGCGCAAAGCTCACGGGATTGTTACCCGCCGCAAAGGCCGGGTTGGGATCCGTCGTGAGCGCGCCGGTTGATCCCACGGCGAAGGTGAACAACAGCGGCATCGACGAATTGGTGTCGAGCACGTAGAGCAGCTGCCCGTTGTTAGAGGTCTGAATCTCGGTCGGCTTCGACAGAGAAATCGCCGAATATCCCGTGGGCGGTGTGTCCGACAAGGAACTTCCAGCGATAAAGCTCGGTGAGTTATAACCGGTCGTGGAAGCGTGTGCCGTCAGCACCGTGATGCCACCCGCTCCCCCACCAGAGACCGGTTGGCTGGAGACGTAGGCGTACGAACCGTCGGGGAGGATGGAGATGCCCTTCGGAGTCTCGGCCGTCGAGCCGTTCAGTGACACTTCGTTCACGACTTTTCCGAGGTACGAGCTGCCGTCGTACGGCCCAAGGTCAAGAGTCAGGACCGCCGAGTTGGCGGAGTCCGTGAGGAGCAGGGAGTCGCCGTCGGGCGACATTGCCGCCTGCGCGATCACCGGCACGTTGCTCAGCGAATAACTAAAGGGTGTGCTCGCGGATTGATTGATGGTGTAGGTCGCGACAACCGGATTACCCGCGCTACCGAAGAGTGCCGTTGAATACTCGACCACCTGGGGATCAAGACCCGAGCCACCGCCACCAGTCTCATTGACCACGTAAACGTATCGTCCGTCAGGGCTCGACACAGCGGTGAGCGGATTATTACTGTCCACAATGTTGTTGATCACACCACCGGTCGAAGAGTCGATCACCGTGATGTAAGGACTATTGATCGCGTAGATGTTGTAGTGAATGAACGATGAGATCGGCATGGCGATGCCGGAGATCGTTCCGGCGACCGTGCCCACTGAGGACACCGCCGGAGCGTAGGTGGCGACGAGATCGAGGTCGGTCGTGCCGGACGACCCATCACCGACGAGCAAGGTTCCGGAGTCCCAACTGAGACCAACCGCACTCGGTGCCGTTGTGGTCGTGAGATACGTCGTGGCGTACGAGCCCGACAACGTGACAATTCCAATGTTGTTCGTCGTCATCAGTGGGAACGTCACGTATGCCGTCGTCGAACCGGCCGAAATCTGTAGTGGTCCGGGAGTGTGGGCAAAAGTCTTCAATAGGTTCATGCTCGTGGTGTATCCACTCACGAATTCAGATATCGACCACAAGCTCTTTGCACTCGCGGTACCTGTCAAGTAGAAGGTGCTGCCACTCGTGCCGGTCGGGTCGGCCGCGATGTTCTGTGGATCAAAGGATGAACTTCCGGTGTACGTCGATCCGGTGGGCTGAGTGAAGGTGGACGAGCCCGTTCCCGAATTCTGAAAGTAATAGACCTTGTGGAGGTTGGGCGAAACCGCCTCGACGCTCCATCCCATTGAGTCGAAGGACACGCCGGTAATCGATTGCGGCGAACCCGCGACGGTGCCGAAGGTTTGGATGACCGAGTCGGTCTTCATGCTGAGTACTTTGATGCGCGAGACGGTGTTGCCAGAGTTGGTATCGGCAACAACGGCGAGATCGTATTCAGTTGATGTGGCAATTGACGTGCCGTAGATACCACCAAGCGAGATCGTTGACGTGATGGTCTTGGTCAGAGCGTCAATGAACGTGACGTAGTCAGTGCCGGTGCTGGTGTTGTTGGAAAGAACGACAACCTGGGGGTCCGAACTCGTCGCTGTCGTATAGCCGAGGTTGGGACGCCAGTAGGCGATCGAGACCGGAGAATCGTTGGTCGGCAGCGGGATCGGCGATCCATACACTTCGCCCGTGGCCGCATTGATCATCTCCACTTCGTTGAGCGCACCGAGCGCCACCCACGCGAGCTGGTCTTGCGACACCGGCACCGAAACGGAGGCGAGTGATGCGCTCGTCGACGATCGCGGCACCGCCACCCGAGCAATACCTGGACGCACCCACGGCGTCGATGACTTCTGCGTCGCGTGAACGACCGCCTGCTCGACGAACACCGACGTTCCAACAATCGCGATGATCGCCATGGTGACGGTCGCTATTTGAAAAGATGCGGATCGACATTGACTTGACCGTCGGGGGTTATATCCAAGGGCTGCAAATCGACGAAACATTGATATTCCCTCACTCGGCCAACCTCCTGAACGTAGGGTTAATCCGAGCGAGTGTCAAGGATTACTTTTCCTTTTTCCAAATCAGAAGATCGTCATAGAAAGTATTACTGGACGAAATATCTTCTATTTGAAATTCCTCGCGCTGAGACTCACTCATGGCTAAAAATACGTTTTGTTTCGCGAAGTTCGCTTCGTGAAACGTGATGTCTCTAGATCGCGACGGAGGCCGATCCCTCACTCAGGTGCGACACTAAGCGATGGATTTCGAGTGAATCGCACGCCGAGATGTTCACCTTGAAATAGGTCGTCTTCTTACTGCCAGGCATTTGTACCGAAAGGATGTCGTAGACGGGACAGACGGTTCCCGCTTCGACAAGTTTGGGTTGCATTGTGAGGAGAGCGTAGGCGGATGACTCCGGGCTTACTTGGACCAATTGAAGTTCGGTCGAGGGACTGTGATTCTCTCCGTCACTGAAACGAGACGCAGTTTCCATCAAAGGAAACTGACTTCCTGAATGACGAATCAAGTTTGACGTCGCCGTGACCGAGGGGTAGCCCCCGAGAGAACATGTCGTCATGCTCGCATTTGTAAATGTGAGAACGAAAGTTCTTCCTGCTGCTCTTTTACTCGCGGCCCTAAGTCCCACTACTTCACGAGCGGGAGAACATTTTCCAGTGCTGTGCGTAGCGGATCTCGATGCGTTGCTTCCTGAAAAGCCGCACGAAGAGAGCATAAGGCTGCAGCCCGTAAGCGCCAGGAAAACTTTGGATTGTGCTCGCACGGAGGTGAGACTAGCCCTGAAGATTGCGGACCGTGCAATGCCTATATGGCCCTCAAAATGTGTTTGACGCGAAAAATCTTTGAAACAAAGGGCAAACTCCTCTAGACGGCGCGGAAGTCTGCCGAGACGTCCGGATCCAACCGTCGGCATGCGCGGCATGTCCCGCCGGAGGCGGCCGATGCCCAGCCAACGTCGAGCGAGGGATAAGTTAGAAGCCTTGAATCGCAACTAGCGAACCAAGCTGAAGTTGGCTAACCGCCCATAGACCGCCCAACGCCTTTCGTGACGACACTCCCGGGGACGCAATATCAATTGAATACAGGGCTCTGGGGACAATCGAAAGGGACCGAGGCCAGTTTCCCAAGCTGAGAACGCGGGTTCGATTCCCGTCGCCCGCTCTCTGGTGAAA
>Ga0007858_1000458_pt1 | contig 12637 bp, 8 predicted proteins | sample CryBogCBH08Aug08_FD_71211 | JGI IMG/M metagenome (GOLD analysis project Ga0007858, IMG submission 71211) | Freshwater microbial communities from Crystal Bog, Wisconsin, USA - CBH08Aug08 | ecosystem: Environmental > Aquatic > Freshwater > Lake | place: Crystal Bog, Wisconsin, USA | collected...
GCATGTTGGATGCCTGGGCCTTGCGAAGTGCACGCTGGAAGAAAACAGTGGTGTCGCATATTTTTGAAAAAGCGCATTTGGAGGAGGCCGCTTGTCTTCATGCGCTAAATGAATTTGAAGCGGTGTCCATCCGCTCACTTAAATTGCCGGGGCATATTTGCGTGATTCCGAACGGGATTGATCTGGAAACCAATACAGGCATTCAAGTTGAATCTTCATTTGCCAAGTGGCGCCAGACGCAATGCTTTGGGAAAAAAATATTGCTTTTTCTGGGCCGGATACATCCTAAAAAAGGACTGGTTAATCTTTTGCAAGCCTTGGCGGAAATCCGCCGTTTGCCGGTCGATCGTCAATTGCTTGAGCAATGGGTTCTGGTCATTGCTGGGTGGGACCAAGATAAACATGAATTAGACTTGATGCGACTTTGTACCAAGCTCAGTATTCCTTGGGCTAAATCATTGGATTCAGCCAATCAAGCGCAACAAGTAGTTTTTGTGGGACCACAATTTGGCGCTGCTAAAGCAGCGTGCTTCAGTCAGTGTGACGCATTCATCTTGCCTTCAAGAAGTGAAGGTCTGCCCATGGCTATTCTCGAAGCTTGGTCTTATGAAAAACCCGTATTAATGACTCCAGAATGCAATATTCCGGAAGGATTTTTGTCAGGCGCAGCTTTACCTATTGAAACAAATCCCTCAAGTATCAGGGAGGCTTTGGTTGATTTCTTTCGGTTGTCAGATATTAAGGTCGCGGGGATCGGGAAAAAAGGACGGCAATTGGTGGAGTCTCATTATTCATGGCCCAAAATAGCGGCTGATATGAAATCCGTCTATGACTGGGTGGTGGGTGGTGGCGCCACGCCTTCAAATGTTCATTTGCATTCGAATCGGGTGTTTTCCTTGCCAGCTCTCAGCAAAGAAAATATTTCACAGGTTAGTCCGAATCAAAAATCTAGGGATGAGAAAGTTATTTCGGATATGAGGGTGTTGTTCGTAACCCCCTCGGTTTCCAGAAGTATCGGCGGCATTTTTGAAATCGAACGGCGGCTAGCTCAATGTCTTTCTCAGTTGCCAAACACGAGGGTTCGAGTCGAGTCATTACAGGACGAGAATTCGATCCAAGATCTTCCCACTTGGAAACCGTTGATGCCTCAATGCCATCCCGTTCTAGGGCCGAAAATATTTGGTTATTCCCGAAGCTTTAGCGAGTCGATTATGTCTCGGGAGGCAGATATAGCGCATTTACATGCACTATGGATGTATCCATCCTTCGTTGTCAATAGATGGGCCGGCCTCAGGCAACGCCCATATGTCATCACGCTGAACGGGATGTTGGATCCTTGGGCCGTAAAAAACGCCCGGTGGAAAAAAAACATAGCGTTACTTTTGTATGAAAGAAATTGCCTAAATAATGCAGCCTGTATTCATGTCAATTCTGAGGCGGAGATGAAATCAGCCCGCCAGTTTGGTCTGAAGAATCCCATCCTCATTATCCCGAATGGTGTTGATTTACCAGCAACCAGCAGTCACTTGGCTCAAGCACGCAACCCCAGGTGGATAAATTTCATCGAACCCGGTCGCAAGATACTATTGTATTTGAGCCGTATTCATCCAAAAAAAGGATTAGTCAATTTACTTAAGGCGTGGGCGGAAAACCGTCAGTCCGATGGGTGGGTGTTATGTATTGCGGGCTGGGATCAGGATGGGCATGAAACGGAATTGAAAAAGTTGGCGGAGGAGTTGGAAATTGAATGGGCAGACATTAGAATACATAAACCAGAAATTGGAAGGCAAAAATCATTGCTGTTTCTTGGTCCACAGTTTTATGAAGACAAGGAAGCTAGTTATGCAGCCTGCGATGCGTTCATACTTCCGTCTTTTAGCGAAGGTCTGCCGATGGTCATTTTAGAAGCATGGGCACATGGAAAGCCTGTGTTGATGACTCCGGAATGTAATCTTCCAGAGGGTTTCAAGAGCGGCGCTGCTTTGCAGATAAACCCTTCCTTACCAGGCATTCAAAAAGGGTTGTGTGAATTATTCGCAGCCACGGAGGGAAATCTAGCCATAATGGGTGGGAAAGGTCAGAGTTTGGTTCAGTCAAAATTTACTTGGCCAGGTGTCGCAAACGAACTGCATACCGCTTATAAGTGGCTTCTAGGAAGTGGTGCCAAGCCGGCTTGTTTGGTGGAAATTTAAAATTAATTTGCAATTCGATACCTTTTAAAAAGCCTAGTGACTGGTTCGGATGGGTGTTGCCGGATTTTTGAAAGTAAAAATAATTTAATCAATGAGATTACCCACAAATATGCAATTCAAGTTGTAAGCCAATAAAACGGCCAACCCAACGGACCATTTTTTGGCGAATGTCTCAACAAGCTTGCCGCGTTGCTGAAATTATAGGTTTTGTGCGTTTTATCTTTAATCAACTGTAAACCGAGGTGCTTTTGCGCAGGTGGAAGTCGTCTTCAACTTGATGCCTACACCCTCTATGGTAAGAAGCACCATGCAGTCAAAAATGTTTTTTACCAGGCCAGTTAATGCCTGATATTGAGAAATTACGGATAAACATGTCAACTTCGTCGTTTGATTTGTCGCGCTTTTCTAACGCTGACTTTAATCGTGGAGCGTCATTTATAAAGGAAGCAAGTTGGATTCTGGTCCGCAATCTTTTTTTTGAGTCGGCTTGGCCTTTTCCAAGTGCGGTCAGAGTATTCTGGCTCCGATGCTTTGGGGCCCGAATTGGACGTGGAGTTGTTATTCGGTCCAAGGTTAAAATTCATTTCCCCTGGCGTTTGGAGGTTGGTGACCATGTCTGGATCGGCGAAGAATGCTGGCTCTTAAACCTGGCCCCAATCGTTTTGGAAAGTCATGTATGCATCTCACAACGGGCATTTCTCTGTACCGGCAATCATGATTACAAATCCCCGACTTTTGACTTGATGGTCAAACCCATCCGCGTAAGAACTGGTGCTTGGATTGGGGCGGCAAGTTTTGTGGGGCCGGGAGTCACTGTAGGCTGTCACTCGGTGTTGACGGCCGGTTCCGTCGCGGCGCACGATTTGCAAGCAGCCAAGATTTATCGTGGGAATCCGGCCTTGCCAATCAAGGACAGAATCATTGCTAGTTCCCACCCGGCGCAATCGAAGTGATCAATTTATCCAGTCAACTGCCCTCGTGAACAATCGGTTAATTCATTTAGATTGCCTGCGCGGACTGGCAGCGTTGATGGTTTGCATTGAACACCTCCGCGCGTTCGTAATGATTCCTTACAACCAAGTTAAAGATCCTGGAATCCTAGTAAGAATATTTTATCTAGCTACGGGACTAGGCCACCAAGCGGTCATGATCTTTTTTGTGCTGAGTGGATTTCTAGTGGGCGGGAGTGTCATTGCCGCACAACAGAAAAACAAATGGACTTGGCGAAGTTACTTCATGCGTCGGCTATCCCGACTCTGGGTGGTTTTAATCCCCGCATTGCTCCTTACTCTATTTTGGGATCATCAGGGGCGTCAGTTGGCACCGGAAGCTTATAATGGCGTGTATCGGGATCATTATTGTTCCGGACCGGCAACAGATTCGCCGGCGGATTTGCGGCCTATGACTTTCTTGGGTAATGTCTTTTTTTTGCAAACAATCGCGCTGCCTTGTCTGGGTACCAACGGGCCGTTATGGAGTTTGGCAAATGAATTTTGGTATTATTTGCTCTTTCCCTGTTTGCTGTTCGCTTGTGTTGCTCACGGGCGTTGGTTGGAACGAATGCTATGTCTCGCGGTTGCTGGAGTAGTTTTAGCTTGGCTTCCAAGTTTCATTTTGGAGGGCGGAATCATCTGGCTTATGGGCGCGGCCGCATTTTTTGTTACGCAAAAACCTTTGGTGCGAAAATGGGCGATACGTTCCATCTGGCTGGCTGGGAGTGGTGCGCTGGCGCTCGGTTTGCTGGTGCTCAGCCGAACACGACAGCCGATTCCGGGACAGGATTTGTTGCTCGGCGGAGCCTTTGCTATTCTGGTCATTGGTTTGGCTGTGCGTCCCAATCCCACTGGGATATACGCGAGCATCGCTGCTGGAGCGTCGGAATTTTCTTACACGCTGTATCTTGTCCATTTTCCCTTACTGGCTTTTTTCTTTTTTGTAGTGTTCCAGGGACGACAGATACCACCCAATCTTTATAGTGGAATTCTATTTTTAGTCTGGCTATTGGTAATCATAATTTATGCCGCTGTATTATGGTGGGTGTTTGAGCGCAATACGGACCGCGTAAGAAAGCGATTGGAGGCGAACTTGCCCTGGAGGGCAAGCGGTAACGCTATCGAGTGGAAAAAGTGATAAGTTTGAAACGGCCACTCCGGTTTGGGTTAGCGACCGTTTCGGTTGTGGTTATTTTTCTGGTGGTCGCCGCCTTATCCTGGGCACATCCGATTTTAACCTTGGACAGTGGTCCGGTGAAAGCGGATGTCATGGTATTACTGGGCGGTGGCTCCGTGGTGCGACCGCAGCGTGTGGTGGAACTATATAAAGCCGGTGCAGCTGCCAAAATCATCATTACTGGCACCGGCGACTGTGAACGAAATCAACAGGTGTTGGAAACTAACGGCGTGCCGGAATCAGCAATATTACTTGAGCCGATGGCCACCACCACGTTTGAAAATGCAAAATTCTCCCTGCCGTTATTGCGGCAACTCGGCTCCAAGCGGGTTTTGCTGGTGACCTCTTGGTACCATACCCGGCGGGCCGTGGCATGTTTCCGCCATTTTGCCCCTGACATTCAGTTTTATTCCGCCCCGGCCACCTTAAATGACACCGGCCAAAAACTATTCATCGCCGTGCAAGAGGAACGGGTTTATACGCTCAAAGAATATCCGAAGTTGCTGTTCTATTGGCTCTGGCATGGCGTACAACCCTTCTAAATCAAATTGGTTTCCGCGCGTTGCAATGCCCGCAGGGAAAAGGGATGAATAAATATACCGCCATACAAAGGTGGGTTTTGCCAGTGACTAGCGCGTTGTTGTTGGGCTGGCTTTGGTTTGTAATCGTGAACGATCTCCAAGTGGAATGGTCGGTCAATCCGCAATATAGCTTTGGCTGGGCGGTACCCTGCCTGAGTATTTTCTTGCTATTCCGGAATGCACAGCACGGGGCCAGCAAGGTAGGGGATGGGAGTTTCCCGCCCGTGACGGCGAAATGGCTGATGGCCTTCGGCGGCCTGCTCTATTTTCCAACTCGTCTGATACAACAGGCGAATCCTGGCTGGCGGTTGGTTAGCTGGGCCTTAGCTTTCGAGGTGATTGCAATAACGTTGGGCTGGCTGGGACTGATTCTCCAAGATCGGTGCCTTTCAGTGCGAAGCCTCCGCTTTCAGGTAGCCACTTTTCTATTTCCATTGGGATTTTTTCTAGTCGCCGTGCCTTGGCCGACCTTTTTGGAAGTTCCTCTAATTCAAGCTCTTACACGGGCGGATGTTGCGGCGACTTGTGAACTGGCCAATTGGTTCAGCGTCCCCGCCATGCCGCATGGTAACGTGATTGAGGTGGCGACGGGGCAGGTGGGAATTGACGAGGCGTGCAGCGGCATCCGTTCGTTTCAGGCCACCTTGATGATCTCGCTGTTTCTGGGCGAATATTATCGGCTAACGCTGTTGCGCCGCCTGTTTTGTATCGCCGCCGGCTTTGTGCTCGCTTTGCTGTTCAATTTGGGACGCTTGGCGGTGTTGGTTTGGGTGGCGGCAGGCAAGGGAATTTTTGCAATTGAACGTTGGCACGATCCCACCGGCGTAGTCATCCTGCTCGGCTGTTTTTGTTCGTTGTGGTTTTTGGGAAAATGGTTGCACTGCAGAAACGCCCCAGTAGTCAATTACCCAAAAACGCAAGGCGAAGGGATTTTGCCCGTGCCGGTTTTCCCTCTCGCCGCGCTGGCCGCTTGGATTATGTTGACCGAAATAGGTGTCGAAGGTTGGTACCAACTTCACGCATCACGGTTGCCACCCTCTTTGGCGTGGAATGTAGTTTGGCCGACCAACAATGCTACTTTCAAAGCAATCACCCTTCCGCCAGCGGCTCGGCAAATTTTGCGTTTTGACGACAGCCAAAACGGCGCTTGGTCGGAAGCTGGCCAAGTTTGGCAAGCGGTTTTTTTGCATTGGAATCCAGGCCGGGCGGCCATGCGTCTGGCGCAAAATCACACCCCCGAAGTCTGCCTGACCGCCGCCGGACACAAATTGGCAGAGCACAGCCGGCTGGAGACCATGATCGTGAACGGCTTGGAATTGCCATTCCAATTTTACGAACTCACGGACACGGCGGCCCCGGTTTTCGTGGCGTATTGTCTGTGGCAGGACCGCGCGCTGGACCGAAGCTTTTCCACCATGAAACTCAATTGGAAGCATCGGCTGGCTTCCGTACTCGCCGGTCAACGCAATTCTGGTCAACGCTCGCTGGAAATCACCGTGGCGGGCGTCAATGATTTCGCCGCCGCCCGGGCGGCTTTGCAAACGCAACTGGAACAGATCATTAACCGTGAACCATGAAACGTAACCTGCGCCCTCAAAAAGTATTTGTCAGTGGTTGTTTTGACATGCTGCATAGCGGTCATGTCCGTTTTTTGCAAGAAGCGGCCAGTTACGGTGAGGTCTATGTCGGGCTGGGCGCCGACCGCACCATTTTGGAATTAAAAGGTCGCGCGCCGGTTAACCTGCAAGCCGAGCGAAAATATTTGCTCGAAGCCCTGCGATTTGTCAAAGCCTGCCACATCAACACTGGCTCGGGTATTCTGGATTTTCTGACGGAACTTGACCGCGTTGCGCCGGACATCTTCATCGTCAACGAAGACGGCAACATCCCCGCCAAAGCCGAACTCTGCCGCGAGCGCGGCATCAAGTATGTAGTGTTGAAACGCCTGCCCTCAGCCAATTTGCCGGTGCGCTCCACCACCAGTCTGCGCAAGGAATGCCGGATTCCTTACCGGCTGGATCTGGCCGGCGGCTGGCTGGATCAGCCGTTCGTCGCCAAATTCGGAGCCGGACCGGTGCTGACCATTTCGGTGGAACCCGTCATCGAATTCAACGAACGCAGTGGAATGTCCTCCAGTTCCCGTCGGCGAGCCATCGAGTTGTGGCAAACCGATCTGCCAACGGACCATCCCGAGAAACTGGCAAAAATGTTGTTTGCCTTTGAAAATCCACCCGGCACAAAAATTTTTGCCGGCTCGCAGGACGCCATCGGCATTGTCTATCCGGGACTCAATCGCTTGGATTATACTGGTGAATATTGGCCCAAAAAAATTCACGTGCAACATGATGAAACCATTTTGAGCTGGTTGGAAAATCATTTGCACATGGTGCCACTCGGTCCGCGCGAAGGAGACTACAATGTTTTTAAGGGCCAAAATATAACGGCGCCGAAAGTGCGCGCTTTGGCGGCGGCGGCCGATGCTTGCTGGCGGGCGATTCAAAAACGGGACCTAGATGAATTTGGCCGGCAGTTCCGTGCGTCCTTTGAAGCGCAAATCGCACTGTTCCCGGCGATGAGCAACGCGATGATTCAAAAAATGATCCGTCGCTACGCAACCAAAGCCAAAGGCTGGAAATTATCCGGTGCCGGCGGCGGCGGCTATCTGGTGCTGGTCAGCGAAAAAGCCATTCCGGGTGCGTTGAAATTAAAAATTCGGCGTCCCGGTTTTTGAGCGAGGTATCCGTTTTTATGAGCTATCAAGAGCAGGAGTTGAAAAGCATCTCCCGACATTTTCAAATCTACGGCGAGATCATTCACGCCGAGCCTTTGAAAATTGGGCATATTAACGAGACCTACACCGCAACTTATCAGCAGGGCGGAACCCGCGTGCGTTACATTCACCAAAAGCTGAACCGGAGCGTCTTCAAAAACCCGGCCGGCGTGATGAAAAATATTGTCCGCGTGACCGATCACCTCCGGAAAAAAATGGAGGCGCGCAACGTCGTCGATATCACGCGTCGCTCCATGATTGTGATCCCAACGCGGACGGGAAAACCATATCACCAAAATGGCGACCGGGATGTCTGGCGGACGTTTGTTTTCGTCGAAGGCGTGGTGACGCATGAAGCCGTGCAGACTCCCGCCCAGGCGTTTCAAGCCGGCAAAGCCTTTGGCGATTTTCAAAATCTGCTGGTGGATTTGCCCGGCGGTCGGCTGACGGAAACGATTCCGAATTTTCACAACACGGGCAAACGCTTCGAGGTGTTCCAGCAGGCGGTGCAGGCGGATCGGCACAATCGGGCGGCCTATGCGAGCAAGGAAATCGCCTTCGCCCTGAAACACCAAACCCTTACCGGCGTCATTCTGGACGCGATGGCGAAAGGAAAAATTCCCGAACGCATCACCCACAACGACACGAAGTTTAACAACGTGATGCTGGATCAAATCACTGGGGAAGCCATGTGCATTGTGGATTTGGACACCGTCATGCCCGGTTGCGCGCTGTATGATTTCGGCGACATGGTGCGCACGACCACTAGTCCAACGTTGGAAGACGAACTGGATTTGACCAAAGTCACTATGCGGATGCCACTGTTCAAAAAACTGGCGGAAGGCTACTGTTCCGCCGCCGCGCCGTTTTTGACGAAATCCGAAAAAGCACTAATTTCCTTTTCCGGAAAACTCATCACGTTTGAAATCGGATTGCGTTTTTTGACCGACTATCTGAGCGGAGATGTTTATTTCCGTATTCATCGGCCCGGCCATAATTTGGATCGCTGTCGCACCCAGTTCAAATTGGTCGAGTCCATCGAGCGTCAGGAAAGTGCCATGCAAAAATTTGTGGATCAGCTTTGAACGGCGCGAAGTCCCTCGATGAAAATCCTCCTGCTGAATCAGGTATTTTATCCCGACGTGGTTGCCACGGCGCAATATTTGACCGACCTTGCGGCGGAACTTTCGGCGCGTGGGCACGAGGTCACCGTGATCAGCAGCCGCCGGGCCTACGAGCATCCCGAGACCATTTATCCCGCCGCCGAAACCTGGCGCGGCGTGAAAATTCGGCGCATTTTTTCGACGCGGTTTGGCAAAGGAGCCAAGTGGCGGCGCGCGGTGGATTTTGCCAGTTTTTTAATTTTTTGTTGCCTGCGTCTATTATTCCTGCCCCGGCAGGATGTGGTGGTGGCGCTGACCACGCCGCCGCTCATTTCTTTTTTGGGCGCGTGCCGGGCGAAGTTGCGCCGGGAGAAATTTTGTTATTGGGTCATGGATTTTAATCCGGATGAAGCCATTGCCGCCGGTTGGCTGCGGGCGGATTCCTTTGCCGCGAAATTTTTGGAGCGGCTTTCGCGGTTCAGTCTGCGGCGCGCGGAAACAGTTTTTGCGCTGGATCGGTTTATGTGTGACCGCATTGTGGCCAAGGGGATTCCCAGCGGCAACGTTGCGGTAATTCCGCCGTGGACGCAGGACGGCGATGTGCAATTTGATGCTGCGGGGCGGGATGAATTCCGCGCCGCGCACGGCTTGACGGAGAGATTTGTCGTGATGTATTCCGGCAACCACAGTCCGGTGCATCCATTGACCACCTTGATGCAGGCAGCGGATTTGTTGCGAACCGAAAAAGAAATTGTCTTCGCCTTCATTGGTGGCGGTAGTGAATTTCAACGCATCAAAAAATGGGCGGTGGGGAATCCGCAGGTGCTTTGTTTGCCTTATTTGCCGCTCGCTAAGCTCTCGGGATCACTTTCTGCGGCCGACGCGCAGGTGGTGGTGATGGGCGACGCGATGCTGGGTTTGGTGCATCCGTGCAAGATTTACAATATTCTCAGCGTGGGCGCCCCGCTCATTTATCTCGGACCACGCCCCAGCCACGTCACGGAAATCATGGAACAACTGCCCAAGGATTATCCGCGGGTGTCGGTTTTGCATGGGGAAGCGAATGCTTTGGCGAAAGGCATTCGGCAACTTGCGGCAAACAAAAGCCTACCGCGGGTTAATTCTGATGGCTTGGTAAAACCTTTTTCTAAGGGTAAGTTATTACCAGAGTTTGTGGCCAGAATGGCGCTGAAAAGTTAGTGTATAAAACCGCTTGGCGGTTTACGCCGTTACAAGCGAGCTGTTCGTTGGTTGTTTTTCTGCCAGTTGGCTATGGCTTTAGCCCATCCCTCGGCCAAAATCTCGCCCAGTATTTCAAATTTGGAATAGGATTCCAGATTCTCACGATCCACGTCTGGCAATTTGTTCATTCCATCCTTACTGGTTTTTTCGGTAGAAGTTGCTGACGCGAAAGCTTCGAGTTCAATATGCGACTCGGGATGTTCCGGCAGCACATGGCGAAAAGTAATCACTTCCTCGCCCAAAGTGACTTGGGGGAGCGGTGCGAGATTATTGTTCAAGGCGGACGTTAAATCCCAAGTTTGCTCGCTGCCGAATAAACGAACGCGAAGTTTGGAGAAACCGAGTTTGCGGGCGATAAAAGCAGTATCTCGGCAAAGGTTTTCGGGGTTGCGTGCGCGGGTGCCTTCCAAGGTCAGCCAGCTAATCTGAGTTAGTGCATATTGAATTTCTTCGCGGGAATGCAATGACTTTTTTAGTGCGTTTCCGACGGAGAACCATTTCCGACTGAAGCTGAATCCATAGGCGGAAGCAATAATGGTCAGGGTGGCGACCCCGAAAACGATCGGAAAATATTGCTGACGCCACCAGAAAAACACCAATCCCAACGCGAGAAAGATGGCCGTGAAAGCGTAGGCGCCTAACACCACGTCTCGCCGGGATATTCCGCTTTGGAGCAGTCGGTGGTGAATGTGTTTGCGATCCGGGCGGAACAGCGGCAAACCTTGTAACCCACGGCGGACAATGGCCAATGAGGTGTCTAGCACTGGGAGTGCCAGCACAAATAAGGGGGCAATCAGTGCGGCGATAATGGTCCCCTTTTGGGAACTATAAAGTGATAAGCCGCCAATTAGGAACCCCAAAAAATAAGCGCCGCCATCGCCCAAATAAATCCGGGCGGGTGGAAAATTGTACAGCAGAAATCCGAGCAAGGCTCCCGCCATGGTTTCGGCCACCATCGGCACGCTATGGTTGTTATTTCCCACCACGACCATCAATATCATAAGCATCAGACAGATGCCCCCGGCAAGTCCATCCACGCCATCAATTAAATTAATCAGATTGGTCATGGCGACCAACCACATTACCGTGATGGGCCAAGCCCATAAGCCCAAGTGAACAAAGTGGTCCGTCAAAGGAATTTTGAACTCGTAAATGCCCAGGCCGCCCCAATATGCGATACTAGCAATGATCAATTGGCCGGCCAGTTTGTATCGAGCACCCAAGCCACGTAAATCGTCCCAGAATCCCAAACCAAACATCGCTAATGCAGAACAAAAAAGCGTCCAGCGTTCTATCATGGAATCGGAACTGAACTTAAAACCAAACAGAGCGTCGGTTGGTAGCAAGTAGATGACCACGAAAGCGATGGCAAAAACCAAGCCTCCAAGCCGAGGAACCGGCGCATGATGTGAGGTGTGGGCATGATGAAAATCTGTCGGGCGGTTGAATGTTAGCCGACCTTGCCATATCTCAATTATTTTTGGAATCAGCATGTAGCTGATGCAAAAACCCAGCATGAGGCAAAACAAAACTTGGTCGGAATTAGTCTCCATGGAGCGGTGGGTGAAAAAGCCTAGAATATATTATTCAATAAAATCCAGCATTAAAAACAAATCAAATTAATGATTTCAGCATGAAAGAAAACAACTAAATAACAAGCAAATTTAGTAAGTTATTTGGTTTGTCGGGCTGTCGGGAGTGGTCCTTTCCAGACGGCTGAAAAATGAATGGAAAGTCGCGTAAAACGCGGCTTTTTTGTTGGCTAAAAGCAGTGCGATATTCTAATCTGAAGCAATGAAAGGCATCATTCTTGCCGGCGGTGCCGGATCTCGGCTTTATCCGCTCACGCTGGTAGCGAGCAAGCAACTTCAACCGGTGTATGACAAGCCGATGGTTTATTATCCGCTAACCACTCTGATCGAGGGCGGGGTTCGTGAATTATGCCTTATTTCAACCCCGCATGATTTGCCGCGCTTCCGGCAGCTTTTGGGGGACGGTCGTCGGTTTGGGGTCACCATCGAATACCGCGAGCAAGCCAAGCCAGCGGGAATCGCGCAAGCTTTTCTGATTGCCGATAATTTTATTGCTCAAGATAATGTCACGCTCATTCTAGGCGACAACATTTTCTATGGCGGTGATACCTTCCAACGAGCCTTCGCAGAATTCAAGTCTGGAGCGACGGTTTTTGCGTATCACGTCAAGGATCCGCAACGCTATGGTGTGGTCGAGTTTGACTCAAACGGATTAGCGCTCTCGATTGAGGAAAAGCCTGTGGAACCGCGGAGTAATTTTGCGATGCCGGGACTGTACATCTGCGACAACTCTGTGGTTGAAATAGCAAAAAATCTCAAACCATCTTCGCGCGGCGAGTTGGAAATAACCGATGTAATCATTGAGTATCTCAAGCGGGATAAGTTGCGAGTGCAGCGGTTGGCCCGAGGTTTTGCTTGGCTGGATGCTGGTACCACCAGTAGCCTGCACGAGGCAAGTGCTTATGTGCAGACTCTGGAGAAGCGCGCTGGAATAAACATCGGCTGTCCGGAAGAAGCTGCTTTTCGTCAAGGATTTGTTTCTCGGGCA
>Ga0007858_1000462_pt1 | contig 12622 bp, 12 predicted proteins | sample CryBogCBH08Aug08_FD_71211 | JGI IMG/M metagenome (GOLD analysis project Ga0007858, IMG submission 71211) | Freshwater microbial communities from Crystal Bog, Wisconsin, USA - CBH08Aug08 | ecosystem: Environmental > Aquatic > Freshwater > Lake | place: Crystal Bog, Wisconsin, USA | collected...
GTGCGTTTGTCCTGCCCAATCATCACGCCGAAATATTCAGCAATCGAAGTTGAGCCGGCATCATTCAACGTGCGGCAGCCAACGACGCGCCCGCCGTTCGGATCAAATTGTTTTCGCAAGTCCACCATCTGTTGCAGGTGCGCGGGTGTGATGGAATTATTGCCCGCTTCCCAAAATAAAATGCTCGGTGAGTTGCGAAAATAAATCATCGCGTCGCGCATCACTTCCACGCGCTGTTCCCATTGGCGGCCAGTCGCATCTTTTTCTTTGTCGCCGGCCGGACAAACTTCCACGATGCCGCTTTTGTCGCACGCACGCACGTCCACCGCCTGCGGCGAAATGTGCATCCAGCGGATATAATTGGCGTGCGTGCTGCGAATGAGTTGCGCGTTGTAATCGTGCATCCAATCGGGATACGCCTGACCGAGTCCCGCCCATTCGTCCGACGAGCGCTGCGCGTAGCCGGTGAGATAAACAAACTTGTCGTTCAGATAAACGCCGCCAGTGCCAACGCCACCTTTGAATTCGGTTTTGCGAAAACCAGTCGTAATTTTCTGCACATCCACGACTTTGTCATTCACCGTCAGAATGGAATAAACATTGTAAAGATTAGGGGTTTCATCGCTCCAGAATTTTGCATCGCTCAATTTCCCATTCGCAGTAAACACTTCGGCTTCGCCGTTTACCAAATCCAAGGCATCGCTTTGAAATTTCGCGCAGACATTTCCTTCGGCGTCCACGACGACGGCGGAGAGCGTGATGGATTGTTGGTCGCCGGATTCATTTTTCACCTGCGCTTCGAGATTCACGTCGCAGGTTTTATTTTTGATATCGAAGTTGGAGCCGTAAATGTAAACGCCAGTCGTCTTGAGATTTTCGTAAAGCGGCAAGGTCTGGTAAACTTTGCTCGTCAGGTGCAACACGATGTCGTGATTCAGACCGCCGTAATTCGGATTGAACGCGCGTCCCATCCATTCGTAGCCCGCGCCGGTCGCCTCTTCGACGTAATCGTTGCTGTTGTCCACCTTCACGGCGATGACGTTATCCGCGTCGCCGAAATTCACGAAGCTGGTTAAATCCAAACCGCACGCTGAGATGCCGTTCTCAAATTTGCCCGCGAATTTGCCGTTCACCCAAAAACGTCCGGCTTGTTTGATGCCTTCAAATTCCAGAAAGACTTTTCCGTCCTTCGCGTTCGCGGGCAGTTTGAAATGTTTGCGATACCAAACAATTCCCGACCACGCCTTCCGGTCGCCGCCGCCGTGGCTGATGATAGCCGCGTAAGAGTCTGCATCATTGAAAGTATGCGGCGCGCTGACATCGCTCCACTTGGAATCGTCAAAAGCGATCTGTTCGGCGTTCGTCACGTCCGCACGGATAAATTTCCAGCCGGAGTTAAAGCTGTAATCCGCGTGCGGCGATGCAGGTGGTGTAAAAATTTCCACCGCGCGGAGCGATGTGGTTAGCACGATAATAAATCCGAGGCTGACGAGAATTAGTTTTTTCATTTTGTGAAATTCAATTTGGCAGACGTTCTATCTTTGCCTTTAGTCGCAATTATTTTTAATTAATGATTGCCGTAGTTGTGCGCCATCTGCGGATACAACTCAAAGAGTGCATTCGCGTCGTAGCGTCCGCCGTGCGTTTTGGGTTCAGCGGTGGCAGCAACGGCATTGGTTGTGCCCGCGACGGGATTGGTTTCCTGACTTTTGAAAACAGCGCCTGCGCCGCCGCCGGCGTTTTTGCCCTCGTAATCAAAGAGCGCTTCCTTATGTCGCGTTGGTTCCCAGATGAAGGTGCCCCAGCCCTTTTTGTCTGGCGTGTTGAACATCAAATCGTTCAGGTAGCGTTTGCGGCCAGAATATTCTACAACGAGCAATCCCTTGTCAGGGTAGCGTTTTGCGAGGTCATCGAAATTATTCTTCCAATCACCTTCCGTTGCCTGCGCGTAACACGACATGCCGATGAGATCGAAGTCCGTGCCGCGTTTGATGAAATTATCCAGCCACTCACGCATCACCGCGTTATTGCGGCCGAGGTGATGATGCAAAACTATTTTAATTTCAGGATCCGCTTCACGGATACCCGCGATGCCAGCTTGAACGAACGCTGCAAAATTGTCGAAGTGGCTGCGACTGCCGAGTGGGAACAGCACGCCGTTGGAAATTTCGTTGCCCACTTGCACCATGTCCGGCGTCACGCCGGCGGCTTTCATTTGTGCGATTACATTGTGCGTGTAGCTGTGAATGGTGTTGGTGAGTTCGGGAAATTTCAAGCTGCGCCACGCGGCCGGCCAATCCTGATGGCCGGGCGAAGTCCAAGTGTCGCCGTAATGAATATCCAACAGTAATCCCATGCCGTGCTCACGAGCACGTTTGGCGAGTGCGATGACGTGCGCCAAATCGCAGAACGCCTCGCTTTTGCCGACGGCGTAGCCGTTGGTTGTGCCGGGATTCACAAAGAGGCGTAAGCGGACGTAATTAAATTTATAGTCGGCGAGAATTTGAAAAATGTCTTTCTGCACACCGTGGTCAAAATATTTTGCGCCGTCCGCCTCGTCTTCCGGCGCCCACGAAACTTCTGCCCCGAGAATGAATGGGCCAGTGCGCGAATTTTTTAGTGCGTTTGAGTCAGCGGCAAAAGTCGTTGCCGCCAAAAATAAAATCGCACTCGCCAAGATCCGAGGATTCATCCGCGCAGCATAACTTTTCCGCCGGGCGAAGCTATCGCCAAAACCGGTGACACCCTAGTGCCCACAGACTTTCAGAAAGTAACCGTTTAGGTGGTTAAACGAGGTTGGTTTCAGAAAATAAATCGTTGTTTATCAACAAGATGTGGCTTAATCGTGAACGGCTGGGGCAACTTCCGCGTCTGACACTTGTTAGATTGAACTGCACTCAACATTAACCAAACACCTTATGAAAAAATATTTCACCTCCAAAACCTTGATCGCACTGGCTGTGGCGGTCGCCGCGGCCGCTGCTTACGACAGCCTAGCGAACGAACAGCCGATTCCGCCCCCCGCGAGCACGAGCGCGTTGCCGGACAACATCCAGCCCGGCAGTCCGGTCGCGCAAGTTTTCAAACTCGCCCAAGCCGGCGTGGATGTCGCCGTGATTCAGAATTACATCTCCAATTGTCCCACCGCCTTCAATCTCGATGCCGATAAAATTATTGCCCTGACCGATGCCGGAGTTTCGTCCGAAATGGTGAATGCCATGTTCGCGCACGATAAAAACTATTTAGCTTCGATTGCTCCCGCCGCCGCGCCTGCGCCCGCGCCAGCCACTCCACCACCAACGCCAACGGCCACTGCCGAAAATAATTCTCCGCCAACCGCTGCACCCGCGCCGCCAAACGAAATGACTATCAATAATTTTTACGACACGCTTTCGCCTTACGGTCAGTGGGTCGAGGTGGATGGCTACGGCCGCTGCTGGCGGCCGACGGTCGTGGCGTATGATGCGACGTGGCAACCGTATTGCGACCGTGGGCATTGGGTTTACACCGATTGCGGTTGGTATTGGAATTCGGATTATTCGTGGGGCGTGACGTTTCATTACGGACGCTGGTTCAACACGCCGCAATACGGCTGGTGCTGGTGGCCGGACACCGTTTGGGCACCGTCGTGGGTGACATGGCGTTCGAGCAGCGACTATTGCGGCTGGGCGCCGCTGCCACCTTACACGGCGTATCAACCGGGCATCGGCTTCACCTATCACGGCGGCAACGTGTCGGTGAGCTTTGGTTTCGGGCTGGCCGCGAATTGTTTCACGTTCGTGTCCATCGGCAATTTCTGCGAACCGCATCCGCGCTATTACTGTTTGCCGCAGCAACAGGTCACGCAGATTTATAACCAGACTACGATTATCAACAATTACAATTGCAACAACCGCACCATTGTGAACAACGGCGTTTCCGTCACCGTCATCGGCGCGGCGGCGCATCATCCGATTCAAGCGGTGAACGTCGGCACGATTGGCAATGCTGGTCGCCACGGCTGGCGCGGTCAGGGCGAAATTCATCCGGCGCGTCCGTATGGCGCGGGCAATTCCGATGGCGCGGCCACGCGGCCATTGGCCGGTAACGGTTCGCATCACGACGGAACGCTGCCGAACAACGGCAGCACGACGGCCAGCGGCAATCATTCTTACGTTCCGACAACCACACAAAATCCGGCGCGCGGACAGAACCAACATGAAACTGGATTCACGCGCGGAAATGTGAATGCGCCCGCGCAGCCGCCGCAAAATCAAATTGGCACGGCCAACAATTCTGTTCCGACGCACAACCAGTCGCACAACAATTTGATTCTCACCGGCGGCGAAAATCATCGAACACAGCCAGTTTACACCGCGCCTAGCGCCACCGTTTCCGCGCCGATGCATGGCGGAGTTTCTGCCCGCATGAACAGTGGCGTTTCGGCACCGATGAATGGCAATGTTTCCGCGCCGGTTATCGGTGGCGTTGCGGCTCCCGTCACCCAGCACTCGCCCGCGCAAGGTGATTTCCACCAGCAACTGCGGCAGATGAGTCCGCAATCCAGTTACACCGCTCCGGTCACAGTTGCGCCGCCGCAACTGTTTGAGTCACACCAAAATTACAGCCAGTCCGTGCCGCGCAATTTTTCGCCCGCTACCCCGATGAATTCTGCGCCCGCACAAAATCAAAACGGCTCGTTCAATGGCGGCGGCCGTTCGCAAAACTGGTTCGCACAAAATCACTGAATCGTTGATGTCATCAACGCCGCGACGAACTTCGTCGCGGCGTTTTTCCTTTTGCCCGTCCGCGCGCACTGGCAACCTTTTCGCGTGGGCATTTCCCGGCAACAATTCGAGCAGATGCAGCAGCGCCTCAACGGCAAACCGTCGCGCGCAGCCAGCGTTGTCGAGCCGGTAGCGCGTCCGACGACGCGCGTTGCGCAAATCATTTTGGGCGTTGATCCGTCAGTGCGCGGCACGGGTTATGGCATCATTCGCGTGGAAAAAAATAATTTATCCGCGCTCGCGCAAGGCACGATCACTTGTCCGAAAGATTGGGAACGTTCCCGTTGCCTTGCCAAGATTACCCAAACGCTGCGCGACATCGTGCGCGAACATCAGCCGACGGTTTGTGTGGTGGAAGGACTTTTCTTCGCGCAAAATCTGAAGACGGCCATCATCATGGGCGAAGCGCGCGGCGCCGCGATGGCGGCGATTGCCGAAGCCGGATTGGACATTTACGAAATCGCCACCCGTAAAGTGAAGCAGGCAATTGTCGGCTACGGTGCGGCGCAAAAAATTGCCGTCGCCAAAATGGTGCAACGGATGCTGAACCTTGCCGAGCTGCCCGCGCCTGACGCGGCGGACGCGCTGGCGCTCGCGCTGACGCACGCGCAGGAAAATTCACGGCACGGTTTGAACGCGCCAAAGAAAATTTGAAACTCAATGCAATCTGAAGATTATGACAATCCAAAAGCGGAAGCGCGTTGGCTAAAAGAACAACGTCAAGTTGCTCAAGCGTATTTGGACAAACAAGAAATTCAACTTGCCAAAGTTGAAGAAAAGCCCGCGTGGTTTGTCGCGCCTTATGTTGCGATTTGGAAAACACAAAATTTCAAAAAAATTATTTGGATTGTAAGTGGTGATTTGCCGACTGATTATTTTGAAACATCGGACTCTCAACCGCCTCGCAAAATTTTGGAAGCCTTTGGAAAACGGTGGAAAACCATGAGCGCAGAAATGATAAAAGGCAATTTGCCGAAAGATTTTCATGTTGGAAGAATTGAAGACCAAAAAGAACTTGGCGCATTATTAAAGACTCGCGCAAAAATGTTTCTGGATTGGGCGAAAGACGAAGAGATTTGGCAATGATAACTTTTTTACACGGAAAACTCGTTGAATCGCTGCCCACGCAAGTCATCGTGGACGTGAACGGCATCGGCTACGAGGTGCTGATTCCCTTGTCATCATTCGACAAACTGCCATCGCCCGGCGGCGAGATAAAATTGCTCACGCAACTTATCGTCCGCGAAGACGCGCACATTCTTTACGGCTTCGCGACGGCGGTGGAACGCGATTTGTTTCGGATGCTCATCAACAACGTCAGCGGCATCGGCCCGAAAACGGCGCTAAATATTTTGAGCGGCATGAACGCGGTGGCGTTTCGCGGCGCAGTGGCAAACGGCGACGTGAAATCGCTTTCGCAAATTTCCGGTGTCGGCAAAAAAACGGCGGAGCGAATCGTCGTTGAACTGCGCGATAAAATCGGTCAGGCCGGCGCGCTGGAAGCGGCGAGCGCCAAAAATTCACTTTCATCTGACGATCAGAAAACCAATGACGCGGTGCTGGCGCTCATGGCGCTCGGCTTCAAACAAGTTGAAGCGCATGATTCCGTTCGCGCCGCGCAAGCGATGCTGGGCGCGTCGGCGACGGTGGAACAATTGATTCGCGCGTGTCTGAAAAAGGGAGCCTGATGACCGAAGCCAATCCGCAACCACAGCCGCCCGCCGCGCATCGCCACGCGCGCGTCGTCGGTGGCGTGGTGATTCCGCACGCGCCCAAATGGCATCAGCGGTTGCTGGCGGCATTGATTTACACCGTGGCGCAATGCCTGACCGCGACGTTGCGTTTTAGGCTGGAAGATTTGTCCGGCTATTTTTCCGACGTGCCGCAGGAGAAAATTATTTTCGCCATCTGGCACAACCGCCTTGCGCTGGCGCTGATTTTATATCGCAAATATGTCGCGCGCCGCGACCGCAAACGTCGCCTCGTCGCGCTCGTCAGCGCCAGCAAAGACGGCGGCTTGCTGACGGGAGTTTTGGAAATGTTCAAAGTGCAGCCCGTGCGCGGCTCGTCGTCGCGTCGCGGCGCACAGGCGTTTCGCGAACTGGTCGCGTGGGGACGACGCGGTCACGATCTCGCGCTCACGCCGGACGGTCCTCGCGGTCCGTGTTACACCGTGCAGGAAGGCGTGATTTCCACGGCGCAAATGACCGGCATGCCCATCGTCCCGGTGACGTATCATCTCAGTTGGAAAATTCGCGTGAAGAGCTGGGACAAATTTCAGATTCCGCTGCCGTTCGCGGTCTGCACGGTGACGATGGGCAAAGCCCTGCGCGTGCCGCGTGAAACCGACGAAGCTGGCCGCGAAAAACTGCGCCTGCAACTTGAAGCCGATTTGCGTTCCATCACGCGCGACTGAGTCGCGATTGAAAAATGATTGCCCGCGTCAGTCTGGAAATTGCGTTACGGAAGGAATTTGATTATTTGATTCCAGCCGAGCTGACCGGACAAATTGATGTCGGCAGTCGCGTGCAAGTTCCGTTCGGACCGCGCAAAATTCTCGGTGTGGTCACCGCCGTCGCCGAGGAATCCGGCCACGCGAATCTCAAGCCCATCCTCAAAGTCATCGGCGCACAAACACTCGTCACGCCCAAGGTTTTGAAACTCGCGCGGTGGATCGGCGAGTATTACTGCTGCGCACCGGAGATTGCGCTGAAAAGTGTTTTGCCGGAAGCCGTCCGCAAGGAAGACGCCGGCTGGCGCGAGCGATTATTTGTCCGCGCGCTGACTGTGAGCGGCGAATTTCCCAAGTTGCCAAAGCGTCAGCAGGAAATTTGGAATCTTGTCGAGGAACGTCGCGAACTGCCACTGGCGGAACTGTTGGAACTCACGAAAACTACGGCATCCACCGTTCGTAAATTGGAGGATCGCGGTCTTGTCTCCATCACGTCCGAAGTTTCGGAGCGCGATCCGTATGCGCGCGAAACGATTTTGCCGACGCAAAATATCGTGCTGAATCCCGCGCAGAAACAGACTTTGAGCGAAATCACCAAGGCGATGGACGCAGAAAATCCTTCGCGAACTTTTTTGCTCCACGGCGTGACCGGTTCGGGAAAAACGGAAATTTATCTGCAAGCTTTGGCGCATGCCTTGGAGCAGGGAAAGGGAGCGATTGTGCTTGTGCCAGAAATTTCCCTGACGCCGCAGACGGTCGAGCGATTCAAGGCGCGCTTTAGTTCTGGCAAATTGCAGACGCTCGTTGCGGTGCTGCATTCGCATTTGAGCGCGGGCGAACGCCACGATGAGTGGCACAAAATTCGCGATGGACGCGCGCGCATCGTCATCGGCGCGCGTTCGGCAATTTTTGCGCCGGTCGAACCGCTCGGGCTCATCATCGTGGACGAGGAACACGAGCACACTTACAAGCAGGAGGAAGCGCCGCGTTATCATGCGCGCGATGTCGCCGTCATGCGCGGTCAGATGGAAAACGCCGTCGTCGTGCTCGGCTCGGCCACGCCTTCGATGGAGAGTTACGCCAATTGTAAGAAGGGGAAATTCACGTTGCTGAATTTGCCCGAACGCGTGGACGATCAGAAAATGCCGCATGTCCGCGTCGTGGATATGCGGCAAGCGATGTTCAAGGAGAAAGGTCCGCCGCTGTTTTCGCCGCAGCTCAAGGAAGCCATCACGCAACGGCTCGAGCGCGGCGAGCAGACGATTTTATTTCTGAACCGGCGCGGTTACTCGACTTCGCTGATGTGTCCGAAATGCGGTTACGTGGCCGAGTGTCCGAATTGCAGCGTGTCGCTGACGTATCATCGCATCGAGCAAAAACTTTCCTGCCACATCTGCGGCCACAACGCCCGCGTGCCGAATATTTGCCCGAACGAGAAATGCAAAAATCCGGCCATCCGTTTTGCGGGAACCGGCACGCAGAAAGTCGAAGAAGTTTTGGCCAAACTTTTTCCGAAAGCGCGCGTCAAACGCATGGACGCCGACACGATGAAGCGCAAGGACGATTACCGCCAGGTGCTCGGCGATTTCCGCGCGGGCAAACTGGATATTCTGGTCGGCACACAAATGATCGCGAAGGGCCTGCATTTTCCGAACGTCACGCTCGTTGGTATCATTTACGCGGACTCGGCGTTGCATCAGCCGGATTTTCGGGCGGGCGAACGGACGTTTCAATTGCTCACGCAAGTCGCCGGTCGCGCGGGTCGCGGCGATGTCGAAGGCGAAGTTTTCGTGCAGGCGTTCACGCCGTTTCATCCGGCAATTCAATTTGCGCGCCGCCACGATTTCGTCGGCTTCTATGAACAAGAAATTGAATTTCGCGAACAACTGAAATATCCGCCCGCGAGCCGCGTCGCGCTGCTGACGCTCAAAGGTCGCAGCGAGGAAAAAGTAAAATTCTCCGCTGACCATCTGAAGCGCGAGCTGGAGAAAAAATTAAAGTCGCTGAAAGATTTGGTCATCGCCGGGCCCGCACCTGCGCCGTTGCTGCGTGCGGAAAATTTTTACCGTTACCAAATCATGCTACGAACGCGCGCGATGAGTGCGTTGAGCCGTGAACTCGCGGTCATCGTGCAGTCGCTGACTTTGCCGGATGACGTGACGCTGGCGGTGGATATTGATCCGGTGAGTTTGAGTTGAGCCACAGATGGGCACAGATGAAACACAAATGGGGAGCTTTTCATCCGCAGTTTTTTCTTATCTGTGTGCATCTGTGTTTATCTGTGGCTTCCTTTGGCTTTTATCAGCGCGATGCGACGTTCGTATTCCGCTTCGGTGACTTCGCGCGGGAACGCTTTGCACGTCTGCTGAAAGCCGGGAAAATTCCAAAGGTTCGGAAAATCGCGGCACTGCTGCGGCTTGACGGCTTGCACGGAGCAATCGTCGCCTTCCAGAAAAATGCAGCCGCCGTCCGGTTTTTCCAGCAAGGCCAGTCCGCCGCGATCCCAACGCAGCCGCGTGAATTGCTGGATGAAATCGGCTTCGCTCATGCTTTTGAACGCCGCGAGCCGCGTGATTTCTTCATTCGACAAACGCACTTGTCCTGGCCAGCGACAACAGGCCGTGCAGCGTTGGCATTCGTAGAAAATGGGCATGGGCGAATTTAATTTGCGACTACACTTTTTTGATTCCCCGCTGCCACAAATCAAAATAATACAGCGCCACGACGACGAGCGAGTGGCCGATTTTTTCTTCGGCGACGAGCTTGGGAATTTCCGCCACCGGCACCAGTTGCGTCGTCAAATCTTCGCCGCTGTCAAATTCCACTCCGTGCTGCAGGCGGCAATTTTCAATCAGCACGGTGAAAGTTGTGTTGCTCAAAATCGCGGGGTTGGAATGAATTTTTCCAAGCAGGCGCGCGTTTTCGCCCGCGTAGCCGGTTTCCTCACGCAGTTCGCGCACGGCGGTCGCCACGGGATCGGTCTCGTGCGGATCCATCATGCCGCCGGGGATTTCCAACTCCACCGTGCCGGAGCCATGGCGGTATTGCGACACCATCACGAGCTGTTGGTCCGGCGTGACGGCGATGACGTTGACCCAGCCGACGGTGTCGAGGACATAGAAATCATGTTCCTTGCCGGTGCGCGGATTGATGCACGTCTCGGCGAGCACTTTGAAGATGCGAAAATCGCCGACGATTTTGGAACCAATTTTTTTCCAAGGTTTAATCATAAAATCAAAATCCTTTTTCCTTGGCCGACCAGCCTTGACGCATCAAGCCAATCAAATGTTTTAACGCTTCCTCGTAAGGCCGATTTTTTTCGGCGGCCAATTGCTTGGCACGTTTATCGAGTTGCGCGGCCATGTCGGTCGATTTCTCCGCCGGACAACCGAGCGCGACGAGGACTTTTGCCAGATCGGAAATTTCCATGCGCGGATTTTAGCTAATTTTTTTTGTCGAGGAAATACAGATAAGTTGCGCGAAAAATTCCATTATGCCGAACGCCGATTTCGCGCGACTTGTTTGCGGCTTTCATTTGCGGCAAACTGGACGCCGTGAAAATTCTTGTCGCCATCACCGGAGCCAGCGGCGCGCTGTATGCGCAGCGGCTGCTCGACAATTTGAATCCGCGCGAGCATCAAATCCATGTCGTGATGAGCAACTACGCGCAGCAGGTCGTCGCTGAGGAACTGCCTGGCGGATTGAAATTGCCCGAAGGCGTAAAACCGCACGGCCTGAAAAGTATGAACGCGCCCTTCGCCAGCGGCTCGAATCCGCCGGACGTGATGGTCGTGATTCCCTGCACGATGGGCACGATGGGCCGCATCGCCCACGGTTACAGCGAGGACGTTTTGCAACGCGCCGCTGACGTGGTGCTGAAGGAAAAGAAAAAACTTATTCTAGTCCCGCGCGAAACACCGCTGAATCTCATTCAGGTTAAAAATATGGAATTGCTGTTGCTGGCGGGCGCGACACTGATTCCGGCCAACCCCAGTTTTTATTCCGGCGCCAAAACAATCGTCGAACTTGTGGACACCGTCGTCGCGCGGGTGCTCGACCACATGGGGCTACCGAACAAAATCGCGCCGCGTTGGGCGGAAGAGAAAGAATAATTTTGCCACAGAGACACAGAGCGCACAGAGAAAATAAGTTCCGAACTCTGTGTCCTCTGTGCCTCTGTGGCTAATTCAAAAATGATTTCAACAATTCAAAAATGGGCTTCGTTCGTGCGCTTCTCGCACACGGTTTTTGCGCTGCCGTTTGCGCTGGCGGCGATGCTCGTGGCCGCGCGCGACAACCGTGGCTGGCCCGGCTGGAAAACTTTCGGACTGATTTTGGTCGCGATGGTTTGTGCGCGGACGTGCGCGATGGCGTTCAATCGTATCGTAGATCGCAAATTTGACGCGCTGAATCCGCGCACCAAGAATCGCCACTTGCCCGCCGGTGAAATTTCTTTGTTCAGCGCGATTTCACTGTGTGTCTTGTCGGCGGCCGGTCTGATCACTGCCAGTTATTTTCTGAATCCGGTCTGCTTTTATTTTTCGCCCATCGCCTTGGTGTTGGTTTGCTTTTACTCGCTGACGAAACGCTTCACGGATTACACGCACGTTTTTCTCGGCATCGCGCTCGCGCTCGCGCCTATCGGCGCGTGGCTGGCGGTGAAAGGGCAATTTGGTTTTCCTCCATTAAGTGAGATTTCCATGACCGCAGTTTGGTTTGATAATGCAAGAACTGCTTTACAGCCTTTTTTCCTCGCGTTCGCCGTCGTGCTGTGGCTCGTCGGCTTCGATATCATCTACGCGTTGCAAGATTACGAGTTCGATAAATCACACGGCCTGCGTTCGCTCGTCGTCGCGTGGGGGCCGCAGAACGCACTGGCCGCCGCGTTTCTCGCGCACATGGCGATGTGCGGTGTGCTACTCGGTTTCGGTTTGCTGTGCCATTTTCGCATCGCCTATCTCGTCGGCTGGCTGGTCATTCTCGCCTGCCTCGTGTTGGAACACTGGATCGCGCGCCGCCGCAGTTTGAATTGGATTAACAACGCTTTTTTTCGCCTGAACGCGCTGGTCGGCGTCATTTTTCTAGTGGTCGTGGCGGCGGAAGTGATTTTCCAAGGCGGATTCAAGCTGCGGTAAATTTTGCCGGCTCGCGGAATAAAACTTGCCGAACGCTGACGGCTTTGGTTCGCTACGTGCATGGAAGCCCCGCCGCCGTTGAACGTGCCGCCGCCCGTCGTCAAGCCGGACAGCAATGAGAAATTGCTCATCATCCTTTGCCACCTGTCTCTGTTTCTGGGCGTGGGAATCATTTTTCCGCTCATCATTTACTTGGTGAAAAAGGGCGAATCAGAAAAAATTACCGCGCACGCGCGCGAATCGCTGAACTTCCACATCTCGCTTTTCAT
>Ga0007858_1000466_pt1 | contig 12523 bp, 14 predicted proteins | sample CryBogCBH08Aug08_FD_71211 | JGI IMG/M metagenome (GOLD analysis project Ga0007858, IMG submission 71211) | Freshwater microbial communities from Crystal Bog, Wisconsin, USA - CBH08Aug08 | ecosystem: Environmental > Aquatic > Freshwater > Lake | place: Crystal Bog, Wisconsin, USA | collected...
CGGAAGAGATCATCAAAGGGGCAGAATGCTTAGTGAAGCATACCCCGGCAAGCCGCGAACCGCGAACCATGCAACAAGTCGCAGACGAACTTGTCGCATTAAAAGAAAATAGACAGGCCAGCGCGCGTTATGTCGGTGATCTCCGTGCCCGTCTAAATACATTGGCGAAAAAGTTTCCTGAAAACGTGGACACGGTGACAACCGCTGCATTGCAAAACTGGTTTGACGACATGAAGTTCGCGCCGCGCACCGTGCGCAACTTCCGGCAGACGGCCAGCACCCTTTTCAAGTTTGCCGAGGCGCGCGGTTACATCCCCAAAGGAGGAAACCCAGTCACCGGCACAGAGCAGATTAAAGCCAAGAACAAAAGTCCGATTAAAATTTACTCACCAAAGGAAATCCACCGCTTGCTCAACGCCGCGCCGGAAAGTTTTCAGTCCATCATCGCAATTCAGGCTTTTGCGGGTTTGCGTTCTGCCGAGGCCATGCGGCTTGACTGGGCGGACGTAAAACTTAAACGCAAGCATATTGAAGTCACCGCCGAAAAAGCCAAAACCCCCAGCCGTCGCATTGTGCCGATATTGTCGAATCTTGCGGCATGGTTGAAGCCTCATGCGAAGAAAAAGGGCCTGCTATTTCAGCCAAACAATCTCACGGCATTTAATAAAAAACAGAATGAAACATCCATCGCTGCAAAAGTGAAATGGAAAGCGAATGCTCTCCGGCACTCATTCATCAGCTACCGCGTCGCCGCAATTCAGGATATTCCACAGGTTGCGCTAGAGGCTGGCAATTCACCCGCCATGATATTCGGGCACTACCGTGAATTGGTGACGGCGGAAGAAGCTAAGAGGTGGTTCTCAGTTTTGCCTAAACCACATGTGGTAAATCATTGACGAATTCAAAATTGCACCCTATGCCTTCGTCAGGTTGGCTTGCAGTTGCATATAGGTTAACAAAGCGATTTATATGAAAAATCTCAAAAGCAAATCAAAGAATAAAACGAAGCGTAGGGCAGATGATAAATCTAACCCAAAGCTGTATAGTGCTTTGAGAACGGAAGATGAGCGTGTTGTGGAGCGGCAGTATCCCCGGTTAAATAAATTTGAGGCTGTAAAAATAAGCAAGCAGCTTCCGCAGCCAGAACATATTGCTATGATCGCTGCAACTTTGGGGCAAAACACGGACGCAGGTAATACAGATAGTTTAGTAGATACTGCGATGAAACTGTGGATTGCATCGAGGGATCGAATTATTTTGGAAGATGGACGGGTGAATCTGGGTATTCAGATTGATGAATTTGACTCGTATTATTATAAAAAATTCCATCCGTCGTTATTTAATCCACCAATCACAAGAGATCAGTTTTTGACAACAATGTTGCCACAATTGAAAAGCCGGAATGCAGCATTGAGGCGAATTGGGAAGGCGTTTTTGTCAAGTAAGTTGCGTGAAGAAATTGAGAAAGAACCAACCCCTATGGAAGTTGACGTCGCATACGGAAAGTGGTCAGGCTACGAAACTATAGATGCCGCCAATTCGGAAGCTGCTAGGTTTATTATGTGGCATCCAGTGCATATCAGTGAAATGCGTCGTGTTGCGGGAAAAAAAGCTGCGCAAATGAGACTTGTTGCTGCGGAAGCTGAGAATCCACAGGCTAAAAATAATAAAAAAAAGTCTTGACCGGTCTGATTAGCACTTTGCTGAAATAAATCTGCTAGTTGTTCCTTCCGCCTTGCATGCTTGTAATCATGCAGGGCGGTTTTAGTTTTTTGTTCCCCATCGCAATGTGTTTTGTTGCCTAGACGCCCCTTTTTAATCAGGGAAAAACACCAAATTCAAACTGTTAAATTGGCGGCGTTACGAAAAATAACGCAGCAATACAGTTAGCAACAGCCGCCGAGATTTTCACCGAAGAATCGGCTGCGGCTTATGTTGCTGTCGAACCTCGGACAATTCGCGATTGGCGGATGCGGCGCGGACTTCCATTCCTTCGCGTCACCGCTAAGACCATTCGTATCCGCAAGTCTGATCTCGACCGCTGGCTTGCTCAGCAACTCGTCGCCATTACGCGTTGAAATTTATGAGTAAATCTTTTTTGCGAAAATCTAGGTCCAGCGGTAGCACACGTCGCCGAATCGATTTGGTCATTCGCCGGGGCTGGCAGCCCGGCTTGCGTCTATCGGACTTTTATCGCGGCAGCCGCCGTTCCCGGGTGGAGGCCGGCAGCCGTGGCGCTTAAAGCTCAGCCCAACGCAAAACGATTAGCTGCGGCGCGCGCTTATCTAAATAAACTTGAGCCTGCCATCTGCGGAAGCGGCGGCGACAAACACACGTTCATCGCCGCTTTGAACTTGGTTGGGAAATTCGGCTTATTTGAAGCCGACGCCCTAATCGTTTTGCAGGAGTGGAACCAGCGCTGTGTGCCGCCGTGGACGGAATTTGAGTTGCTACACAAGTTGAGCTCGGCCGTCGCCGCCGCCACATCAGAAAATCATGGACTAGTGCCGGCGGAGAGCCATGACTCCGGCACCGCGCGAAAGGTTAAGCAACCAAAAACGGCTTTCCAGCCAATGGTGCTGAAACGCATTGCCGGCAAGACCCCGCACATCATTAATATATTTACCTATTTGATTGAGGCATCACCCGTGCCTGTGGATGGGCTGGATTCTGCCGGCGTGCTACGTCTGCTGTATCCGAAGGGAACCAGCGAGAAAGTGTTGGTGTTTTCCAAAATGGAATCGCAGGGCCAGTTCGTCTGGACGGCGGACAGCGGCGACGCCATTGAAAATCACGAGCTTCCATCCGGACCTGATGGTGTCTGGTTCTTGCCGCAACCCGTCACCGGGGAGTATCACGCAAATCCGCGCATGGACGGTAAAAAATCACGTCGGTCGCAGGAAGCTGTTACAGCTTGGCGATATGCGGTTCTTGAAAGTGATGACGCGAATCCCGATGACTGGCTGCGTTGCCTGATCCAGCTACCGCTGTGCATCGCCTCCGTTTGCGAGTCGGGAAGGCGGTCAATTCACGCGCTGGTGCGAATTGATGCGGCCAGCAAGAGTGACTGGGACGAAAAAATTGCGTTGATCAAGCCAACGCTCGTTACGCTTGGTGCCGATCCCGGCGCGCTGACAGCGGTGCGTCTGACTCGCTTGCCGCAGGCGTTGCGCGGCGAGCGCCGACAACGCCTGCTCTACCTCAATCCCAATCCCAAAGGAACGCCGATACTCGGCGCGAATGCGAAAGGCGTTTTGTGAGCAACGACCAGTTAAATAATTTTCAGGACTGGGCCGAAGACAACCAGGCGGCGGAGTTGCCCATGGTCGTGCTACCGAGCGGCGAGGTGACGATTACGGATTGCGCAACCAAATTGATTAACCTGATTGCTCCAACGAAGCGGCTTTTTGTCCGTGGAGGTGCGGTGATGTTCCTCGCCCAACGCGATGACGGTTTGCTCGCACTTGAGATTCTCCGGGCCGATGCGGCTCGCTCATTGTTTGAAAAGTTTGCGCGGTTTTTTTCCTGGAGGTCGGGTGCAAACCGTGAACCCGTGCTCAAACCAACTACCTTGAGCCATGACATGGCCGAAGCGCTGCTCTGGTCGCAGGAGGCTGCCGAAATGTTGCCGCGCGTCAGCGGGCTTATCAATTGTCCGCTCCTGCACGAGGTTGATGGCAAACTTGTCGTTGCCGGTAAGGGTTATGACGCGGCAACCAAATTACTGATCACCGACGGTGGCGAGATTCCAGAAGTTGAACTGGAAGAAGGTGTATCTCAATTATTGGCTCTTTTTGATGAGTTTGACTTTCAAACTCCCGGAGACAGGGCGCGTGCGTTGGCGAGCCTGATTACGCCGGCGTTGAAAAACGGCGGTTTTTTGAAGCGGCGGGTTCCAGTTGATGTGGCCGAAGCAAACGAGTCGCAATCGGGAAAAATATTTCGACACAAAGTTAATGCCGCGCTTTACAACGAAAGGCTTTCGCTCATTTCCAGCCGCGCTGGCGGCGTTGGTTCGGTTGACGAAAGTTTGGATCAGGCTCTGATTACTGGGCGCCCATTTATCCAGTTCGATAATTTTCGCGGAAAATTTAACAGTGCGCACATCGAGGCCTTTATGACAGCGGAAGGCTCGTTTTCCTGTCGAGTGCCCTATCGAGGTGAAGTTATCGTTCAGCCGGAGAAGTTCTTCATTTTTTTATCTTCAAATGGCGTGGACACCACAAAGGATTTTGCCAACCGCAGCTGCATCATCCGAATCCAGAAAAAGCCCCCTGGATTTGCCTATACACGATTTGAGGAGGGCGACCTCCTCGACCGCGTTCGCCACTGGCAGCCGTTTTACCTCGGCTGTGTGTTTTCAGTTATTCGTGAATGGCACCGCCAAGGCATGCCGCGGACGGATGAAACCGGGCACGACTTCCGAGAATGGGTCCAGGTCGTTGATTGGATTGTTAAAAATATTTTCAAGTTAGCACCGGTGATGGATGGACATAGGCAGGCGCAGGAACGCGTCAGCAACCCGCAGTTAGTGTGGCTTCGTCAGTTGGTGCTGATCATCAGTCAGACTGGCGAGATCGACCGACAGCTAACTGCTACGGATCTCCAGCGGATTTGTGAGTCTGCCGACCTTGCCATACCGGGGCTGCGCGCGGAAGCAGATGAGGGTCGGGCCTGCCGAGTCATTGGCGCAATCATGGGTAAATTGTTTGGCACCACCGATGAGTTTGAAGTTGAAGGTTTCTTGGTAACGCGTAGTGAACAACTCGTAAATCGGGAAAACACCCTTACCGGCGGAAGTTTTACTGGCAAGTCTTACGCGGTCAAAAAAGTATGAAAAAACATCAGTGCAGCAACGCAGCAACCGCAGTAACGCAAATAACGGATAGGAAAATACCGGTGTTTTCCAGATGTTATAGAGGGTTGCTGCGGTTGCTGCGGACTGATTTTAGACAAGCGCGGTATTCCAGAACATCTCCATCCGTGGTGACAGCGCAGTCAACCTCGTCACCAATGGAGACGCTCACCTTCGCCATCTACTGCTGTCACCAAGCGCTGATCCGCTGGCTGTTCATCACTGCCCCACAACATGCCCGGCACCTCGTGCGCTGGTGCGGCAAGCAGCTTCATTTTTTAGCGCAGGTAATCGGCGACCATGCCGGCCGCGCCACTCAATCTCTTCTGCAAGTATTTAACTCGTCCGAGATTCACTCGGCCGACGGCTCACGCCGGCTTGTAGGAGGCCCCCCCAAGCCCTATGAAGAACCTAGACACAAATAATGCGCACAAGGCGCCGGAGTCCGACCAGGACGAAGCCGCCACACCAGAGATAATCCTGCGTGGCCTAATCGGCATGTTCACCGATCCCAAAGCTCCAGATACAGTCCGTGACGCGGCGCGGGAACTGGACCTAGCTCTCATGCTGGACCCATCTGCGGAGCACGACCTGCTTGAGGCTCTTGGCTGCCAAGGGCTCGTCGTGGGCACGCCAGCCGGGTTTGATTGTATGATGGCACTGCTTGAAAAGGTTGGAGCAGTCGAGCGGAAGCCTGAGCCGGGGCAGACAGAACTGTTTTGGCTGCGGTTCGATGCTCGGCCCCTACTCGGCTTGCTCAAAGCGATGCCTCACAGGGATCCGGGCCTAGGGCTTCGCCGTGAGCTTCTTGATAGCTGCACTGAAGAAACTGACAACAACGACAACCCCAAACACTAAAATGAAAAAAACAAAGATCCAATGGTGCCACTCGACAATCAACCCCGTGATGGGATGTGACGGCTGTGAACTCTGGCCGTCACCGGCCAAGGTCAAACGAGAACTGGCCCAAGCACTCATCACCCTGCCCACCAATACGTCAGCAACCGATCTTCGAAAGCTGGTGTATGAGGTGGTCGGCGACAGAGGCCTGTCAGGCATCTACTCGGGTCGCGAGGAGATTGCTGCCGAACTGGCGGCGAAGCTCGGTCTCGACAAGAAAGCCATGCGCGTTCTGGTGGACGTCATTCGCATGGCGGCGAAATGTTATGCCGGCCTGTTGGGCACGTTCCGCGCCGGACACAAAGGCTACGCCGATACGTTTATACAACCTAAGCTGTATCCCGGCCGCATGGCCGCAGCAGCGAAGTGGGGGTCGCCGACTGATGCCGAACGCGAGGTGAAACCGTGGCTGGCTGGTGCGCCACGGATGCTATTCGTGTCTGACATGGGTGACGCCTTGTCGCGCAGCGTGCCGTTCAGCTACCTGAAGCAGGAGATCGTTGACGTGGTGGTCTCGGAGGCTGGTAACAAGCATCTCTGGCTGTGGTTGACCAAGCGCCCTAGCCGCATGGCCGAGTTCGGCCGCTGGTTGTTGAAACAAGGTGTCCAATGGCCCGACAACCTTGTGGCGATGACCACGGTCACATCTCAGGCCACGGCTGGCCGGGTCAATGAACTGCGTAAGGTTCCGAGCAAGTTCAAAGGGCTCTCCATCGAGCCTTTGTTCACCGAGCTTAACCTCGACCTGTCCGGCATCGATTGGTGCATCGTCGGTGGTGGTAGTGATGTGCTTGCCGAACCATTCCATCTTGAATGGGCTTTGGGCCTCCGTGATCAATGCCGTAAGGCTGGCGCGGCGTTCTTCCTGAAACAGCTTGGGAAGAACCCCATGTTCAAAGACCAGCCGCTGGAGCTGGAAGACCGTCACGGTGACGACTGGGCGGAGTGGCATCCGTCCTGGCGAACCCGGGAGATTCCGGATGGATTCCGGAGAGCGGTTTAACTAGTCGCTGCCGCTGTCATGACACCACGACAGCGGCAGCACTTATTCGATATTATGAACGCCATGAATACGGATCGAATTATCTGGATTCCGCCTCCGCAAGACACGGAACCCAAACAACCTATCACCCGGGAAATGCTCATCAAATTGATGGGTAAGCCGTTTAAGAAAAAGGTTATTCCAGCCCGAGAAGAAGTGCCCCTTGATCCTGACGGCAAGCCGGTTCGCATCCAGCTATCGCGCAAGCGCGGTTGGCGCAAGCCGGCAAACACAGTGGCGGTATCGCGTCCGTCGCGCTGGGGTAATCCGTTTTCGGCAAAGAATGGATGCACCATTGAGCAGGCCGTAGCCAAATATCAAAGGTGGCTAACGGCTTATTCGTATGGGCGCAGGCTCCTGAAAGAAGCCAAGGTCGCCTTGCGCGGCAAGCATCTAGCCTGCTGGTGCCGTCCCGGAACTCCTTGTCACGCCGACGTCCTTTTGCGACTGGTAAACGAGGATTGATAATTACCCAAGGTTATAATGGTCTTTTTTGTACAGAAAATGGCATTTAGGAAAAATATCAAAAAATCGTCAAAAACCCCTAAAAATACGGGGTGTGTCAACGAGGTCACCGTTGACACGCCCCTCTACTATCTAACATGTCAACGGGCTCGCCGTTGACGTAAAATCTGTCTCATTGTTGGCTCGACAACCCTTGTGATGGCCAATGTGAAACACTTCGTGAAACAAGCAGCTCCTCCTCCAGCGACCGTTTTTTAGGCTGACGACGCCGCGGCGGCCCGCCGGTGCGGCGCGGGCCTCAATTTATAGCGATATATTTCGAGGATGTTTCATCCGGTGAAACACCGGTCTTTTTCGTAAGTGCTTGATAATGGAAAAATTCCTTAGTGAACAAAGTACCACATTTTCCTCAAAACCCCAATGAATCGAAGGTTTTCAAGGTTTCAGACCGTCCTATTTGTGGAATACCCTTATGGATCGCAACGGTGCAAGGTCGGTTTATCGGGGGGTGAGTACGAGCTCGGCTGAAAAACCGCACCTTGGACTATAAATTAAAAAGACTTATTTATTTGAAGCAACACGATTGTCTCCGATGGGAGACAAGTGTGTGATGTTCCCGGTATGTTTGCGGATGGAAACTACATTTCTGGAATTGCTGATTACGGCGATGAAGCGGATTCCAAATCTCGCAGTGGCTGGCCGACTATTTCGCTCACCCACTTGACCGTTCGCCGAACTAGTTTCAAACCCGACACCTCTAGGACAAGTCCGTATAAAAATACAATTTCCTATTAGGATTTATTGATTGATAAAATATACTAACAACAATGACAACCTTACTCGAACAATATTCAAAACCTCAGAAAACTGAAAAGACAAAATGCGGAACCATCTTCTGGCTCAATCCTAGAAAATCAAAGCCCGGCAGGGAATTCATTCCATTATATGATGAGAGATTTCCTTTCATTGTGGGATTTAAAGCCAGATTTTTGTATTGTTCCAATTTCTTAGAAAAAAACAATGCATCTGGGAATCATTATCACAATATAAAGCAGGAAATTCTGATACCACTGCATGGTAATTTTGAAGTTGCACTTGAAAATATTGACACAAAAGAAAAAGAAAGTATATCGCTTAACTCAGATGAACATACGGCGCTTTATATTCCAATTGGGATATCTCATAAGATAATATCCAAAGAAAATCGTGGGGTATTGCTGGTTGTAGCATCAACTCCGAGTTCGGATGATGATGAGATTGAATATAAAATCGTTTGATATTCTTTTTATCTGATTGGGTGCTGAAACGGCACGAGTCGGACATAAAACAGCACGAAAAAACAATGACAAAGCAAACATCGGCCACACAACCCCGTTGCAAATCAGAACCGTAGGCGATGCAGACCTTTCGGCTAATCTCGCAAGTTCAATGCAGGGAGCAAAAATCTGCAAAGTTACTGGCAATTTTACTGGCACCTTATCATTGAAGGGTCAACCACTTTAGCGCTTAAATCAGTCTAACGATCTGGTTGATAGGACAGCCGTTAAACATGATATATCTGCGAATAAATATATTCCCTGCTAGCTGTCTTTGGAGTCACCTTCTTTATTTGGTGAAAACTTTTCCTTATGTTGGTGACCACACATACATAAATTCCCATATTGAAATCGGTGGATGCAATGCCGCGAAAATATGACCAAACAACAATAGAATCCGGACTTGTTTAACGGCTTAGTCCGGCAAACTCTTTTGTTTGGCAATTTAGTTTGTAAAAAGCTCAGCATGGGAATGCATCTTTGTTCCAGCTTCCTAGCTGTGGACTACTTTGTGCGGTTTAATGGTTCGGAGAAAACGCGGTTGGCCAATTTAACCAGACGGCGACCAGACAATCTTAAGCGTATTGTCTTTCGCAAGAAACCTAAGTTGAAGGCTTCCTTCTCATGGTAGTAATTTATTTCCTGAATAATTTCATTAACCTTGGTGCAATTAGCTACAGATCGTAGGAGCACTAAATCGGGCCGGAAGTGTAACTGATCCAATCTCCACCAGATGCGGCCAAGCAGCCCATGATACCATGGCAGGCATTCCATCAGCACCCGCTCTCCAAATTCTTTTTTATTAATCCCCAGCTTGCTGCAACAGGCCACCCGGAAGGTTATGACTTCAGCATGCCGCGGGGGGCTGGAATCTGATTTTATTTCCTGATCACTGGTAAATGTTTGACGGTCGGGATGAAGGCAAAACCGGTCGTGCAGGCCAACTCTACAGAAAATACAATTCGGGTTTAGGGTCAGACAATAAAATACTCCATCCAATCCGGAAGATTTAATGAAACAGCCTGCTGTATCGAAGGCACTGTAGCTTTGGTGGGTATTGGCCATAGAGCAGTTGAATAAGTGTTTGCTACATAAAGTAATCTAACCTTTCTTTAGGCGGCGGATGTGCCCATGCATTCCTATCGGTCCCAAACCGGTCAGCAGCAGGATGGAGGGTTCGGGCGTTGGGCGTTAAAGAGTTCGGGTCGTGGTTTTAAGTTGGGAATGGGGCATTTCTCCGAATGGAGGCATTTTTTTTGATGATTAATAACTACTTGTTCATATTCATTCAATGCATTGAAGATTCGTTTTTCAAACGCAGCGGGAGTTAGCGTGCCCCAGCAATATTTTATTGCTAGATTAGTTTTTAATTCAGCTTTTAGAATCGACATATAAATTGCCAGTCTATTTGCCTATTTACGCTGGCGAGTCCGCCGCCAGGAAGACCGATGGTTAATCACCCAACTGATCAGCGCTTTCTCAAATCCGATGTCGTGTCCAGCCTTTTCAGACTCAAGCCACTTGTGTCGCAAGATTTCGTCCCGTTCCGCATTGAACTCTCGATAGAGAGATGAATCGTGACTAAAATCTTTCCATTCCGCGTTCATCGTATGCATTTGTTTGCAATTGTATTTCGGCTTGAAATACGGCAGCCCGAAAAACCAAAAACGGGCTGACCGTCGCACTTAATTTTCAGCGCAACTGAGACACTATTAAGCTCGTGGCGTGCAAATATTGTAAATAAGACAAATGCCAAGTCAACATCATAAGTGCATGCAGATAAATGTATTACAAAGAATTTAGCTGCATGTTTATGTGGCAATTTAGTGAGTCGTTTGCCCTGTAAGAGGACACTGGCTGTTTTCAGACTGGCCTAGGTCAAAGGGGCCCAATCAAACCGTTAAAAACCTCAGTTCGGAACAATCACCAACGGACTATCACGCAGCAAAGAGCTCAGCATTGTTGTTTTGTTCAAGCATCGCCCGGACTTCACGGACGCATTTTTGGTATTTTGAACTTCGCTAGCTTCAACCATCGCCAGACCTTTCCAACCCCTCATCCATCATTAATATGCCCCTGACGCGTTGGTGCATCAGTGGCCGGAACTGGCGAAGTTAAATCGCTATCGTTGTATCATAACATCGGACGGGCTGGGAAAATTAGGCAGGGGAGGGCGGAGCGATCAATGTCCTGGCAAAAGCGTGCGTTTGTATTTTATAGTCATTAATCCTCAGGTGTCAGGAAAGTTAGCATGAATTCATTGATGGTCTTGCGCTTCACATTGGGCGCACCTAGATAGACGAGTTCACAGGACGCTTTCAACGGATCGCAGTGTTCTTTGAGCTTCACGCCGAAATTGGCAGTAAGGGTGACCGGGTCGCCGATTTCTGAAACAATACAAGCGAGGTCTGCGGCTTTTTCGTCTTTGAGCGACATGCCCAAAGACGAGTGTCAACGAGCAGGAGTTTTAACACTCCGCAATCACCAGCGATTGGTGACGTAAGCCTCAAGCAAGGCTGCGAAAATAACGAAGGGAATCAGGAGCAAAAAGAGTTTCAGGTTTGCCGCCAGCTCACGCTTCAAAATGCGCCAGCGACCTTCCGGCCCTCCTACGAGCCATCGCAGGCCGCTGTTCATTGAGATAGCGCCCGCATAAAATAGCACAGGCAACTCTACCAATGCATGCGGAAGGAAGAATCTAGCCCAAAGCCACGGAGAACCAAGATACCAAAAAGCAACTCCCAAGGGGCATCCGACCATGGCGATTCTAAAAAATGAAAACAGGAAAATCACTGTTCCAAAGGACAAAATCTGTGCGGTGGCTAGGGTGTTGTATGTAAAAATATGCAAAAAGGCTTGATGCTGCTCGGAAAGGGGAGTGTGAATCGGCACATAAGGCGTATCTCTGAAATTAACTGGGGGATGTCCAGTAAACCACTCTTTCTTCCCAAGTTGCGGCGCAAATCTGTAGCCCGCCACAAAAGCGACCAGAAAAACACCCACAATTACCATCATGCAACGCACCGGTATGGGCCTATAAAAACGGAGCAGACTCATAAACAGACTCATGTGTGGTCGGCCGGGCGAGCCTGCGTTAATTCAAGGATGGGTAATGGAACCAGCAGCAGGGCGGTGAGACGGAAGTGTTTTTTTTGTTTCATTTTAACCTTTGCCGATGAGATGCAGCTTACTCATGAGGAGTTCCTTTTCCATAATACGGAAACGTGTCAAAGCCATCGTAAGCCGGATCGACGCGCGGGTCATGGGTTTGCTTCATCCACTCGTCCACGCGGGCGCGGAGCTGCTTGAGCGCGCCGGCATAGGCGGGTTGGCTGGCGACGTTGGTGAGCTGGGTTGGATCGCTGCGCAGGTCGTAAAGTTCTTCGGCGGGACGTTTGCCGAAGATGAGCGCGATGTATTTCGCATACGCGGGATCGTTCTGGTGGGCGAGGAGAAAGTCCTTCGTCCGCGAGGTGTCCACGTCGCCAAACGGCCGCCCGTGAATGAAAAACACATCGGGGTCGCCCGCCGGCCAGCGGTCGGGACGCAGATTCCGCAGGTAAAGAAAATCGCGCGTGCGGATGGCGCGGACCGGATAGCTGAAATTATTGGTGCGCACGTTCGCGTGGCGTTCGCGCTCGATGAAGACGGCGTCGCGTTGGACTGAATCCGGTTCGCCCAGCAGGAGCTTTTTGATGCTGTGCATCGTCATAACCGGCGGCGGCGCGAGGCCGGCGAGTTCGAGGAAGGTCGGACCGAGATCGCCGAGGTTGATGAATTCATCAACTTTGCGACCGTTGGCGAAGTGCTTGCCCCAGCGAATCGCCAGCGGCACACGACAGCCCATATCATAGCAGTTGCCCAAGCCGCGCGGCATCTGCCAGCCGTTGTCGCCGGTATAGACCACCACGGTGTTGTCGAGTTCGCCGGATTTTTCGAGCAAGG
>Ga0007858_1000471_pt1 | contig 12480 bp, 11 predicted proteins | sample CryBogCBH08Aug08_FD_71211 | JGI IMG/M metagenome (GOLD analysis project Ga0007858, IMG submission 71211) | Freshwater microbial communities from Crystal Bog, Wisconsin, USA - CBH08Aug08 | ecosystem: Environmental > Aquatic > Freshwater > Lake | place: Crystal Bog, Wisconsin, USA | collected...
GGCGACTCCCAAGCTGCGTAGTGCTCCATTGAATTTCTCGCTGCCCTCGCCGTTGTTCAGAAACCAGATGTCACGTGACGTCACGACGGGGTCCCAGCCGTATCCCTCGCCCTCGCGACGATACGGAATCACAAAAGCATCGTCGCGTTCGGCGTGCTGATGGTCTGCGCCCCAATGCACGCGCCACAGATTGTCAACACCGACGATGTACACGTCGTCGTCGGTGGCGCTCAAGCGAGCAATCGACGCTTCGGGAACCGTGACGGTAGACAAAATGGACAGGTCCTCAGGAGACAGAAACAGCAACTCAGTGTCACTGGGACGTTCGTCTGGGTCGTGGCCCGGCAACACTCCGCCGAAATTCTTGGTCGCCAGAGTGCCGTCACCGAGCAGGACGAATGAGTTGTACGGCAAGTTGCGAGGTAATTCTCGCGAGGCTTCTACTTCCAAGGTCGCCGACAACTTGTGGACGTATCGTCCGAAAACAACGTAGAGAGATCCGTTAGCGTGGGCCGCGAGTCCGCCCGGCCACGTGGGACCTGCGGGCAGGTCTTCCGAGCGACGAATGACTTCCAGGGTCTCCGGATGAATCTGTTCGACCCAGCTAACCGCAGCGTCGCCTCCGGTGTGGCACAACAGATACACCTCGCCGGGGTCTCGCAGAATAGCCATCGTGCCGACCATGAGTTCCCGACTCGTCACCGTCGGCTCGCCACGAACAACAGGCTCAGGGCCGTGTCGCACTGTCTGCGTGCGGCGCGGTCCGCCGTCTTCGGCGGGCCAAGGGCTTGGCCAATAAGGATCATTCGTCATAGCTGGTGACCCTACCCCTCGCTTAAGTGGTCGAAAAGATGCCCGAGGGAACCCGCGCCCATGATGGCGAAGCACGAAAAACGAAGGAGCGTCAGAAATCTCTGTCTCTCAGCTGTGTTGGCAACCAAGCGGGACCTGTGAGCCACTACCCGTTGCTTCCGCCGAATCCACCAGGCGGTCCGCCCGAAGGTGCGAGCGACTGACATTCCTTAAAGGCTTTCGACATGGCGGAGTTAGATCCCCCAGGAAATCCGTTGCCGGACGGCGGTGCCGCATTCCCTTGATTCCCGTTTGGCGGCCCTCCGGTCGGAAGGGTGACGCCATGATTCTTGAGACAGTCTTGGAACGCCTGGAATCCCTGTCCGCCTCCTGGCGGCGAGCTCGTCGCCGTCGTGGCGGATCCTCCTCCGCACGCCGATAAGCCGACTCCCGCAGCGATGACGAGACAGGCTGACGCAGCGATTCTCCGAAGTCGTGCGGGAGTGCTCGCTGTCGAGTTCATGCTTTCTCCAAGTGTCCGTCTTCCATACGGAAGGTGACGTCGGTTCGAGAGGCGAGGCCATCGTCGTGCGTCACCACGATGACCGTCGTGGAACCGTCGCGGCTGAGCTTGCGAAGGAGTTCAAAGATCACGCGTCCGGTCTTGCTATCGAGATTGCCCGTGGGCTCATCCGCCAAGATGACAGCAGGTCGATTGCCGAGCGCCCGCGCAATCGCCACCCGTTGCTGTTCGCCCCCGGAGAGACGTGTCGGTCGGCGATTCTGCTTGTCGCCCGAGAGACCCACCTGGTCCAGCAACTCCGTAGCTCGAATGCGTCGGTCGGCTTTCGGTACGCCAGCGAATTCCATCGGCAACATCACGTTGTCGATAGCGGAAAGGTTGGGAATCAGATTGAAACTTTGAAAGACAAATCCGATCTTCGTTCGACGGTACTCAATCAAGTCGCGATCACTTCCCGAACTGATGGATTGATCATTCACTCGCACCTGACCGGAGCTCGGACGATCGAGACCGCCTAGCAATGAGAGCAGTGTTGACTTGCCCGAACCACTCGTTCCCACAATCGAAGCGAAACTGCCATCTTCGACCGTGAAGTTCACGTCGTTCACGGCGGTGACCACGCCACCTCCTGATGAAAACTCTTTCGTGAGATCTTTGACCTCAATCATCTCTATTCTCCTCTCAAGACTTCGGCGGGACGAACTTTGGCAATGAAATAGGACGGCACCGCACTGCCGATGACGGCGATCAGTACCGCGGCGAGCACGCTGAAGATCACGACGTTGAAACCCACTGCGGTGTGCAGGTTGGACAGGGTTGATCCACTAACCCCCAGAGGGTTACCAATACCCGCCCCACCGGGAGGGCCTCCCGGAAAACGTCCCGAGCTGGAGGTGGAGGTGGAGTTATTGACCAGAACCTTCAACACGGGGTTCGACAACAGAACTCCGAGAACGACACCCACCACTGCGCCCATCGACGTCAGGGTCAAAGCCTCGGCAACGAATTGCCCGACCACCCCTCGATTCGAGGAACCAAAGGCTTTAAGAATCCCAATCTCACGTCGTCTCTCTCGAACGATCATCAGCATCGACAGAAAGAGAATCGTTGAGCCCGCCACGAGTGCTCCGAGCAGGGAGTAGACGGAGATCGTCTTGATGGTGTTCAACGAGCTGATGACGCTGGAACTATTTGTCTGACTCGTAGTCACCGTCGCCACACTTGATCCCAGCTCGTTTTGAATCGAGGTGGCCGTCGACGAAAGATGTTGGATCGAATCAACTGTCGCGGTAATGGTGGTGACGCCGTTGATCCCCGACAGCTTTTGCACTGTCGCGAGCGACATCACGAATCCCGCGTTCGCGAAGGTGCTCTTGGCGTCGAAGATTCCAACGACCGTGATTTTCTTGCCGTAGGCGGTGAACGTCGATCCCACCGTAAGACTGTTCTTCTTCGCGAGGTCCGTGCCCACGTCGGCATCCATCGACGAACCCGATCCGGCGACCGCCGTTCCTGACGTCAGACGCACGGAGTTGGAGCCGAGAACCGTGGGATTCAGAGGCTCATTGGAACCCGTGATTTGTACCGGTAGCGAGAAATTGGACGGAAGAGTGAATCCCGGATTATTGCTGGAGCTGCCACCCCCAAAGCGCTTGCCGAGGGTGCCGGGATTAATGGATGACGTGAGCGACGTCGTCCCACCCGTTCCACCACCAAATGACGTACTGGAAGAACTATTGGAGAGTCGGTCCGACACCGAGGACACCACCGTCGACACGTGTGACGTTGCCGCGACCTTCGCCACGTCCTTGTCGGTGAGCGGATTTCCTCCACCGCTAAATCCTTGCGAGCCCGCCGGTGTAATGGTGATGTTGGTCCCGACCGACGACGACACTGATTTGATCCGCTGGTTCACTGCCTGAACCGACAGGAACATGACGAGCGACAGGCCGAAACTGATGGCCAGGATCAAGACGATGGACGTTGTTCGGATGAGATTCCGGTAGGCGTTCTTCGTGCCGCGAGCAATGGTGCTCATGATGGCCACGACCAATGAAAGATGAAATGAGTCATGCGGCGAAGGTACAAATCGAATGTCAACAGAATCGCAAGGCTTCCTGAGCGCCCGCTAAAACATTTCGCCCTTCGACAATGCCAGCGCGTGTGACTGCCGTGCGGGGGCGAGAGGAATGCGAACGATCACTGTCGTTCCCTCGAGTGTCGTGGCGTCGAGTTCCGTGGTGCCCCCATGAGCGCGAACGATTCCCTCGACGATCGAAAGCCCCAGACCGCTTCCTCCACTACGAGAATCTCGAGCGGGATCGCTGCGATAAAACCGGTCGAAGACGTGAGCGCGATCAGCTTCCGGAATCCCCGGTCCGTTATCGGAGACCGCGATCTCGGTGAATCTTTCGCTTCTCATGACCGTGACGGTCGATCGAGTGCCCGCCGGGGTGTGCGTTTGAATATTGGCGACGAGATTTTCGAAGACTCGCCGCAGTTGGTTCTCGTTTCCGAGAACCTCGGTGCGCTGCGACGCAATGACGTCGATGGGCCACTCAGGATGCACTTCGAGCGCGATCGACGCAACCTCGGAGACAATGGCGACGACGTCCACGCGTTCGGTTGGGAGTTCTTGGAATGCTCCCTCATCGATGCGGGCCAAGGTCAAAAGGTCGTCGACCAATTGACCCATCCGTGTCGAGTGCGTCCTGATTCCGCGCAAGGCTCTTTCGAAATCAGTCGGCAGTTTCGTTCCCCAATGTTCGATAAGTTCCGCGTAGGCGGCGATGGCAGCGATCGGTGTTCGTAGTTCGTGGCTCGCGTCCGCCACGAAACGCCTCAGTAACTCTTCTTGTTGGCGAAGTTCGCCCTCGACACGCGTGCGATCCGCAAACGCCATGCTGATCTGATCGAGCATTTCGTTCAACGTCGACGCCAACTTACCCACCTCTGTTGAATCGTCAACGCCCCTGATTCTGTTTTCCAAGTCACCCAGACGGACGAGCTCCGCCGACTGCTCAATCCGAGTCAATGGCCGCAGCCCGACCCGAATGACGTACAAGCCCACGCCGATGGATGCCATCAACGCGAGTGCTGACACCATGAGTTCAACGACGAGGAGATCGTGCAGTGTGCCGTCGACTTCGTTCAGAGGAATTCCCACCACGAGGAAACTTCCGTCCTTCAATGGTGTCACTCGAAGACGAAAATTTGGCCCGCGCGCCTCTCGCGAACCCGCGGTGGCGTACAACGAAGCGTTGGTGTGGGCGGCGGACGATGTCAACAGGCCTGGGCTGAGCAGTGGGTAGAAGGGAGATGCGCCGACGTACGCCGGACAGCTCTGCTTTCCGACAACCTGTCCGTCCTTCGACGCGACCTCAATGAACACCGTCTGGAGCGAGTTGACCGGGAATCCACCTCCCTGATGCGGTGGCGGACCGGGCGTCATCGGGGCGTGCAACGACACGAACCCCGGCCTCCCGCACGACGACAGATGGACGCCCTGATTAGCAGCGAAGGTCATCCCGGAACCAACCGCCTGCAAATTTCGGTCGACTTTCCCGACCAAATACGTATTGAGAAGCGAATACGTGGCGACGTTGGCAACTGTCAGGGCCAAGACACAGACGGATCCCACTGCGATGAGCAGCCGTAAGCGAAGAGACATCAAAATCCTTCGCCGGGTTCGCGCAGCGAATACCCGACGAGGCGTTTAGTGAAGATGACCGGTGGACCGCAGTGTTCAAGTTTTCGCCGTAGAACACTGACGTACGTTTCCACAAGGTTTGAATCAGAACCGAAGTCGTAGCCCCACACGTGTTCGAGAATCTGCGACTTCGAAAGAACGCGCCGTGGATTGCGCATGAAGTACGCCATCAACCGAAACTCGGTGGCCGTGAGGTCAATGGAGTTCCCGGCTCGACTCAATTGATGTAGGTCTTCATTCATGACTAAGTCGGCAAAAGTGATGACCTCGGTCAATTCCCCGGGGTCACCGACTCTCCGAAGAACGGCGATGACTCGTGCGACCAGCTCTACCAACTTGAAGGGCTTCGTCAGATAGTCGTCGCCACCGAGCGCCAGACCGCGCAATTTGTCATTCAAGTCATCGCGAGCCGTTAGAAAAATAATGGGGGTTCCTATTCCCTCCCGTCGAAGTCGCTCGGTCAGCTCAAATCCGTCAATGTCGGGCAGCATGACGTCAAGCACGATTAAGTCGTGGCGCTGTTCTCTCCCTAGACTCAGGGCACCATTGCCCGTCGTCGCCTCGTCCACGACGAAACCTTCGTACCGCAGAGCGGTCGACACCGCGTCGACGATTGCCGGTTCGTCATCGACGACGAGGATGCGAATTCTCGAGTCCGACGCCATTTCACCGAAATTGTGGCAGGCCTACTTATTTCCAAGCTAAGGGCCAGCACAATCTCCGATAAGAAGCTTCAGATCAGGAGTCCAGCGGACCAACGGACCGCACGGCTTTTTCACCACGCCGTCGACCGGAGGGGCACAGGAACTGTCCTGGTGCGGGTCGTCTACGAAAAAGTCTGGTAGCGCTCGCGAAGCAGCGCCACGAAACGTTCGTTATCCACGCTGACTCCGACCCGAACGGTGCTGTCCTCGTGGCGGTGACTGCGGTGGAACCAGGTCGCTCCACGCGAGTGATCGCCTCCCGTTTCGACGGTGACGAGCACGCCTTCTTTTTCAATGGCAGTGGGATCAATCACGTCGTACACCGCGAGCGCATCGTGCATGATCAAATCCCGGTCGCCTCGCCACTCCTCATGAAAGAGCGCGTACGGCTCCAACATGTCGGCGCTGCGGCGCCCCACCTCGTTCCCGAGTGACCGAAAGTACGCGAGATCGTCGTCATTGATAGTCGCCTGGTGTGTCACGTCCAGCGGGAGAATGGTGAGTGGCCACCCGGCGGCGAACGTGATCGCCGCGGCCTCCGGGTCGGCCCAGACGTTGAATTCCGCCGCCGGCGTCACGTTGCCGTGATACGACGCTCCGCCCATCACGACCACGCGTTCCACTTTGGCCACGACGTCGGGGTGTTGGGTTATCAAATGCGCGAGATTCGTGAGCGGACCGATCGCCACAATGGTGAGAGGACCCTCGGTCGCCAGTCGGTAGAGCAACGCCACCGCGTCCTCGGAAGACTCCGGCACGGTCGGCTCGGGCCAGGTGAGTTCGCCGAGACCGTCTTCGCCGTGGACTTCGCTCGCGTCATTACCCGGGACCCCCGACAGCGACACGGCGGCACCACGCGCGATAGGAATATCCGAGCGCCCCACCAGTTCCAGAATTCGCCGAGCATTCAGCGTCGTCTTGTCGACGTTGACATTTCCGGACACGGTCGTCACGCCGACGACGTCAAGTTCGGGGCTCGCCACCGCGAGAAACAGCGCAATGGCGTCGTCCACGCCGGGATCAGTGTCGATGACGACGCGAGTTACATCCACGAACGAACCTCCTGATCGGTGGGCATGGAGCCTTGTGCCCCGGCCCCGCGTGTCGCGAGTGCTCCGGCCGTCACCGCGTATCGCAGTGCTGCAGCCGGGCTGTCCCCGCGCGCACACGATACGGCGTACGCGGCCGAGAACACGTCGCCCGCCCCGACCGTGTCCACCACCGACACCTGAGGGGGACGCTGCGTAGCCACGAGCGTGCCGTGCTCGAAGTACTGAGCACCTTCGGCACCGAGAGTGACGACACAGTGGGCCACGTGCGCGAGATCCAGTGCGAGTGATTCCGACTCATTCACAATGACCACGTCGCACATGTCCAACAGTTCACGAGGCACGTCCCGACGTGGTGCGGCGTTCAACACGAGCCGCCGCGATCGTCGAGCTGCCTCGAGGACCACGGCGATCGGTGTTTCGAGCTGGCAGAGCACGACGTCGAACTCTTCGAGAGGAACGAGGTCCAACGAAATTTCTTCGTTCGAACCCGGAATCACGATGATCAGGTTCTCACCGCGTTCATCGACCGGAATGAGAGCGAGCCCCGATGGCGTCGAGCTGCGTCGCGTCCACGTCGTGTGCACACCGGCGCCTTGCAGGTGACCGAGCAGCCATTCGCCGTTCTCGTCAGTCCCCAGACACCCCACAAAGGAGGTGTCGGCGCCGAGGCGTGCTGCGGCGACGGCCTGGTTGGCACCCTTTCCGCCCGGAAGTCGAACGAGATCGTGTCCGAGGATCGTCTCCCCCGGCCGCGGAAGATCGTTACAGCGAACGACGAGATCGACGTTGGCACCACCGACCACCCCGACGCGGGTGGCCCCAGAGGTCACGAGGTCGGCTGGAAGGCGTTGGTGTAGATCGACGACGGAGACGGCACCGTCGCGATTTCTTTGACGGCCTTCATCGCGCTCGTGAGCTGCGACCACTGGGTGTCGGACTCAACGAAATACTGTCCCTTGGCGTTCGTGAGCAACGGCACCGTCAACTTCCACGCGCTCAAGTTGTACGCGTTGGTGTACCCGCTCGCCGGATAGGCCTTGTCGAACAACGTGGCGGCGGCCGAAGGGTTGGCCGCAGCCCACTTCGTGGCTTGCTTCACCGCGCTCAAGAACGCCTTGAGGTAGGTGCCGTTCTTCCCCGCAAAGGACGTGCTCGTGGCGTAGTCCCAAATGGGGATGTTCGGCACACCGAGCGCCGAGCCCGTCAGCACTTCGCCGGGCTGCTTGCCCTTGTCGGCGGCTTCGATTCCCGGAATCTCGTAGTTCGTGGTGTTCGTCGAAAAGTTGACGCGTCCGTTCAACAAAAGCGGCACGTCATTACTTGCAGAGACGACGTGAACCTGCTGGGCCGTCACGCCAGCCTTCTTCAAGACGAAGGGCAGCATGGTGTTGGTCCAGTTGTCGTCGTAGGAGAAGATCGTCTTGCCCTTGAGTTGACTCAGGGGGATAGTGGTGCCGGGCTTGGTGAACAGTCCCCAGTTGTTGCTCATCGAGTAGTTGGCGATGGACTTGATCGGTACTTTGGCGACCACTGCCGACACCATGTCCGCGGTCGTGACGAGGCCCACGTCCGCCGATCCCGTCGAGAGCATCTTGATTGTGGTCGACGTATTCGGCGGGAACTTGATCGATACGTTGAGGCCAGCCTTCGTGAAGTACCCGTTCTCCTTGGCGACGAGCACCGGAATGAGCTCCATGTCGGGCACCGGCCAGTCGTACGCGAAGGTCATCGCGTGCAAGGACGTCGCGCTGGCGGGTGCGGCGTCATTCGCTACGACGGCCAGTGGCGCCGCCACCAGACTCGCAGCCAGGACAACTTTGCTCAAACGACGATTCACGACGGCTCCTTACTCGTTTCGCAACGAAGGTGTGGACGCCGTTTTACCACGGTCCCGCCACCGGCGAGCGGTCGGTCGATGCTTCCAGGGTGTCGCGAGATGATCAAGTCCGACAATCAGTACAAACCAGAGCAGGCCAATGGCCATCATGACAATCGTGAGGCCGTACACGAGGTCGGTGCGCGACGAGTTATTCGCGGCGAATTGGTACTGAAACAGTGATGATCCACTGGAGTCCGCCTGCTCCCCAATGATTGCTCCCGTCACCGCGTACGCCGCGCCGATCTTGAGTCCGCTGAACAAGGGCGTGACGGCTCCTGGCAGCTCCACGAACCAGAAGCGGCGCCACCGTCGAGCACCGAGAACACGGGTCAAATTCAGCAGATCAGCGTCCAGATTCAGAAAGCCGTCGAGCGTGTTGATCGTGACGGGAAAGAACACAATCCACGCCACGATGATGATGGTCGGGTAGATGTTGAAGCCAATGACCAGGACGAGGATGGGCGCGATGGCGATGATGGGAATCGCTTGGGACGCGATGATGAACGGGTAGCTCAGCGAGCGGAAGATGCGAACTTTGTACATCGCCACTGCGAGGAAGAAACCGAGCACCGCGCCGGCGGCGAAACCATACAAAGTTTCACGAAACGTACCCATGGCCAAGGGCCAAATTGACGACCAATTTTGCGTCACCGCGAAGTACGTGTCGTGCGGGGTTGGGATCACGTACGGGGCCGGGTGGAAGGTTGCAATCACGGCCTGCCACGCCGCGACGAAGACCACGAGTGACGTCACCGACCACAAGACGAGCGCGCCCACTCGTCGCCAGCGCCGTTGCGTCGACGTATCGGTCCCCTCGCCGGCGGTCACGTCGAACTCCGGTGCAAGAGACGAAGAACTTCTCGTTTCAATTCGACGAACGCGGGATCCGTCAATGTCTCCAAAGTCCGCGGGCGAGGAAGATCCACCGAGATGTCCGCGACCACGCGACCCGGTCGCGGCGACATCACGACCACCCGATCTGACAGGAAGATCGCCTCATCGACGTCGTGCGTGACGAAGATGACGGTCTTCATGAGATCCGCCCAAATCTGCAACAGCCATTGCTGCATGTCGAGACGGGTTTGAGAATCAAGTGCGCCGAAGGGTTCGTCCAACAGCAGCAAAGACTGATTGGTGGCCAAGGTGCGCATGAGGGCCACTCGTTGGCGCATGCCGCCCGACAGAGCCCCCGGATAGTGATGCAAAAAATCACCCAAGCCGTAACGACGCGCGTTGTCCTCGGCGTCGCGCCTGTCTTGCGCGGTGACCTTTCGCGTCAGCGCGGCCGCGAGCGTGATATTGCCGAGCACGGTGCGCCACGGGACGAGCAGGTCCTTTTGCAACATGTACCCCACGTGGCCCGTTGAGTTCGTGATGTCACGGTCACCGAGGACGACAGATCCCGTATCTGGTCTCAGTAGTCCGGAAATCACGTTGAACAGCGTGGACTTCCCGCACCCCGAAGGCCCAACCAGTGACGTAAAAGATCCTGCAGTGATGTCGAGGGACGTCTCGTCGAGCGCGACATTGTTCGCGAAGGTTTTTCTGACCCCGTTGATCCGCAAGACCGTCGGCGTGGACACACCCACAATCTAGGAGCCGCCAGCCAAGTAGCCTCAACTGCGCTATGGGACTCTCAATCGGTATCGTCGGACTGCCCAACGTCGGCAAGTCCACTCTCTTTAACGCCTTGACCAAGAACAACGTGCTGGCGGCGAATTACCCCTTCGCCACGATCGAACCCAATGTCGGTATCGTCTCCGTCCCCGACCCCCGACTCCACACGTTGGCCGAGATCTTTGGATCCGAACGAGAGCTCCCGGCGGTCGTCACGTTCGTGGATATTGCGGGCATCGTCAAGGGCGCCAGCGAAGGAGAAGGACTCGGGAATCAGTTCTTAGCCGCCATTCGTGAGTCGGACGCCATCTGCGAAGTCGTGCGAGCCTTCGTCGACGATGACGTGGTTCACGTCGACGGACGCGTCGATCCCGCGAGCGACGTCAGCACCATCGAAACCGAGCTGATCCTGGCGGACCTCCAAACCGTCGACAAGGCGGCCGCTCGACTCGAGCGCGACGCCAAGCGTGGCGTGGGCGACGCGGCCGCACGTCTGTCGGAAATGAATAAGGCTCGCGAGATCCTCAATGACGGTCGCGTTATTTCCACCGTTGGCAAAGAACTCGACCGCTCCCTGCTCAGCGAACTGCACCTCTTGACCGACAAGCCCTTTATCTACGTCTTTAACGTCGACGAGGACACGCTGGCCGACGAAACCAAGCGCGAAGCTCTCGCGTCCTCCGTCGCCCCCGCACCGGCCATTGTCCTGTGCGCCAAATTGGAAGCCGAACTCGCGTCGCTGCCCGATGACGAAGCGTTGGAACTACTCGAGTCCTTCGGACAAACAGAGCCGGGTCTCGACCAGCTCTCGCGCGTGGGATTTCGCACCTTGGGTCTCCAGACATTTCTCACCGCGGGGCCGAAAGAAGCACGTGCGTGGACAATCCATCAAGGGGACACCGCGCCGGAGGCGGCGGGTGTCATCCACACCGACTTTCAGAAGCACTTCATCAAGGCTGAGGTGGTCGCCTTTGACGATCTCGTGTCCTCCGGTTCGATGGCCGCGGTACGCGCCGCAGGAAAAGCACGGATCGAAGGCAAGGAATACGTGATGCGCGACGGGGACGTTGTGGAGTTCCGCGTCGGCGTGTAAGGCACTACGATTGTTCTAGGCGTTCATACGACAGAGGTCGGCGCCGACGCAATTTGACACCTTCACGTTCCCTTAGGAGAACCATGACCTCTGCATCATTGGACTACAAAGTCGCCGACCTTTCGCTCGCCGGATTTGGTCGCGCCGAAATCACTTTGGCCGAACACGAAATGCCCGGCCTGATGGCCATGCGTCGTGAATTCGGTGAATCAAAGCCGCTCGCCGGAGCGCGCATCATGGGCTCGCTGCACATGACGATTCAAACCGCCGTACTCATTGAAACGCTCGTGGCCCTCGGCGCCGACGTGCGGTGGGTGAGTTGCAATATCTTCTCCACTCAAGATCACGCTGCCGCCGCGGTCGTCGTCGGTCCGAATGGAACCGTTGACAATCCCCAGGGTGTCCCCGTTTACGCCTGGAAGGGCGAGACGCTCGAGGAGTACTGGTGGTGCACCGAGCAAGCCCTTCGCTGGCCCGGTCACGACGGACCGACCATGATTTTGGACGACGGCGGCGACGCCACCCTCCTCGTGCACAAGGGCCTCGAATTCGAGAAGGCCGGTTTCGTGCCCGCACCGGAGACGGCTGAGTCCGAAGAGTACGCCATCATCCTGCAGCTGCTCGCACGCATTGTGGGCGAAGGCTCCTCATTGTTCACCAAGATGGCCCCCGGCATCATCGGTGTGTCAGAAGAGACCACCACCGGTGTGCACCGTCTCTACGAGATGGAGCGCGACGGAACGCTGCTCTTCCCCGCCATCAACGTCAATGACGCCGTGACCAAGTCGAAGTTCGACAACAAGTACGGATGCCGTCACTCGCTGATCGACGGCATCAACCGCGCCACGGACACGCTTATTGGTGGCAAGGTCGCACTGGTGTGCGGCTACGGCGACGTGGGCAAGGGTTCCGCGGAATCGCTGCGAGGCCAAGGTGCGCGAGTGATCGTCACCGAAATCGACCCCATCTGCGCGCTGCAGGCCGCGATGGACGGCTACCAGGTCGCCACGTTGGACGACGTGATCGAGCAGGCCGACATCATCATCACCGCCACTGGCAACAAGGGAATTGTCTCGGTCGCCGACATGCAGCGCATGAAGCACCAGGCCAT
>Ga0007858_1000480_pt1 | contig 12333 bp, 8 predicted proteins | sample CryBogCBH08Aug08_FD_71211 | JGI IMG/M metagenome (GOLD analysis project Ga0007858, IMG submission 71211) | Freshwater microbial communities from Crystal Bog, Wisconsin, USA - CBH08Aug08 | ecosystem: Environmental > Aquatic > Freshwater > Lake | place: Crystal Bog, Wisconsin, USA | collected...
TGGGTGAGGTGGATGCCCTCGACGTGATCGAGGTTCATCTTCCAGTTTCCAATGACCTCACTACGAATCACGTCAGGCCTTCTTGTTCCACGAACACGCCATCAAGGCGTCAAGACCCGGGAGAGTCCCCAACTCGAGAAGTTCCAACGAGGCCCCGCCGCCGGTGGATACGAAGGTCACTTGGTCCTCGAGGCCGAACTTCGACACCGCGGAGGCGGAGTCGCCTCCGCCAATGATGGAGACGGCCTCGCTTTCCGCGACGGCCTGCGCCCCGGCACGAGTGCCTTCCTCGAGACGCGGATCCTCAAAGACACCCATCGGACCGTTCCACAGCACCGTTCCGGCGTTGGCGATGATCTCGCTGAAGTGATCTGCCGACGCCGGACCAATGTCGAGTCCCATGAAGCCCTCTGGCACGTCGTTGCCGAACAAGGATGCTTCGACGTCGCCACCCGATCCAAAGGACGTTCCGGTCGGAAGTCCGAGTGCGTCGACCGGCAGGACCACCCGTCCCGTCGCCAATAGTTCACGGCACGCATCCAACTTCGACTCGTCGACGAGCGAATTACCAATGGAGTGACCGAGCGCGCGCCAGAAGGAGAAGGCCATGCCGCCGCCAATGATCACCGTGTCGGCCTTGTCCACCAGCTTTTCGGTAATGCGTAACTTGTCCGCCACCTTGGCGCCACCGACAATGGCCACGAAGGGTCGAGTCGGCGCGTCAAAGACACCGAGCAACGTGGAGACTTCCTTGGCCAAATTTGGGCCGGCCGCGCTCGGAACATACTGCGGGGGTCCCACGATGGAGGCGTGAGCCCGGTGGGAGACACCGAAGGCCTCATTCACGTAGTAGTCGAAACCCTTAATGAGAAGTCGACCGAATTCTTCGTCATTGGCTTCCTCGCCGGCCTCAAAGCGCAGGTTTTCCATCAGTTCGACGCCGGGACACAGTTCCTCCAGGCGACGCCGCACGGGCGCCACCGAGTACTTCTCCACCACGTGACCATCGGGTCGACCCAGGTGCGTACACGCCACCACGTTCGCGCCTCGAGCGATCAATTCTTGAAAGAGCGGGACGGCAGCTCGAATGCGGAAATCGTCCACCACCTCCCATTGACCGTTCACTTCCTTGAGCGGCGTGTTGAAGTCCACGCGCACGAGAACGTTGGCGCCCGCGAGCGAGCCCCACTGGTCAATGGTCGGTAGCGACAAACTCAAGAGCGGCTCCCCATGATGCCGGCCAAGTCAACGAGGCGGTTGGAGTAGCCCCACTCATTGTCGTACCAGCCGAAAATCTTTACGAGGCTCTGCGAATCGTTGATCTTCTGGACCATCGTCATCTGCGAGTCAAAGGTGCACGAAGCGGGTTGGCCGACGATGTCGCTCGAGACGATCGGGTCCTCGGTGTAGACCAACACACCCTTGAGGGGTCCCGCCGCAGCCTTCGCGAAAGCTGCGTTGACCTCTTCGACGGTCGTTGTGCCGACAATCGCGGTGAAGTCGGTAATCGAACCGTCCGGGATCGGCACGCGCAGCGACGTACCGTCAAGGCGACCCTTCATGGCGGACAGCACGAGGCCTGTCGCACGCGCCGCGCCCGTGGACGACGGCACGATGTTCACGGCGGCGGCACGGGCTCGACGGAGGTCCTTGTGGGGCAGGTCGAGGAGATTCTGGTCATTGGTGTAGGCGTGCACCGTGGTCATAAGGCCTGTCTCGACGCCGAATGCGTCATCGAGGACCTTGACCATGGGTACGAAGCAGTTCGTGGTGCAGGAGGCGTTCGACACCACAAAGTGGTTCGCCGGGTCGAAAGTATCGTCATTGACGCCGACCACGAACGTCGCGTCAACATCGGTAGCCGGGGCCGACACGATCACGCGCTTGGCGCCGGCGGTCAGGTGCGCTGCGGCACTGTCGCGGTCGGTGAAGCGTCCCGTGGACTCAATGACGACGTCGACGTTGAGCTCACCCCACGGCAAGTTCGCCGGCTCGCGCTCGGCGAGAACTCGAATGGACCTTCCGTCAATGGTCAAAGCGTCCGCTGTGTGTGAGACATCCGCCGCGAGTCGACCCTGTGTCGAGTCGTACTTGAGCAGGTGCGCATTTGTTTCAACTGACGTGAGGTCATTGATGGCGACGACTTCGATGTCGCTACCGAGCGACGCGCGAAGAAATCCCCGTCCAATACGACCAAATCCGTTGATACCGACCCGAACTGTCATGACTACCCCTCTAACTAGAGCCGGTTAATCATGCCACCAAATCAGACAGACACCGTGCCAATTTGGACGCATCATGGACCTTGCCATTGGCGCCGGTGATATCGGCTTCGGTGACGGGAAGATCAATAACTCCCCGCACCAGCGACGACCGAGGATCAATCACCACGTGATCGATCACCACGCCGTGGCGAAGCAGAGCGTCCACGTGATCGGCAATCGAATATCCGTGGGTTTCGGGGCTTTGTTCGTGGAGATTGGCAACAAAAACGCGACGAGCGGTGCACTGAGCGAGAGAGTCGGTAATGCCTGGAACGACACACGCCGCGAGCACTGACGTGTAGAGGGATCCGGGTCCAATAACCACGAGATCCGCCGCCGCGATGGCCTTTCGGGCCGCGTCCGGCGCACCTACGTGGGCGGGCTCCGTACTCAGGGACTGAATAGACGCAGAGGCCGCCACCTCGGTTTGGCCCTCGGTTCGACCTTCGTTGGTCTTCGCGACCAGTACGACGCCCTCTTCGGACGCCGGAATCACCTCACCGGTGATGGCCAGCACCTTGGCGACCGCGCGCACCGATCCCTCGAGATCACCAGTGGCGTCGATTAAGCCCGCGAGCAGGAGGTTGCCAAACGCGTGTCCCGCCAAGTCACCCGAGGCGAATCGGTGTTCGAGGTGCGGGGTCAGCGGTCCGGCCGGATCCGCCAATGCGGCGAGACACTTTCGAATGTCCCCCACTGCTGCCATATCGAGATCCTCGCGAAGACGGCCGCTGGAGCCACCATTGTCGGCGACCGAAACAATGCCGATCACGTCATCAGTGATCCGCCGCAGCGCGCGCAAACTGACGGCGGTCCCGTGTCCGCCACCAATTGCCACAGCCCTCATCGGTCCACGTCCCGATGGAAGACCGCGGTGCGAAACGGCAAACGCCGACCAATTTCCTCGGTGATGGCGACTGAACGGTGTCGTCCACCAGTGCAGCCGATCGCGATGGAGAGATACGACTTGCCCTCTTTTGCGAAAGCCGGAATTTGCCACGAGAGCAGGTGCACAACATCCTCAAGAAAACGCTGCGCGTCGTCTTGTTCGAGGACGTAGGAGGACACCGACTCATCGAGTCCAGAAAACGGCCGAAGGGCCTCCACCCAGTGCGGGTTGGGTAGAAAACGACAGTCGAAGACGAGATCCACGTCGCGCGGAATCCCGTTGGAATAGCCGAAGGAAATCAGCGAGATCCGCATCCCGCTGTCACCTTCGGGACGCAGAAATACCTCAGCGATGCGGTGGCGCAACTGATTCGAGTTCAAAACACCCGTATCGATGACCAGGTCCGCACTGTCGCGAATCGTTTGAAATTGCGCTCGCTCGCCGGCGATCGCGTCCGCGAGGGACGGCGCGGGAAAGGGGTGTCGACGGCGATTCCCTTCGAACCGACGAATCAGCACCTCATCGGGCGCGTCCATGAACAAGATCTTGGCGTCCATTTGTTGCGTGCGAAGGTCGTGCAACACCGCGAGAAGGTGATCGGGCTGCACGCGTCCGCTACGACCCACCACGAAGGCCACACCCACAAATTCGGGCGATCCTGATGCCGCAAGGTCGCTCACTCGAGCAATCAGATCAAGTGGCAGATTGTCAATGACAAACCACCCCAGATCTTCCAGCGCGGCCGACACCGTAGAACGACCTGCTCCCGACATACCGGCGACTAAGAGGATTTCATTCATCACCCGCACCGTCCTTCGATAGGCGCACACTCGGAACGCCGTGCAAATGATCGTAGAGCGTTCGCGCCACATTCTCCGGTAGTCCCGGCGTGGCGCGCAGCTCATCCCAGGTGGCAGCGCGCACTGCGGACAACGAGCCGAAGTGCGCGGTCAAAGCGTCTCGTCGTGACGGACCAAGGCCAGGAATTCCTTCTAGCGCCTCGCGAACCATTGATTTGCCGCGCTTCGATCTATGGAAGGTGATTGCGAAACGGTGCGCTTCGTCACGAAGTCGTTGGACGAGGTAGAGCGACTCGGAACCCCGCTCGAGCGCAATGGGGAGAGACGAACCTGGGCGGTAGAGCAACTCCTCACGCTTGGCGAGGGCCACGAGCTCCACTTGGCCGGCGACACCGGCGTCCTCGCACGCCAGTTGGGCTGCACCCAACTGTGGCAGTCCGCCGTCGATGATCAATAGATCAGCGTCCCGAAACTTCTCACCGCCGTCTTTCTGGCCCCAGTGAGTGAGTCGTCGAGCCACCACTTCGCGCATCGCGCCGGCGTCGTCATTACCGAGAACAGAGCGAACGTTGAATCGTCGGTATTCGGACTTCTTGGGCAGTCCATCCTCAAAGACGACCATGGATCCGACATAGTTCGTTCCTTGCAGGTGCGACATGTCGAAACACTCGATCCGGTACGGCGGCCGAGCGAGCCCGAGAGCGCTGCCTAATTCTTGCAAGGCGCGAGAACGAGTGTTGTGGTCGTGCTCGCGTCGCAGCGAGTCGGTTCGCAATACCTCAGTGCCGTCATCGCGCACCATGTCCATGAGGTGTCGCCGCCTCCCTCGTTGTGGGGCGGTGACGTGCACCGGACTCCCTCGCAGGCGGGCGAGGAACGAGGTCGTGAGGTCGTCCTCGTCAACACCTTCGGGCACCAGAACGGTGCGCGGCACCAGGGTCCCATCGGCATAGACCTCGGCGAACGCGCGCTGGAGAATCATTGAAGGCGTCTCGTCGAAGGCCAGGTCCAGAAGTAGTGCGTTTCGTCCGACCACCCGACCACCGCGAACGCGGAACATGGTGACCGCGGCGCGTGTTCCCGCGATCGAGACCGCGAAACAATCAAGTTCACTCCGGTCGTCCAACACGACTCGTTGACCCTCCGCCGCTCGTTCGAGAGCAGTGAGACCGTCGCGTGCGCGAGCCGCATCTTCGTATCGCTGCGCAGCGGCAGCGTCGTCCATCCGCGAGCGGAGTCGCGTCCTCAACTCGACGACGTCACCTTCGAAAAAGCGTTCGAAGCCTTCTTCGATCTCCGCGTATGCCTCCGGTGTGACCGCGCCGATGCAGGGTCCGGCACACTTCCCGAGATCAAATAGCAGGCAGGGTCGTGATTGTCGTTCGTGGAGCCGAAACTTCGCGTTCGAACACGTGCGAAGAGGGTACGCCGAGAGAACCTCGTCGAGTGTTCGTCGCAGAGCCCCCACGTGGGCGAAGGGACCGAAGTAGCGCACTCCCTTGACGTGCTTGCCCCGAGTGATCGTCGGTTGCGCCCACGTCGTGCGGCGATCCAGGGCGAGAAACGGAAAGCTCTTGTCATCCTTGAGCCGCATGTTGTACCGCGGCTGATGGGTTTTGATGAGTTCGTTCTCCAGGATTAGTGCATCGACCTCTGAATTGGTGACGATCCACTCGAGACTGGCTGCCTCGCTCATGAGTGTGCGGGTCTTGGGGTCCAGCGCATCGGGACGTTGGAAGTAATTGCTCAGTCGTTGCGCTAAGGAACGAGCCTTGCCGACGTAGATGACGACGCCGCGGTCATTGCGGTAGATGTAACAGCCACTTTCGTGGGGTATCCCGGACGGACGCTCGAGCATCACTTGCGCCGTCGGGACCGCTTCACTCCGAGAACATCGGCGAGAACGTCACCCGTCGCCGTGCCCGTCGTCGCGACATGCTCCGGAGTGCCCTCCGCAACCACGAGGCCACCTCGACGTCCACCTTCGGGACCCATGTCCACCAACCAGTCGGCCGTCTTGATGACGTCCAGGTTGTGCTCGATAACAAGAACGGTGTTTCCTTGGTCGACGAGCCGGTGGAGCACTTCGAGCAGACGCCGGACATCCTCGAAGTGCAGGCCCGTCGTAGGTTCGTCGAGAACGTAGAGCGTGTGGCCCGTTGGTCGACGCGCCAGTTCCGTCGCGAGTTTGACGCGCTGCGCCTCGCCTCCGGACAATGTGGGGGCCGGCTGCCCGAGTCGGACGTATCCGAGCCCGACATCGTCCAAAGATTGGATGTGTCGCAAGATTGACGGCTGGCGCTCAAAGAATTCGAGAGCTTCGCTGACGGGCATATTCAACACGTCCGCGATCGACTTGCCGCGATAGAGAACTTCGAGGGTCTCACGGTTGTACCGAGAACCTTGACAGGTCTCGCAATTCACGTAGACGTCGGGCAAGAAGTGCATCTCAATCTTCAACGTGCCGTCGCCCGAACACGCTTCGCATCGACCACCCTTCACGTTGAATGAGAAGCGTCCTTGTTGATAGCCACGGATTTTCGCTTCTTGGGTTTCCGCGAAGAGCTTTCGAATCTTGTCGAACACGCCGGTATACGTCGCCGGATTCGAACGAGGTGTGCGCCCAATGGGTTGCTGGTCGACAGCGACTACTTTGTCGACGTTCTTGACACCGTCGATCCGATCATGCTCGGCGGGCACCACCTTGGCGCCGTAGAGCGAACGCTGCAAGCTGGCCAACAGAATGCCGTTGATCAGTGACGATTTACCTGATCCCGATACGCCGGTGACCGCAACGAATCCACCCAGGGGAATCGTGACGTCTATGCCGCGCAAGTTGTTGGCGCGAGCATTGCGGATAACGAGCTGTTCGCCCGTTAGCGATCGGCGCGTTGTCGGCACCTCAATGCGTCGTCGCCCCGAAAGATAGGCACCCGTGATGGACTCCTCGTTCGTGAGAAGCGACGCGAAGTCGCCCGCGTGAACGACGTGGCCACCGTGTTCGCCCGCACCAGGTCCGATGTCCACGATGTAATCCGCTTCGCGGACCGTTTCTTCGTCGTGCTCCACGACAATGACAGAGTTACCGAGGTCCCGGAGGCGCTCGAGAGTTCCGATGAGTCGTCGATTGTCCCGCTGATGCAGTCCGATGGAAGGTTCGTCCAGGACGTAGAGAACGCCCACCAAATGACTCCCGATCTGACTGGCGAGTCGAATACGTTGCGCTTCGCCGCCCGAGAGAGTGGCCGACGCACGTGACAGGGTGAGATAGTCGAGACCAACATCGAGCAGAAACGACAAACGCTCGACGATTTCCTTGATCACTTGCACCGCGATCTTGGTGTCGCGAGCATTCAACGTCAACGAATCGAAGAAGGCGACTGCCTCGTCAATTGTGTCATTACACACGTCCGCGATCGACCTGCCGTCGACTTTGACCGCGAGCACCTCAGGCTTGAGCCGCTGGCCACCGCAGGAGTGACACTCGACCTCACGCATGTATTGCTCGGCCTGTTCCCGAGTCCAGTCGCCCTCGGCTTCGCTGCGCTTGCGCTCCAGCCAGCTCACGATGCCGCCGTAACTCGCGTCATAGGTACGAACTTTGCCGTAGCGATTTCGATACTTGACTGGCACCGTCTGTTCGCCGACGCCGTACAGCACCAGCTTGCGGTCCTTGGCCTTCAGCTTGTTCCACGGTGTGTCGATTGAAAAGCCGCCGAGGTCGCACACGCCCTTGATCATGCGCTCGAAATACTTAAAGCGCAGTCCGCCCCACGGCGCGAGAGCCCCATCGGCCAACGACAGAGATTCATCGGGGACAACCAGCAATGGATCGACCTCAAAGCGCGTGCCGAGTCCGGTACACGTGGCGCAGGCACCATACGGCGAGTTGAACGAAAAGTCACGCGGTGCCAATTCAGTGAAGCTGATACCGCACTTCGAACACGCGAGGAGTTCACTGAACTGTTCCACCCGATCGTCTTCGACCCACAGAATGCCGACGACGCCCTTTGTCAGTTTCAACGCCGCCTCCACCGATTCGGTCAGGCGTTGGCGCGACGCACCTCGTCCGGTCAAGCGGTCCACCACGACCTCAATGACGTGCGTCTCGTAGCGTTCGAGTTTGATGTCCTCTCGATCGGCCAGTTCGTGCACGGTCCCGTCGACGCGCACGCGAGAAAAGCCTTGGCCGGCCAACTCGTCGAGCAATGTCGAATACTCACCTTTACGGCCCTCCACCACGGGAGCGAGAACCATAAATCGTCCGGCCGAACCCTTGGTCAAGATGAGGTCGACAATCTGTTGGGGCGTTTGACGAGAGACGGGGTCGCCACACTTAGGACAATGTGGCACTCCCACGCGCGCGAACAACAAACGCAGGTAGTCGTAGACCTCCGTGATCGTTCCTACGGTCGATCGAGGATTCCGAGACGCCGTCTTCTGGTCGATGGAAATTGCGGGCGACAGACCTTCGATGAAATCGACGTCCGGTTTGTCCATCTGACCGAGGAACTGTCGGGCGTAGGCCGACAAGCTTTCGACATAGCGGCGCTGTCCTTCGGCGTAAATGGTGTCAAAGGCGAGGGAAGACTTGCCGGACCCCGATAATCCCGTAAAGACCACGAGCTGGTCGCGTGGGATCTCCACGGAGACGTTCTTGAGATTGTGGGCACGGGCGCCCTGCACCCGGATTGTGGAAGCCATTGTCGGAGACTACTGTCCGTCACCCACAACGACGCTGGCCGCGTCGTCGCTCCTCTGCACGTGCAACTCGTGCAACAAGTCGCGCAGGGCGGCGGCCTCCTCGAAGCGAAGTTCACTCGCCGCGAGCAGCATCTCCTTTTCGACTCTCGCGATCTCAGCATCCAGATCGCCCAAAATCGCGTCGGACACGGCGTCAGCGGTGGCCACGATGGCGCTCGTGCGAGGCGTGGGAGCACGCAAGCGGTTCAAGATGTCGGCCACATTCTTGGTCACGGTGATGGGACTAATGCCGTGCTCGAGGTTGTACGCCTCTTGCATCGTGCGTCGACGTTCGGTGGTGCTGATGGCTTCGCGCATGGAGTCCGTGATGCGATCCGCGTACAAGATCGCCTCACCATTGGCGTTGCGCGCGGCACGTCCAATGGTCTGCACGAGCGCGCTGCGCGACCGGAGAAAACCTTCCTTGTCGGCGTCGAGGATGGCAACGAGTGACACCTCGGGTAGGTCCAGACCCTCACGCAAGAGGTTGATGCCGACCAGTACATCGAACTCACCGAGTCGGAGTGAACGGAGAATTTCGATGCGCTCGATGGTGTCAATGTCGCTATGCAGGTAACGCACGCGGATGTTGTGTTTCGCGAGGTAGTCCGTGAGGTCTTCGGCCATGCGCTTGGTGAGAGTGGTCACGAGGACGCGTTCGCCGCGGGCGATGACTACCTTGATACGTTCGCGAAGGTCGTCAATTTGATTCTTGGTGGGCACGATGGTGACCACCGGATCCAGCAAGCCCGTAGGTCGGATGACCTGGGGGACAATTTGGTCGGAGTGCTCCAACTCGTACGGCCCGGGTGTGGCCGAAACGAAGACCATCTGGGGCACGAGTTCAATGAACTCCTCAAAGTTGAGCGGTCGATTGTCGAGAGCGCTCGGCAAGCGAAACCCGTGTTCCACCAGAGTCTCCTTGCGAGCCTTGTCGCCCGCGAATTGGCCCCTCACCTGCGGCAGCGCCACGTGCGACTCGTCGACGACCACCAGGAAGTCGGGCGGAAAGTAGTCGAGGAGGGTGAACGGTCGCTCCCCTCGCCCCCGACCATCGAGGTGCGCGGAGTAATTCTCAATGCCCGCGCAGTTTCCCGTTTGCTCGATCATTTCGATGTCGTGCTCGGTGCGGGAACGAAGTCGTTGAGCCTCGAGGAGCTTGCCCTGAGATTCAAAGAGCCGCAACTGTTCACCCAATTCGGCTTCGATGGTTTGCACGGCACGCTCGAGCGTCTCATTGCCCGTGGCGTAGTGCGACGCCGCGAAGATCGTCACCTCGCCGACGTCGCCCTTTTCTTCCTGGGTCATCGGGTTAAAGAACGAGATGCGCTCGATCTCGTCCCCAAAGAACGAAATTCGAAGGGCTTCGTTGTCATACGCCGGCTGCAACTCAAGGGTGTCACCACGCACACGAAAGCTCCCGCGAGTCACCAAAAGATCATTGCGGGAGTACTGCATCTCGACGAGTCGAGCGAGGAGGGCCCGTTGATCAACGAGATCACCAACGTTGAGGGCGAGCATGCGTTGCGCGTACTCAATGGGTGAACCAAGACCATAGATACACGACACCGACGCCACGACCACCGTGTCGCGACGCGTCAGGAGTGCCGACGTGGCCGCGTGGCGCAAGCGGTCGATTTCCTCATTGATGGAGCTGTCCTTTTCGATGTACGTATCCGACGACGGCACATAGGCCTCGGGTTGGTAGTAGTCGTAGTACGACACGAAGAATTCGACGCGATTGTGCGGCAACATGTCGCGCAACTCAGAAGCGAGTTGCGCTGCGAGAGACTTATTGGGTTCCAAGATCAGCGTGGGTCGCTGGACCCGCTCGATCATCCACGCAATCGTGGCGGTCTTTCCCGAACCGGTAATGCCCTCGAGGGTCTGATACCTCAACCCATTTTGCACCCCGTCGGCCAGACGTTCGATGGCGACGGGTTGATCACCTTGAGGTGAGAAGGGAGTCTCAACGACAAAATCAGTCACGAAGTAACTCTCGTTCGTTCAGTAGGGCGTCAACCGCGGCGCGTAAGTCATCGAGAGAACCTTCGTTCATCACTGTCACATCGCACAGTTCTCTCCGTTCGTCGTTGGTCGGCTGGTTCGCGATTCGGGCGAGAGCGTCGTCGCGCCGAAGAGAACGTTGATGCACGAGACGCTCCACCGCCATGGCCGGATCGGCGAGGACGCACCACACCTCGTCGAGTTGAAAGATCTCGCGGTGCTCTCGCCGATAGAGCGGCAGAGCCACCACCACGAGTTCCGCACCCTGCAGGTCTTCCATCTGGCGCGCCATGGCCAGTCCGATCGCCGTATGGGTGATGGCGTTGAGACGGCGTAGAGCCGAGCGATCGTGAAAGACAATGTCTGCCACGAATTCACGGTCTAAGAATCCGTCACTCGTCAAAATGGCGTCGCCGAAGGCGTCTCGTAGTTGCTGCCAGGCCGGCTGGTGAGGCTCGACCACTTCGCGGGCCACCACGTCAGCGTCGATGACCGCCGCTCCCCGATCCCTTAAGTAATCGGTCACCGCCGTCTTTCCTGAACCAATTCCACCCATCACCGCGATGCGAAACATGCAGCCACCGTAGTCACCCCGTCTCCACCGTCCAACGGTGCTTCAGTAGATTGACGTCGTGGATCACGCGCCCGGCGACGCCAATAAGAAACGCGTACGCGCTCCGCGCCTACATCTCGACACCCTGCTCCTTGCCGTCGTCGCCTACGTCCCCCTGCTGCTCACCAAAAGGGGACTTCTCGCGGACGACACCAAGGTCTATTTGTACCTGGACCCTCGACACCTACTCGCGACGGCGGCGTCAATGTGGAACGCCGACGTGGGTTTTGGCACGGTCACCCACCAGAACATCGGGTACCTGTTCCCGATGGGTCCGTACTACTTACTCACAAAAGCCGCCGGGTTGCCTGTTTGGGTCAGTCAACGCTTCTGGATGGGATCGCTTCTCTTCCTCGCCGCCCTGGGGGCGCGTCGATGCGCACAGGAACTTGGTCTCAGTCGTCGCGCGGGATGGGTTGTGGCCGTCCCGTACATGCTCACCCCATTCCTAATTGTTGACATCGCACGAACGTCCGCCCTTTTGATGCCGTGGGCGGGCCTCGGATGGATGATGATCTTCACGATCCGAGCGGCACATCGCAATGACTGGCGAAATCCCGCCCTCTTCGCGTTGGTGGTGGCACTCACCGGTGGCGTAAACGCCACCTCCATCCTCACCGTCGGATTGGCGCCATTGGCGTGGCTCGTCTTTGCCGGAGCTACCCACGAAATTCCTTGGCGCCGCGCCGCCGTGGTCGCAGCGCGCATTGGCTCGCTCTCACTCCTCGTCTCCCTCTGGTGGCTGGCGGGTCTGTGGGCCGAAGGCAAATACGGCATCAACATCCTGAAATTCACTGAGTCGTTCGCGACTGTCACGACCACCTCCACTTCCTCAGAGGTCTTCCGAGGCCTTGGATACTGGTATTTCTACGGTTCGGACGGACTCCAGCCGTGGACTGTGGGTAGTTACGCCTATATGAGCGGTCAGTTGGTCCCGCTGGCGAGTTTCGTCGTGCCGGCGGTCGGATTTACCGCCGCGCTTCTCATTCGTTGGCGGTACCGACTCTTTGCGGTACT
>Ga0007858_1000481_pt1 | contig 12283 bp, 9 predicted proteins | sample CryBogCBH08Aug08_FD_71211 | JGI IMG/M metagenome (GOLD analysis project Ga0007858, IMG submission 71211) | Freshwater microbial communities from Crystal Bog, Wisconsin, USA - CBH08Aug08 | ecosystem: Environmental > Aquatic > Freshwater > Lake | place: Crystal Bog, Wisconsin, USA | collected...
TCTTTTAACAATCCTTTTGGCGCCTGCCCGACCTGCGGCGGTATTGGACATGAACAAAAAATTGACCCAGATCTCATTGTTCCCAACCCAAAATTGACGTTGCGTAAGGGCGCAATTGCCCCTTGGTCCAAATCCTCCTCTCCCTATTATGTTCAAACGCTTGAAGCGCTCGGCAAACATTTTAAGTTCCGCCTTGAGACGCCCTATGAGGAATTGACGAAGAAAATACAAAATATGCTCCTCTATGGCTCTGGCGAGGAAGAAATAAAATTTAATTATGATGACGGCTATCGGGCCTATAGCGTTAAGAAGCCATTTGAAGGCGTTGTTATTAATCTTGAGCGTCGTTATCTGGAAACGGATAGTGAATGGGCGCGTGAGGAAATCGGCAGGTTTATGTCTGCGACGCCATGCCTGTCGTGCTCAGGGTTTCGACTAAAGCCAGAAGCGCTCGCCGTCAAAATCGCGCAAAAGCATATTGGCGAAATTTCAGAGCTTTCTGTTGGCAGCGCGCTTGAGTGGTTTGATGCGCTGCCTAATCAACTTGATAAAAAACGCAATGAAATTGGCATACGTATTTTAAAAGAAATACGAGAAAGATTGACCTTTCTGTTGGATGTCGGACTTGATTATCTCACTTTATCACGCAACTCCGGAACGCTCTCTGGGGGCGAAAGTCAGCGTATTCGGCTCGCCTCGCAGATTGGCTCCGGGCTGACAGGCGTTCTCTATGTGCTTGATGAGCCCTCAATCGGCCTTCATCAACGGGACAATGATCGTTTACTGGATACGCTTCGACGTTTGCGTAATCTCGGCAACAGCGTCATTGTTGTTGAGCATGATGAAGATGCAATTATGTCGGCTGATTATGTTGTTGATGTTGGTCCAGGCGCAGGCATTCATGGCGGGAAAATTGTTGCTCAGGGGACGCCCGCGCAGATTATGGCGCATCCTGCCTCTCTAACAGGACAATATTTGAGAGGCGACAAATATGTCACGCTACGCCATAAGCAACGCAAGCCCACTGCTGGTCGCTGGCTAAAATTAACCGGCGCCTGCGGAAATAATTTAAAAAATGTGACAGCGGAAATTCCGTTAGGTCTCTTCACCGTTGTTACGGGTGTTTCCGGCGGCGGTAAATCGACGCTTATTATCGATACGCTTTATAAAGCGATTGCACGACGACTAAATAACGCCCATGAACAATGCGCGCCGTTTGATAAGCTCGAAGGCTTGGAGCAGATTGATAAAATCATAGATATTGATCAATCTCCTATCGGTCGCACCCCCAGGTCCAATCCGGCGACCTATACTGGCGCCTTTACGCCGATCAGAGAGTGGTTCTCCAATCTGCCAGAGGCGAAGGCCCGCGGTTATGCTCCTGGTCGTTTTTCATTCAATGTTAAGGGCGGAAGATGCGAGGCCTGTCAGGGGGATGGTCTCATCAAGATTGAAATGCATTTTCTGCCTGATGTTTACGTCACCTGCGACGTCTGTAAAGGCAAACGTTACGATAGAGAAACGCTGGAAGTTAAATACCGAGATAAATCAATTGCTGATGTCCTTGATTTGACAGTTGAGGAAGCTGCTCAGCTGTTTAAGGCGGTTCCTTCTATTCGTGAGAAGATGGATACCTTAAAACGCGTCGGTCTTGACTACATCAGGGTCGGTCAGCAAGCCACAACACTTTCTGGCGGTGAAGCTCAGCGTGTGAAGCTTTCAAAAGAGTTATCGCGCCGGTCAACGGGCCGCACACTCTATATTTTAGATGAACCAACGACAGGTCTTCATTTTCACGATGTTGCCAAGTTGTTGGAAGTTCTGCATGAGTTAGTGGAGCAGGGGAATTCCGTCGTTGTCATCGAGCACAATCTTGAAGTTATTAAAACGGCTGATTGGATTATTGATTTAGGTCCAGAAGGGGGTGATGGCGGCGGTGAAATTGTTGCGGCTGGGCCTGTTCAGCAAATCTTAAAAGAGAAAAGAAGCCATACAGCCAAATATCTTGCCGAGGCGCTTAAAAAGCGGCCTAAACCCTAAATCATTTGGGGCAAAACATCAGATAATAAATTGGACGCTTTAGGGGCTAACTTTGAGGCGTAGCGGTCTCGGTGAGGTCTGATGGGCTTTTACTATTTTTTGTATTATTTCTCTTTTTTCGCGCTTCAACGATATCGCGTTCAGGTCTTGGGAGAACTGGCCCTTCTGGATAGACAAAGCCAAGCTTTTTACCGCTGTCATCGCTGTTCATGACAACAACGCGAACGGCGCCGCCATTCTTTAAGCGACCAAATAAAACTTCATCAGCGAGTGGCGTCTTTATATGTTGATGAATAATCCGTGACATGGGTCTGGCGCCCATGGCTTCATCATACCCAAATTCGACAAGCCAATTTCGAGCTTCTTCCGAGAGTTCAATGGTGACGTTCCTATCGGCAAGCTGGGCTTCAAGCTGCATGATAAATTTATCAACAACGCGTTTAATAACCTCAACCGGCAGATGTCCAAAGGCCACAATGGCGTCAAGGCGATTGCGGAATTCAGGCGTAAATAATTTATTTATGGCTTCCTGATCATCATGATGACGACGCGACTGTGTGAAACCTATTGGGGGGCGGGCAAGATCAGTAGCGCCGGCATTTGTCGTCATTATAAGAATAACATTGCGGAAACTTATTGTTTTGCCATTGTGATCCGTTAATTTTCCATGATCCATAACTTGCAATAGAATATTATAGAGATCTTGGTGAGATTTTTCGATTTCATCTAACAGCAGAATGCAATGTGGATGTTGATCGACCGCGTCTGTGAGCAAGCCGCCTTGTTCAAAGCCGACATAACCTGGAGGAGCCCCGAGCAAGCGGCTGACGCTATGGCGTTCCATATATTCAGACATGTCGAAGCGTATAAGTTCTATGCCCAAGGCATTAGCTAACTGCTTTGCAGCTTCTGTCTTGCCGACGCCTGTTGGACCTGAAAAGAGATAAGAACCAATGGGTTTTTCAGGATCGCGCAAGCCTGCCCGGGCGAGTTTGATGGCCGATGTCAGCGCAGTGATTGCCAAATCCTGTCCATAGACGACCCGTTTCAATGACTCGTCAAGATTAGCGAGAACCTCTGTGTCATCCTTTGAGACAGATTTTGGCGGAATACGCGCCATTGTCGCAATGGTTGTCTCGATTTCTTTTTGTCCGATTGTCTTCTTGCGTTTATTTTCCGGCAACAACATTTGTGCTGCGCCTGACTCGTCAATAACATCTATTGCTTTGTCAGGGAGCTTGCGGTCGTGAATGAAGCGCGCTGAGAGCTCCACGGCGCTTTTTATGGCGTCTGTGGTATATTTTACCTTATGGAACTCTTCGAAATAGGGCTTTAGTCCCTTAATAATTTCTATGGCGTCAGTTATTGTTGGTTCATTAATGTCTATTTTTTGAAAACGTCTGACCAATGCGCGGTCTTTTTCAAAATACTGTCTGTATTCCTTATAGGTAGTCGATCCAATACACCTTAAGGCTCCTTGCGCCAGAGCAGGCTTTAATAAGTTTGACGCATCCATAGCGCCGCCTGAGGTTGCCCCAGCGCCGATGACAGTATGAATTTCATCAATAAAAAGTATAGCATCCTTGTGGGTTTCAATTTCTTTTACAACTTGCTTAAGGCGTTCTTCAAAATCACCCCGATATCGTGTTCCAGCAAGCAATGCGCCCATATCGAGTGCAAATACAGTCGCCGTTAATAAAACTTCAGGCACTTCGGCCTTGATTATTTTTCGAGCAAGACCCTCAGCTATTGCTGTTTTGCCAACGCCTGGATCCCCAACAAGCAAGGGGTTATTTTTGTGTCTTCGGCACAGAACCTGTATAGTTCTTAAGACCTCAGCCTCCCGGCCAATAAGCGGATCTATGCCGCCGTCGTCCGCTTTTTTGTTAAGATTGACGCAATAGGCCTCAAGAGCAGATTCTTTTTTGCGTGTCTCCCCCTCTCTGCCGTCTCGCCCGTCAGCGCGGTCTTGCTCGTCATCAGCGCCGCGAGGAGAACGCGACGCGTCTGAAAGCCCCGGCCGCTTGGCGATGCCGTGACTGATATAATTGACAGCGTCATAACGCGTCATATCCTGCTCTTGCAGGAAGTATACGGCGTGACTTTCTCGTTCGGCAAAAAGTGCAACAAGCACATTTGCGCCTGACACATCCTCTCGGCCTGATGATTGCACGCTTATAATTGCTCGTTGAATCACGCGCTGGAACCCTGCTGTGGGCTTGCACTCATCAGCGTCTTCATTAATCAAATTATTTAATTCATTCTCTATGTAGTCACGCAGGTTTTTAGCCAGAAGATCTGAGTCTACCGAGCAGGCGCGTAAGACAGCGGCGGCGTCAGCATCTTCAATCAGGCTGAGCAGCAGATGTTCCAATGTTGCATATTCATGGTGGTGTTCACGAGCAGAGGCGAGGGCGCGGTCGAGCGACTGTTTCAGATTGCGCGTGAAAGCGGGCATTTGATGTCGTCCCTTATTTCTTTTCCATGATACATTGTAGCGGATGCTGATGTTTGCGCGAGAAGTCCATAACCTGCGTTACTTTCGTCTCTGCGATTTCATAGGTGTAGATCCCGCATTCGCCAACGCCATTATTATGAACATGCAGCATAATCTGTACCGCTTCTTCTGGCGTTTTATTAAAAAAACGTCTCAAGACGACGATGACAAATTCCTGCGTCGTATAATCATCATTCAACAAAAGTACACGATACATATTTGGCCGGCGAATCTTCGGCTGCGTCCGCGTTACCAAAGCCGTAGAGCTGTTATCGCCGTCTATGGGGTGTCGTGACATCTTTGGTCTCAATACGTCTTTATCTGTGGGCGCATGTTTTAACGATGGTCTCCCGTGCAGTAGGGGCTGGAATATAGAGGGTCTCACACAATGCGCGGGCGGCTCTTAAAACCAAGCAGCGGTCGCTGCATGGTTAATTTTTCCTACCCTTGCTGCTTAAGATGGGAGCCATACCGGCATCTTGGCAAGTGATAATTCATTATCTTGCGCGTTTTTATTTCAAATTGTGAACCGGAAATTTACCCATGGCGGTTAAACAATAGCCCATAGCTGTTGAGTTATCGCGATGTCCTTCGAGCCCATGTCCTCAAAAAACAAAAAAAGGCATATTTTGAACAAAGCGCCTGAAGATGCGCCTTCTGGCGGAATTGTAGGCCTTGCAGCATTATCGGCGGCCGTTCTGGTCTGCAGCGTGCTCGCCGCTAAAACCCTTGCCTATGTGGTAGATCGGGTTGATCCGCCAACCACGGAAGCTTTTTTGACTGTTCAGATGGAGGCCGCTGCGGCGCCCTCTCATACGAAACCACTGTCAGACCGTTATTTGCGTAAAGGGCTTGATGAGACTGCCACAGGCTCCATCAAGCAACTGCCCCTGCATTGAGCGGGATGCGCTATTGCTGACAGAAGCCTCAATTTGCGGTCTTTATTGACAATTTACTAATTTGCCGTCATTTAGCACACTGCTCGGACGTCTTTGAAATCATCCGCCGTTCAAGAGCTTAACGGTTGGGTCAAATCTGACCGCTATTTTTCGCGAAAAGTTATTGGGCTGCTCTTTGTAAAGAGTGTTATTGCGCCCGTCTTTTCTTACTCCATACAGGAAAATTTATGAATTTTGACGAATTAGGTCTCTCTGACAAAGTTATTTCTGCTGTTAAAGCTTCTGGATACACAAGCCCAACGCCCATACAGGCTCAAGCCATTCCACCTGCCCTGCAGGGACGCGATATTCTCGGTATTGCCCAAACAGGAACAGGTAAAACAGCCGCTTTTACCCTGCCCATGCTTAGCCGACTGGAGTTGGGTCGTGCGCGTGCGCGCGTGCCTCGAACCTTAATTCTCGAACCTACGCGCGAACTTGCTGCCCAGGTTGAAGAAAGTTTTGCCAAATATGGCGTTAATCATCGGTTGAACGTCGCCTTACTGATTGGTGGCGTGTCTTTTGGCGATCAGGAAGCCAAAATCATGCGGGGCGCTGATGTTCTTATTGCCACGCCAGGACGCCTATTGGATTTTTTTGATCGCGGCAAACTGCTTTTAACCGGCATTGAAATTCTTGTTATCGACGAAGCAGATCGCATGCTCGATATGGGCTTTATTCCTGATATTGAACGTATTTGTAAGCTTGTTCCCTTTACACGCCAGACATTATTCTTTTCGGCTACGATGCCGCCGGAAATTACCCGTTTAACCGAGGCCTTCCTTCATAATCCCGTTCGACTTGAGGTCGCGCGCGCCTCCTCTACAGCCTCGACCATTCGACAAGGTCTCGTTGCCTCTCACCCTGCCGGACAAAAACGTGAAACGCTTCGTGGCCTCATTCGCGGCGCCGAAAATCTAAAAAACGCAATTATTTTTTGCAACAGAAAACGGGATGTCGCAATTCTTCATCGCTCTTTGATCAAGCATGGTTTTTCTGTTGGCGCCTTACATGGCGATATGGATCAGACTGCGCGCATGGCGTCGCTGGAAGCCTTTAAGGCTGGCGACGTATCCTTACTCGTGTGTTCTGACGTTGCTGCGCGTGGCTTAGACATTCCAGACGTTGGACATGTGTTTAATTTTGATGTGCCGACACATAGCGAAGACTATGTTCATCGTATTGGGCGCACGGGACGCGCAGGTCGCTCAGGCGTCGCGCTGACAATTGTAACGCATGACGACGGTAAATATGTCGAGCAGATCCAAACGCTCATTGGACACGCGATCGAATGGGTTGGACCTGAACTCAATAATTTGCCCCCTGAGATGGAAGATAACGCCTACGACCGGCGTCCATCGAGAGCCGCCGCCGCGCTGCCGCATGGCAATAGAAGAGGTGGGCGGGATCGCGGCCTCAGATCAGACAGGCCAGACGAACGCATAGCGCCGGTTGGTCATGTTGACCCTATAAGGCAAGAGTTTTCTGATCGCGACTTTCGTCGTCCAGATCGCGCGCCTGATCAGCGGCGTCACAGAGATCATCGACGCCAGTTTGAAGATCATGGTCCGCCAGTCATTGGGCTGGGAGATCATGTGCCATCCTTCTTGCTGCGGCCGGTTAAGTTCAAACCAGAGCCGCTCGCTGAAGAATAGGCGCGCGGATTATTCAAAAGGCGTGAGAAGCGCTTTGATTTTTTCAGCCTGTGTCGCCAATTTTACGTCATCTCCCATTGTTCCGGGCGGTCGGAGGGCGACGCCTTCCCACCGCGGCAATATATGGAAGTGGAGATGAAAAATGACTTGGCCGCCGGCTGACTCGCTAAATTGATGTAGTGTCAAACCGTCCGCGCCAAGAGCTGTTTTAACGGCGCGGGCGACGTGTTGCACCCGTTTGATGAGCTCCCCAAGCGTCGGGGTTGAGATATCCAGGAGGCCGCGCGCTGGTTCTTTTGGTATAACGAGCACATGGCCTTCAGCTCTAGGCATTATATCCATAAATGCGAGGGCGACGTCGTCCTCATAGACTTTATGGGCAGGTATCTCGCCTCTTAGAATCTTGCCAAAAATATTGTTGGGGTCGTAAGCTTTCGTCATTGATGACTCTCAATCCCCATATTCGAAGCCACGAATATTCGTGGCGCGAAAGTCAGCTGCTGGATATACGCCAAGAATTTCAACTTCCTTCGAAAAGAAGGCGAGTTCTTCAAGCGCACGGCATAATGCGGGTTGTTGTGGGTGTCCATCTACATCTGCAAGAAAACGCGTCGCAGCAAACTCGCCATCCACCATATAGCTTTCAAGCTTTGTCATATTAACGCCATTTGTCGCAAAGCCGCCAAGCGATTTGTAGAGCGCGGCAGGCACATTTCGCACTCGAAAAATGAAAGTTGTTATGGTTGCAGGACAATCCGTTGTTGTCCATTGCGCGTCTTTTGAAAGAATAATGAAGCGGGTCGTATTGTGAGATTCATCCTCGATATTTTCTTCGATGATATCAAGACCGTAAATTTCAGCCGCCAGACGCGGAGCGATCGCGGCTTTCTCCAGATCATGAGCTTCGGCAACTTCCCGTGCAGCGCCAGCCGTATCGCCAGCGTTGAATGCCTCAAGCCCTAAGTCGCGAATGACTCTCCTGCATTGGCCCAAGGCGTGCACATGGCTATAGACGCTTTTAAGTCCCTGACGCGTTGCGCCCTTTGGCGCCATTAGATGAAATTGGATGGGAAGAAAATATTCTCCAACAATATGAAGGCCGGAGCGCGGCAGGAAATGATGAATATCTGCTACGCGACCTGCAATAGAATTCTCAATTGGGATCATGCCTAATTGCGCGCGGCCCTCTGAGACCGCCGCAAAGGCGTCTTCAAAGCTCGCGCAGGGCAGGGGAACGAAATTTGGATAAGCGTCGCGACAGGCAATGTCAGAATTTGCGCCGGGTTCTCCCTGATAAGCAATAAATGCGCTCACGTGCGATCCTAACTGCATGACGCCGAATTTAAAGCTGTAATATCCCTCTGGGTATCAACTGACGCGCCGGCTTTGTCTAGTAGTTTGACGTCTATTCTCATCCCAGATTCAAGCGCGCGCAATTGCTCCAGTTTTTCCCTTTGTTCTAAGGCGGAAGGGGCAAGCGCGGCAAAGCGCGCCAAAGCGGCGCGGCGATAGGCATAAACGCCGATGTGACGATAAAACTCTCCTTCGCCCCAAGGAGCCGCTGCTCGTGTAAAATAAAGCGCACGCATGCGCTCTGGCGAGATCTGGGCGCCAATAAGTTTCACGGCATTGGGATCTGTCGCCTCCGGGGCCGATATGAGTGAGGCTAATGTGCCGATATCTACTAAGGGATCTTTCAACATGGACAGCGCCGCATTAAGCGCGTTTTTTGGCAATAGCAGCTGATCGCCTTGCAAATTTACAATTTCCGTAAAATTGTTTTGGGGGTCAATTTTTTCCACTGCCTCAAAGACGCGATCGCTTCCTGAAGGATGAGAGGGCTTCGTCATGATGACGGTGCCGCCGACGGCCTCCACAACCTCAGCGATCTGCGGGCTCTCTGTGGCAACATAGACGGGTGCAATGTCGGCTTCCAATGCGTGGCGCCAGACATGAACAATGAGCGGCTCATTATCAATTTCAAGCAAAGGCTTCCCAGGCAGGCGCTGGGAAGACATTCTTGCTGGTATAATGATGACAGGGTGAAAGCTTGCCGGCGTTTCAGTAGACGTTGTTGTCTTCAGCCGTCCAGCCCTTATCAGATTTCACGAAATGCAGCGTGCCTTCGCTGTTGAAAATTTCGCTTTTAGCAAAAGTTCTGTCGTCGCCTATGCCAAGAAAGGCGCATGTGCCGCGTTCTTTCTCTTCTCTGCATTTGGCGTCAAAACCTTCAGGAAACTGCACTTCAGCCTCATACATGAGTTCAAAGGCGTTGGTGGCGTCATGCTTGACCTCACGACCTTGAACCTTCTTGAAAGAAACAATTTTTGCTTGAATGCCGTTTTTCTCAAGTATGTTGCGCAGAACTTTGGCCCCCGTCGCGTCTCCTGGCAAATGGTCGCCACAGCCAGAAAGCAAGAGCATCAATGCCAGAGCCACAGTGGAAGGCACATACTTTTTAACCATAACTTCCTCCAAAAGACGTCGACGATGCGACGAGCGCATCAAGTATCTAGAGCAAACAGAGAGATATTCCAGAAGCTGGCGATGATTGAGCGCCATCGCGGAGAGAGGGATGAGCGATCCTGAGCTGGAAACCAGACGAGTTGATTTTTCGCCCGATCGGCGTAACCTGACTAATGTCAAATTGTGGTGATGTTGCGCTTATCTCCTGGGAGAGCGTCGCAATTTCCAAGACTAAGGTGTTGATAGACACCCTACGGAGTGCTCAGGTCCGCCGCATCTCCTGGGTCCGTGGGGTTGGTCGGCTGGCGGTGGCTGGAGTGGCCTCCAAAGAGCCATCGTCAGTCGGCCGCCAAAACGATAAAACCCAGTTTAATCAGATAAATAATTTAGACTGGCGCTTTATTTAATTTTTGTTTCTTTGAACTCAACATGCTTTCTGACGACAGGGTCATATTTTTTAAATACGAACTTTTCTGTCTTTGTGCGCGCGTTTTTCTTGGTGACGTAGAAAAAACCCGTATCAGCGGTTGAGAGGAGTTTGATCTTGATCATGGCGGATTTGGCCATCGTCGTAAGTCCAGTCTATATTCTAAAAAAAGAAAAAGCCCGCACGAGGTTAGTCGGCAGGTGTCGAAGTCGCGCACACCATACGTCTGACGCGTTGGATGTCAAGGCCTTCTGAGCCTTGTTAGATTGAGCCGCTTATCGCCTTTTCTCTCGGCTGTTTTTTTTGGGCAGGGGCCGTCGCGCGGCTTTTTTGAGGCTCGGTCGTTTTTGCCCTCCCTCGGCAACCTCAAAGCGTAAGGCCCCTGCGAGTGGGGCAGCCTCAAGCAATCTTACCTTTATGATGTCGGCGAGCCGATAACTTTGACCAGACCGCGCGGTTAGCGCATGCGCACGTTCATCATAAGCGTAATATTCCCGACCCAGGGTTGACGCTGGCACGAACCCATCGGCTCCCGTTTCTTGAAGTCTGACAAAAAGACCAGAGCGGGTGACGCCGGAAATACGCGCCTCGAAGCAAGCGCCTATCTGATCAACCAGATGATGTGCGATCAATCGGTCGACTGTTTCGCGTTCCGCAGCCATTGCGCGGCGTTCGGCGGCAGAGATACGCGCGGCGATTTCTGCAAGGTGATCTTTGCTGATTTCAGTCAAGGCGCCTTCTCCGAGTTTCAACGCGCGTATGAGGGCGCGATGAACAATCAAATCAGCATAGCGTCGAATGGGAGAGGTGAAATGCGCGTAACGACGTAAGTTTAAGCCAAAATGACCATAATTATCGTGCGTATATTCAGCTTGCGCCTGTGTTCGCAAAATAATCTCGTTAACAATATTCTCGTGCTCCATTCCTTTTACGCGAGCAAGAATGGCATTGAAATTTGATGGACGAAGAACCTGGCCCTTCGAAAGCTTGACGCCAATGGTTGCCAGAAACTCGCTTAACGCGGTGACTTTCTCGCGTGAGGGTTCATCATGCGCACGGTAAATTAATTGCTGGCGATTTTCTTCCAAGGTCTCTGCGGCCGCCACATTGGCAAGGATCATAAATTCTTCGATAAGTCGATGCGCCTCCAGTCGCGGCGGAATAACGACACGATCAAAAGAACCGTCTTTTTTTAGGAGTATCTTGCGTTCTGGAAGGTCGAGGTCTAGCGGCGCACGCAAGTTGCGCGCATGTTTAATGCAGTCATGAGCTGCATAAAGCGGTTTAAGAACATTCTCGAGCAGAGGAGAGGTTATGTCATCGGGCGCGCCATCAATTGCGGCTTGCGCCTGTGAATAAGAAAGCTTCGCCTGTGAGCGCATCAGAATTCGATGAAAGCGATGATCTAATTTTTTTCCATGCGCATTTATGCGCATTTGGACGGCAAGAGCAGGTCGGTCCTCCTGTGGTCGAAGGGAGCACAGATCGTTGGATATTTTTTCAGGAAGCATCGGAACAACGCGATCAGGAAAATATATCGAATTACCGCGCTCTAATGCCTCTCGATCAAGCCATGAGTTTGGTTTGACATAATAGGCCACGTCAGCGATCGCGACGCTGATTACAAAGCCGCCTTGATTGTTTGGGTCGCTATCTTGTTGCGCATGGACGGCATCGTCATGGTCCTTCGCATCAGGAGGATCTATGGTGACAAATGCGATCTCTCTCCAGTCTTCCCGACCCTGAGAAGAGGCAGGATGCGCTTGACGAGCTTCTTCTAATGTCGCGTCGTTAAAAACATCCGGAATATCGTGCGAGCGTAACGCAATAAGACTAACAGCCTTCTCGCCAGAGACAGACCCAAGCGACTCACGAATGCTGGCAATTGGGGCGCCGAGCCGCGTTTTCCCGATCAGATCGACGCTGACAAGGTCGCCATGTGCGCCTTTATGGATATCTGACGTCGCTACCAGTAAGTCGCGACCAGCCTGCTTTTTATCAATCGGAATGACGCGCGCAGCACCATTCTCTTCAATCTGAAGCACACCCAAAAGGCGGTGTTTCGACCGAGACAGGAGTTTAACAACCCTGCCAATATAGGGAGGGTCATTTGGCCCGGCGTCCCGATCAGCTTCTGCACGCACCAATGCGCGATCATTAACGCCCGCTACTGGCTGGTGTGGCCGTGATTGTCGTCCAGAAATTATCAAAATGCGCGGCGGCGGGCCAAGCGCTTTGGCGTTCCATTCAACAGGAACAG
>Ga0007858_1000489_pt1 | contig 12212 bp, 8 predicted proteins | sample CryBogCBH08Aug08_FD_71211 | JGI IMG/M metagenome (GOLD analysis project Ga0007858, IMG submission 71211) | Freshwater microbial communities from Crystal Bog, Wisconsin, USA - CBH08Aug08 | ecosystem: Environmental > Aquatic > Freshwater > Lake | place: Crystal Bog, Wisconsin, USA | collected...
TTTGCGAATCCGCTCCGCCTCGAGGTAAAGCCAGTCGTCCACGGGCTTGCCGTCGCCGAGCGTGGTGGATTGATTAGCCCACGATGCAATTTCCACTTGAAAATAAATTCCCAGTTCGTCCGCCACTTGAAACGCAGCTTCGGGCGGGCACCACGAATGAAACCGAATCAAGTTCAACCCGTAGCTCTTCGCGATGCGAAGCTCCCGTTGCCAGGATTCAAGGTCTGTCGGCGGATAGCCGGTCTTAGGAAAAATGCAGCAGTCGAGCGTGCCGCGAAAAAATGTTTTTTGCCCGTTGATGGTGAACTGCGTGCCTTGCGTGGCCATTTCGCGCAAACCAAAGTCCACCTTGCGCTGAGCGTCGCCAAGTTTGGCGGTTAGATGTTGCACGACGGGATGAAACTCATCCCAAAGTCCTGCTGCGGAGCCAAGCGGAATTTCGGCGGTAAAAACACCCCCGTTGGTCGACCAACTGGCCGCAATGGTTGCGATGGAGATTTTATCAAGTTGGAAAACCATTTTTCCGTTACCAGTCGCACCGGTGGCATTGCCAATTCTTCCCTTCAGCGTCACCGACCGCGTGGCGATGTGCGGATACACCTGCAAATCCTCAATCCATACCAACGGTGACGCGCGCAGGCTGATGTCGCCGACGATACCGTTCCAGTTTCCCTGCGTGTGATCGCTGATGCTGTGGGAATTTTCGCCGACGTCCACGATACGACGATTGTCCACGCGAATGGTCAGTGTGTGTTTGCCGGGGGCGAGCGGACCGAGATCGTATTCATGCGGTGTGGAAAGGGAATCGTTCGTGCCGAGGATTTTTCCGTCCACCCACACGCGTGTTTCCCAGTGCGGGCGCTCCAACGAGAGCACAACCCGTTGGGCCCGCCAATTATGCGGCACTACAATATCGCGCTGGAACCACGCCGCACCGGCGTAATAAGTTTCCGGCTGGAGCCAAAACGGCACTTTAACATTTCCCGGCTGGCGGTATTTTTCAAATTCCGGAGCGGTGAAGAACGCGTGGTCCACGATGCCGCCGGTCCAAACAGTATTGGTCGTAATGCGATCGCCGATGCCTTGCTCCGGCAACGAGCCGGGTAGCTTGATTTTATCCGGCAAAATTTTCGCGAACCAATTTTTCTGAATACCGACGTCGTTGCGATCAAGGGCAAACCGCCACTGGCCCGCGAGTGTGAGTGCCTCTTGCGCCAACAATGATTTTGCGATGAGAACCGCAAGAATGATCAGTCCAAAAACAATTTTACGCTGCATAAATTCGGTTCAATCCACCAAATCCCGTTCAATCTGCTCCAGCGTCTTGCCCTTAGTTTCCGGCAATTTGAAAAAAATGAAGCTGAACCCGAGCACGCAAATCACCGCGTAAAGCCAGAACGTGCCCGCCGCGCCAAGCTGGGCGTTGAGCATCGGAAAAGTGTAGGTGAGGAGGAAGCACGCGATCCACAACGCGCACACCGCCACGGACATCGCCGCACCGCGGATGCGGTTCGGGAAAATTTCCGATATCACCACCCACGTCACCGGCGCGAGCGACATTGCGTAACAGCCGATGGCCGCCAGAACAAGTAGCAGCACCGGGAGACCGAGAATGTGTTGGTGGTAACAATAGCCCATTGCAAAATAAATCACCGCCAGCGCGGCGGAACCAAACAGCATCAGCGGCCGCCGCCCGCCTTTGTCCACCACGCCGAGCGCGACGAAGGTGAAGGCCAGATTCACCGAACCGGTCCAAGCGATGTTGCTCAATACGCTGGAAATATCATAGCCCGCCGCTTGGAAAATTTCCTCGGCGTAATTGAAGATGACGTTGATTCCGCACCATTGCTGAAACACTGCCAGCGTCACGCCCAACACCAGCACCTTGGTCATTTTCGGATCGAGCAAATCCGCAAATCGCACCCGCTGGATTTCCTCGCCGGACAGCGTGGCGTTAATCTCCCGCATCGCCGCTGCGCCGTAATTTTCGCCACCGATCTTCGTGAGGATTTTTTTAGCCAGTTCCGGTTTGCTATTTTTCGCGAGCCAGCGCGGGCTTTCCGGCACCGCGAACATCCCGGCGAAAAATAGCAGCGAGGGCACCGCCGTTAGGCCGAACATCCAGCGCCAGCCTTGCTGTCCGAACCACGAATTGCGGATGAATTCGTCGCTTGCGCCAACCGGCAAGTTTCGCACCAGCGACCAGTTGATCAATTGCGCCAGCAAAATACCAACGACGATCGTGAGCTGGTTGATGGAGACGAGTTTGCCACGCATCGGCGCAGGCGCGACTTCAGCGATATACATTGGCGACAAATTGGACGCCAGCCCGATGGCCACGCCGCCGAGCATCCGCCACGCAATAAAAATGGAGAAATTACCCGCGAGCGCGTTGCCGAGCGACGTGACAGCGAACAGAAACGCGGACAAAATTAGTAGCCGTTTGCGTCCGAATTTGTCGCTCAACGCGCCGGCCACCAGCGCGCCGACGAGACAACCAATGAGCGCACAACTGTTCGCCCATCCGATTTGTGCCTCATTTGTGAGCTGGAAATAGCGCTGAAAAAATGGTTTTGCGCCGCCGATGACGACCCAGTCCCAGCCGAACAGCAGACCGCCGAGCGCGGCGACGGCGGAGATGAGCCAGATGTAGCCGAGATTGAGATCGGCTTTTAAGTTGGAGTTTTCCGTCGTGGCGGTCGTGATCATGTTATTATTTTCTCGGCTCAAACCAGTTCAAAAGTTCGGCGGCGACCAGTTCGTGGCCCTGACGATTCGGATGGTTCACCTGCGCCATCAGGTCGGAGAGTTTACCGCCCTGTTGAACGAACTTTTGAAACGCCGCGAGGCTGTCCGCCACGCCGACGTGATATTCCTGCGCCAAGCGGCGAATCTGTTCGGCGTGCTGATTCAGAGGGTCTTGCGGGTCATCCAGATGCGCGGACAAATCGGCCGTGGGCGTGAGTAAAATAATTTTCAAGTTTTGTTTCAACGCCGCTTCAATCATCGCGCGCCATGCTTTTTCAGAACGCGGAAGGCCGATGCGACGGTCGTTCAAAGCATAATCAATTGTCACAATTTCCGGCCGCAGCGCCAAAACATCACGTTGAAATCGTGCCGCGCCTTGTTCAGAATTTTCGCCGCCAATAGCCGTGATGATGACGTTGACGACCGCATGGGGGAACCGCTCATTCAATCCGCGATGCAGTAAATGTGGGTAGGCGTCGAAAGTCCGCACCTCCGGCGTGTGCGTATAGCCCGACGGCACGCTATGGCCGTGACAAACGATGTTGATGGTATGGTTTTTTGGCCAGGCTGTTTCCAACTCGGCCACAACCGGAGCGAGATACGTCTGTGCGTCCGCCGGCACCGAAAATTCTTTTACCACAGGTCGAGTTGCACAGGAAGTAAGCAGCAAGCCACTGACCGACCAAACGGCCAACCGGCAGAGCGGGGAACAATTCATACGCAATCTCATTTTAATAAATCGGCGGCAAGCGCATGATTGGGATCGCGCTGCAATACTTTTCGCAACAGCGCCTTGGCCTTGGCTTTATTGGCGAATCCAAGCCACGCCTGCGCCTGCAAAAACAGAGCGGTCGTTTCCTGACGGAATTGCAAATCATCATCAAACAGCAGCATCGTCGGCAGCGACGTGGCGAAATAATCAATCTTCGCTTTCGTCTTTTGCAACTGCTGTGCGAAAGCCAGCAGGTCGCGGAAAAGTCCTTTTGCCTTCGCCCGCTGGCCGAGTTTTTCCCACGCCAGCGCGGAGTAATATGTCATCTCCGAAAAGGCGCGGACGCTCATCTCCTGAAAGTCGCCCTTAAAATTGGCTGCCGTGAGCCAGTGTTGTTTTGCCCTGGTTTTTTCTCCCGACACCATGAGCGCGCAGGCGAGCCAGTAGTGGATGTCGCTTTGGTTGGCGAGCAGGTGCTTGGCTTCGCCCAGATTGCGCGGTGACTGAAGGGCGTTCTCAAAATGACTCACGGCACAGGGAAAATCGTGCTGCGCGAGCGCCTCGCGGCCGAGCGCCAGTTGCGTGCGAACATGTTGTGCGAGCGCCGCCCCTTCGCCGCCTTCCCACGGCTGGAAATTTCGTTTGCTCAGCAGCTGCATTGCCTCGACATGGCGTCCGGTCTGGTTCAGCAACGCGCATAATTCCACGGTCAAATCATCGCGTTGCGCGACGAGACCGGGATGTTTTTCCAGTTCACGCAAGCGTTTTACGGGCGATTCGCCAAGGCGCTTCCAAAGCTGATCCCGTTCGTAAAGCAGTCGGGCGTCAAAAGGATTCACACGAAATGCTTTGTCATAAACCTTTCGGGCCATGTTGGCATTTTTGCGGATATTAAAATATCCGATGCCAAGGTTGCGCCAAACGACGGAGAATTTTTGATCAAGTTGGGCTGACTTCTCCCAGAGGCGGATGGCTTCGGCGTGTCGGCGGCGGTCGTAAAGCAGATTACCGAGATAATACGGCGCTTTGGCGTCTTTCGGATTCGCTGTCATGGCCGCCTCAAGAATGGCAATTTCCTCAAGCCGTGAGGGGGAACAATAGTCCGGCAAGCGCCGGCTTGCCGCGCGGAAATGTTTTGGAGCGTTTTTGGCTTCCCCCGATTTTTGCCGCAGCCAGCCGAGCGTGTAATCAATGAGCGGCAACGCGCCCCAACTTCGATCAAGCAAATCTTTTTGTGCCGCCTCCCCTATCTCCAGCAAGGTGATTGCCTCGGCAATAAAACCGGCGCGGGCGAAGTCGTGAGCCAAATCCAGCGCCGTTTGCAAGTCACATTGCAACGGCTTACCAGCCAAATACCGCGCCCACCAGTCGAGTGGATCCAGCGCGAGCGTTTCGCGGAGAAGCTCATCCGCCTCGCCGTCGCGCTTCAGTCTGCGCAGAACTACGGCCTTTAGATTTCGCGCCCGCAGGTTGTCCGTATTCAAACGCAGCGAGCGGTCGAGGTGTTCCAGCGCGGTAAGCCAAGCGGATTTCTTGCAGTCGAGTTCGGCCAGCGAGTGATAACCCGCGGATTGCCACGCCTGGTTCCAGACGGATTTGTAAAACGCGTTGTAGGCTTCTTGGTCATGGCCCAGATGGCGCAGGCAGAGGCCCAGATTATAATACGCCTCGCCATCATAAGGATTGGCATTGCGGCGAGTGAGTCGTTCGATGGCCTGCCTCAAGCATTTTTCTGCCGAGGAAAATTCGCCGCGTTTGAGATGCCACAAACCGAGTGCGTTGTTGCATCGTGCATCCAGCGGATCGCGACGCAGCGCCTCGCGCCAATACAAGGTCGGACAGCGCGTAGCGTGGCGATACTGATCGAGATGCAGGCCGGTGATAAACAGTTCGTCGGCGCTGGAGATTTCTGCCGGCGCGAGCGGTTCGGTGGCCGGCGGCGGGACATCGCCTTGCACCCGCGACTTGGGCTGGTAGCTTATGATTTCTGTGTCATCGGCATCGGTGACGCGTAGTCGCAAATTGGTTATGGCAATGCCACGCGGAAGTTTTATTTCGCTTATGAAGGGCTGGTCTGGCGCGCAGTCGCGGATGGTTTGAAAAATATTTTTACCGTTGGCGGCAAGCTGGATTTTGGCTTGGGCAACTTTTTCGATGACCGCCACGCCTAGATGAATTATCCCTCCGCTAACCTTCAGGCTGACCGCCGCGCGCAAATTTGCGTGCTGCGCCGGGCCGATCTTTTGGATGGGATACCAATACTGGCTCCACGTTTTCGTCTCGCCGGGCTGGAGAAAACTGAAGTCCGGCTGGTTGTCGGTATAGACGCCGGCCATGATTTCAATATAGGGCGCGTGTTCGCCATTTTTATCCGCGTCGGTCAGGTGATCATCCCAAGCGTAGCCGAAATCATGGTTACCCCAGGTCCATTGCTTTTTGCCGGGCGAAATGTGGTGGTTCGCGATGTGAACAATGCCCGCCTGCGCCTTGTAATCGTAGCCGCCGAAGAAATCCTCCTTGCTGCCCATGCACATATAGGACGTGGGCACGGGAATGTTGGCGTAAAAACTTAAATCATTCGGCGCATAACCTAGAATATTTGAACGAGGTTTTGCCGCGTTGGTGTGTTCGCAATGGCCGGGAACAAATTGTTCGGGAATTTCTTCCAAGGGGACGCCGGAACGCCCCCGTTCGCCGTAGTTGACGCCGTAATAAGAACTTTTCGCCAGTGGATATTCGCTCATCGAGCGGCGCGCGTGGTCGGCTACATAATAAACATCGGGAGGAAAAAAGCTCTGATACGCCTCATGGACGCGTGTGGCGACGTTGGCCCACCAAAGAAATGTGTGCACCAACGGCGTGCGATTGTAGGCGCGCACCTTGAGTTCAACGATGGCCTTGCCTGGATGCAAACAGACACCGTGCATCCCCTTCATCCGGCACATCGGATCGTGATCGCTGCACCAAATGATTTTTGAACCATCCGCGCATTCCTCGATTTCATAATCTACCGGCAGAAACGTTGCCGGCCGATGATGCTGCGGCCAGTTGAACTCGATGCCGCCACTCGCCCACGGCCCGGCGAGGCCCACGAGTGCAGGCTTGATGACGGGCTGGTTGTAAATCAGGTCGTAGCCATTGGTCTTGTCCTGAATGGCATGGATGCGTCCGCCCAGTTCCGGCAGCACCAGCACGCGGAGAAATTCGTTTTCAATCCAGACCGCCTTCCACGCCCGATCCACCGGTTTCTCCGCAATGCGATCCGTGCATGGCAGCGGATATACCTTGCCCGAGCTGCCCTGATAAACGCGCTTCTCCAGAAAAACCGGATTTTTGTCTGGCGCAACGGGAAAGTAAGTAGGCATTACTAATGCCTCCAGGCGGATAGCGACAGCGCGAGACGATTGGGATTTATCCGCTTGTTTTGGATTCACAGACTGCGGGCAAAAGCTAACGTCGCGCACCGTGGCAACCGGCTTAAACATATCGGTGCCGTTGCCATTGCCATTGCCTAAATGGGTGACAGGATTACGGTTCGCCTCTGCCGCTAAAAGAGCTTCTTTTTTCATTTTAAACATCTGTTACAACTTTATCGCCGGAACATTAGCTGTAACAATCCAGCTTGGTGTCCTTAATTGCGCCCTTTTCTGATTCAATCCTGCATTCTATGGAACCGAAAAGACAAACTGTTACCCATGATTGATTTATGGGTTTTCAGCATTCGGCTCAATGTTGGGGCATAAAAGACACAATCTTCGTTAACGTTTATTTGGAATAACCTGCTTAAAATAATTTCGCGCCGAGGATTTGTATATTGTCTGTTTTCACAAAACGATTGTCTGCTTTATCAGTGCATCTTGGTTGCTTCAAGGCGCAAACACGGCTCCTAAAACTAGCACTGGACTGATGTTAACATCGCAACCCTACAAAAAAGGACACAAACAGGCAAAGTTACACAAAGTGACAATATGTAATTCATTTGTTAAATATGACAATGGACTGCAGCCGTGCGAATTGCCACAATTCACAAAATCAACTTCTCTGTGAACGATTAGATCATTATGTCCAGATGGCTCATTTGCCTGTGCCTGCAGCGCTTGAATCCCAGCCTTTTGGTTTCAAAGGATCCGCCTCCCGACAGACATCATTGTTGAAACCGCATTGAAATGAGCAAGAATCTACCGCAAGTTGCTTTGCTAATCGAAAGTTCGCGCAACTATGGGCGCGGGATTTTGCGCGGCATTGCTCGGTATGCCCACGCGCACGGTCCGTGGTCTTTCTTTGTTCAAGAGCGCGAGCTTCACAGCGGCATTCCAAAATGGCTGCAACATTGGAAAGGAGACGGCATTATCGCCCGCATTGAGAGTCGGCGGATGGCGGCTCAGTTATCGAAGCTGGACTGTCTGGTCGTGGATGTGCTCGGTTCTTTTCGCTTCCCAAAAGTGCCGGCGTTTGACACGGATGCCGCAATCGTGGCGAAACTGGCGGCGGATTTTTTCCTGAAGGCTGGTTTCAAACACTTCGCGTTCAGCGGGTATGAAGGGATACCCTTTTCAGATCGGCGCGCCGACGCGTTTGTCGAATATCTGGGGAGAAAAGGCAAGGGCGTGCTAAAAATGCCGTCAACTCCGCAGATTAGCAACGCTAGTGATATTCAAGCGACCGAACAGCACGGCATGATGGCCAATCAAATCACCGCCCGTTGGCTGAAAGACCAGCCGCATCCACTGGCGGTGTTTGCTTGCAATGATGTGCGCGCGCAACAGGTGTTAAACGCCTGTAGGCATTACCATATTCGTGTGCCGGAAGAAATAGCTGTGATGGGGGTAGACAACGATGACGTGCTGTGCAGTTTATGCGAACCGCCGCTCACCAGTATCGAACCCAATACGGATTTGCTGGGGTATGAGGCTGCCGCATTGTTGGCGCGGTTGATGGCCGGCAAGAAGGTTCCCGCCCAGTTCACCCAAATTTCCCCACTGCGCCTGGTGGAACGCGCCTCCACGGACGTTATTGCGATGGATGATTCGGTGATGGTGGAGGCCGTGCGATTTATTCGCAATGAGGTTGGCCTTGGCATCTCGGTGAAGGATGTGCTGGCGCATGTCAACCGGTCACGCACGGATATGGAGCACAGGTTTCGCCGGTGGCTGGGCACAAGCATTCATGATCACATCGAGCACCAGCGACTGGAACGGGTGTGCCAGTTGCTGCGTGAAACGGAATACAATCTGGGTGAAGTAGCGCGGCGCTCCGGCTTCACCACCGCCGCCCACCTTTGCAGTCTGTTCAAGAAGAATTTTAAACAAACGCCGACAAACTTCCGCAAGGGGGGCGAATAGAATGAATTCGGCGCAGTCAGGACATCGGTAACACATATGGGTCAATACATGGGTAAGCCAGTCAGTGATCCTGAAATCGAGCACCTGCTGGCCAACTTGGCGCGGGCACCGCTCGGATTGGATCGGGAACAGGATTTCCGGATTTCCGTCGCTGGCGCACAAGAAAAGACTGCTCTGCTGCGATTCCAAGGCCAGTGGTTGAAGCCTCAAGGCACGACGCCGACCACGCACATCCTCAAACCACAAATTGGTGCTCTGCCCAATGGGCTTGATTTGTCCGATAGCGTGGAAAATGAATTCTATTGTCTACGGCTCTTGGCTGCATTCGGCCTGCCGGTAGCAGATGCAGAAATGCACACGTTCGGCCAAACCAAGACCCTCGTGGTTGAGCGCTTTGACCGGCGATGGGTTGAAACAAGGCGATTAGTACGACTTCCTCAAGAAGATTGCTGTCAGGCGCTGGGGTATCCGCCTAGTCGAAAATATCAGAACGAAGGTGGGCCGGGCATCGTGGATATCCTCCAGTTGCTGAATACCGCCGATACCCCAGCCGAAGACCAGCGGCAGTTTTTGAAATCCCAAATTATCTTCTGGCTGATCGGCGCGACGGATGGCCATGCCAAAAATGCGAGCATATTTCTAGGGCCGGAAGGGGGTTTTCAATTAACCCCATTCTATGACGTCCTGTCCGCGCAACCGAGTCTGGACAGCCGACAGATTGAGCGTAAGCAAATGAAGCTGGCCATGTCGGTGGGGGACAGCCGACACTACCGCGTTGATGAGATAAAGGGTCGTCATTTTGTACAGACGGCGGTCCGTGCAGGTCTTTCTCGCCGGTTTGCGGAAGAGACGATGAATGCCGTTGCTGCGTCAGCCAAGCCAGCTTTTGATGCGGTGGAATCCCAATTGCCAGCCGGATTTCCCACAAAGATTCATACCTCGATCAAGACTGCGGCCTTACAGCGGCTGGAACTAATTTTCGCCGCTGCTGACAAAGCATAATGCCGCGCCATGTTCCGCGTCATCTGCCACCTCGACATGGACGCCTTTTACGCGTCCGTCGAGCAGCGCGACAACCCCGAGCTGATCGGGAAGCCGGTGGTCGTCGGCGCTCCGCCCACCCAGCGCGGCGTAACCGTTGAATGTGTCGCTTGCCCACGCGCCAGCCTTCCCGGCGCAACAAGGCCGCAATCCTTCGATAGCCGTAGCGCGGATGCTCCGCTGACAACTCCAGCAGCCGTTGCTTTAACTGTTCTTCGGCTGGCCTTGGTGGTCGTCCGTGGTAATGGAACGTCGACCGCGCCAGTTTCAGAAACTGGCAGGCCTTGCGTTGGGAACACAGTGCCCGATGACCTGCTTGCGTAAAACTGGGCCATTGCGGATTAGAGGAAAATCGGGTTGGCTGGTTCTTAAGAAAGGATCAGCACATGAAAGGCAAGCGGTATAGCAACGAGCAGATTATCTATGCGCTGAAGCGTGTGGAATCAGGCGACAAGGCCAACGAGGTTTGTCGGCAACTAGGGGTAAGCGAAGCGACCTTCTATCTGTGGAAAAAGAAGTATGGCGGGATGGGCGTCAGCGAACTGGGGCGACTGAAGCAGTTGGAAGATGAGAACCAGCGCTTAAAGAAGTTGGTGGCAGATTTGTCATTGGACAAACACATCCTCCAGGAGGTGCTGGCAAAAAAAGTCTGAGGCCTGCCCGTCGGCGGGAGTTGGCGCGGTGGCTGGCGCAAGCCTTTGGCGTGAGCCAACGCCGGGCGTGCAGGCTGGTATTGCTGGGACGGTCGACTTTTAATTATCGAAGTCAGGCGCAAGACCAAAGCGCGTTGAGGATGCGGTTAAAAGAACTGGCTACCGTGCGTGTGCGGTATGGCTATCGGCGGCTGACGATCTTGTTACAGCGGGAAGGCTGGAAGGTGGGCAAGCGGCGCGTGTATCGGTTATATCGGCAGGAGAACCTGCTAGTGCGGACGAAAACGCGGCGGAAGCGAGTGACACGGATTCGTGTCCCCTTGGCTGGCGCGGAGCGGCCGAACCAGCGCTGGTCGATGGACTTTATGAGCGACCGGTTGACGGATGGGCGTTCGTTTCGGGTGCTCACGATCGTGGACCAGTTCAGCCGGGAATGTCCCTTGCTGGAAGCGGACCGGTCATTGACTGGCAAACGGGTGGTGGATTGTCTTTCGCGCTTGGCCTGGATGCATGGCAAGCCGGAGAGCATCACGGTGGACAATGGGAGCGAGTTTTGTAGTCGCGTGCTCGACGCTTGGGCGTATGAGAATGGGGTGCGGTTGGACTTCATCCGGCCAGGGCGACCGGTGGAGAATGGGTTCATCGAGAGCTTCAACGGGAAGCTGCGCGATGAATGTTTAAACACGGAGTTATTCTTTTCCCTTGCGGACGCAAGGGAAAAGCTGGAGAAGTGGCGGTGGGATTACAACCAGAGTCGACCGCATAGTGCACTGGGCGGTCTGGCCCCGGCAGAATACCTACAGTGCGTGCGGTTAAATGAAACCAAACGGATCAGCTGATAACGAATTACTCTAATCCGCGTGGACCAGAAAGCGGAGGCAGTTCACGTTGGGCCCAGACTAACAAATTACGTGGCCCGAAAAAGCGAAGTCACCTCAACGGTCAGAGGGTGTTAAATTTTGAGCCGTCGAGAATGATTACCTTGGACGGCTTATTAGTGATAATCTCGGCCTTGTCAGGAAACAACGTGGAAAGGTTAGTGAAGACCAAGGGCGGACGGAGGATGTATTTCGGTTCGTTCACAGTCAGTTGAATTAGATCTTTGGTCGGCAAGAAAAGTTCAACTTCGGCCCCGCCAGTGCCAGGTTTGCGAGTTCTGTCTCTACTAGCCCACCAAACCACGTAAAGAGGCGTAAATTTGTCCTTTGGCAATTCGCCGAGTTCCACGCCGTTCCAGTGAGGGCTTACCGACACATGGACATCGCACTCCCGGTTGAGAGCCGCCACGTCCATGTGGGCGGCGGCCATGCAGCAGCTGTATACAACCACCGGATTGAACGAAAGCATTGAAAACAAAGGAAAAGAAGTGGAGCGAGCGAAGGGATTTGAACCCTCGACGTTCACCTTGGCAAGGTGATGCTCTACCAACTGAGCTACGCTCGCGTCCGAAAGTTCGAATATAATAAGCCACCTTCGCCGGTTGGCAAGCCTCATTTTTGCGGCGACTCACGGCGCGCTCATTCGCCACCCGCCGCCGACATTTCTCCGCTTTGCCTTGCCCCGTTTCTGCGGCTAGACTGGCCGCGTGAGCAATGTTTTTTACGCACCCGGCGAACAACGCGCGGCAAAGGTTGGCGACCTGTTCGCCCGTATCGCCCGCCGTTACGATTTGTTGAACGACCTCCAGAGCTTCGGCTTGCACCGGAGTTGGAAGCG
>Ga0007858_1000491_pt1 | contig 12181 bp, 8 predicted proteins | sample CryBogCBH08Aug08_FD_71211 | JGI IMG/M metagenome (GOLD analysis project Ga0007858, IMG submission 71211) | Freshwater microbial communities from Crystal Bog, Wisconsin, USA - CBH08Aug08 | ecosystem: Environmental > Aquatic > Freshwater > Lake | place: Crystal Bog, Wisconsin, USA | collected...
ACGGTTTGGCCGATGTGCGCCGGGCGCAGTTCGTTGCAATGATGCGTGCGTTTCATGAAATTATTCGCTTGAGCGAATGGTGATTGTGGCTGCGAAACCGGCGGATTTCAAAGAGATTTTTCAAGCAAACAGCTTGGATAAAATTTTTGCCATAGGCTCGACAGCACCCCAATAATTGTCGCATCCTTTTCAGGTGTCCGGTGTTGAATTGAATGCTATGAATTTTCTGCGCAACGGCGGTCTTAAAAATATTGCCGCGATTGTTTCCATTTTATTGATTACCGCTGGCGTGGGTTCCGCCGCCGCGAGCACGACCGCGCCGCTGACGTTACAAATCGTCGGGAACGGAACGGTCAGCCCGAATTATACTAACGGCCAACTACTCATTGTTGGGCAGGCTTACAGCCTCACTGCCAAGTCAAAATCGAGTTTTACTTTCACGGGCTGGACGGGCGATACAAATAGCAGCAAAGCGAAACTGACGTTTGTCATGCCTTCTGTTGGCGAGTTGCTCACGGCGAGTTTTGTAGATAAACAGAAGCCGACTTTGACCATCAAGACGCCGGCAAACAGCACCGCGTTGACCAATCCCGCCATCGTCATCGTTGGCACGGCGCGAGACAACGACGCGGTCGCAACGGTATTTTGCAATTTAAACGGCACCGGTTGGCAGGCCGCTGCGACGGGAAATGGCTGGAGCAATTGGTGGGTGAACCTGACGTTGTTGCCCAACACCAATACATTGCAGGCCTATGCAGTGGATCGCAGTGGAAATTTTTCCAAGACTAATTTACTGAAGCTGACCTATTCCGCCGCGCCAACTTCTTTGAACGGCATGCTCGTCACTGTGACCAATGGTGATACGCTTTACGGCATAAGTTTTGGCAGCAGCACTTTTAGCGACGGAACAGGCGTGGGTTCCTACACCTACAAAAAGAACGGACCTGTCTCCGGCAAACTCCAACTCAAATATAGCGCTCCACCCTCGGCGGTGGGCAACGACACAGCGACCTTGTTATTCACTGATACCACTAACGGCATGTTTACGGCAGTGGATGGAACAAGCGGCAACTTTGCCCTATCAACCGCCGGCACGCTGGCTCCGTCTGAAGTTTCAGGAGCCGACATTTTATTGACTGATGGCAACGACACTAACAATCAAACTCTCTTACAATTTCAGACCCCACCCCACATTTTGGATAACGGCCATATGTTTGATGTCGCTAATCCACTGGTCATTTCATTGGATGATAAATACCCAGGCAACATCAGCGACCGCGTCAGCGTCATCTTCATTCACTTGAAATATATTAACGGAAGCTTCGGTCCGGTCGCGCCGCAAACTTTCATTGGCACGGTCATTGCCACCGGATTAATTGCGACCACGAATACAGTAACCATTCTGTTCGACAGCTCTGCCTTTCTTTCCAAGAAAGATTTGTATGCGCCAGCTGCAGACAGCCAATCGAACACCTTGAGTATTTTAACCTACTATTACACTAACAATGTGGGGATGAATGGAAATGGAACATTCAACTACACCAATTACAGTCCGGTTGGATCACTGCTTGATCTAAATCAAAATGGCACAAATTCGTATTGCGTTTTGACCTACACTAGCTCGCCCTCCACAAACACTGCGGATGTCGGAACTTTTTACTCAGAAACTTACGGCGCTGATGGCGGCTTCCAATTCACAAATTCCGGCTCCTTCGCAATTGAGCAGCCACCAACTATCACCGTCGGACCGAAAAATATCACCGTGACTAATTCCGGAACGGCAAATTTTTACGTATCCGCTACGGGCAATCAGCCGTTAACCTATCAATGGTTATTTAATGGAACCAATATAGATGACGGAACAGCCAATAGCTGGAGTTCAGCTACTTTTTCTGGTTCGTCCACGACTAACTTGACTATTACCGATGCTACCACAAACGACATTGGAGATTATCAAGTCGTCATCGCCAACTTTTTGGGCAGCTTAACCAGCAACCCAGCAATGCTGACGGTTGGTATTCCGCCACAAATCACTGGTCAACCATTAAGTCAAACAGCGACCAATGGCTTGATGGCAACTTTTACTGTCACCGCCACCGGCACTCCAACGCTACATTATCAGTGGCAATTTGGCGGCAGCAGCTTGTCATATACTAATCTTGGCTCGAACCAAACCAATTTGATAATCAATCCCTTTTCCACAAATAACATCGGTAACTATAAAATTGTTGTCACCAATAATTTTGGCGCAGACAGCGCGAGTTTTTACTTGGACATTACCAATTGAAGGATGGTTCTTTTGGGGGCGGAATTTATTTTCCACCGGCAACGCGCTGTTTTTCCTTTTCTGGATCGAACTTGTCGATTTGAACCGGAATCACAAACGGATTTGACAGCGTCTTCACCCGCGCAAAACCCACGTCCTGCGAACGGATAAGCGATTCTGAAAAATCACCGAAGTCGTAATACTTCGCCAACTCGGCGATTTCGATTTGATTGTTCAAGTGCGAAACTAGGATGTTTTCCGTGTTCGCCAAAATATTTGGATGGATGCTCGAAACTTCCTGCGTAGCGTAAACAATCGCGATGCGCCCCTTCGCACCTTCCTTCGCAATCGTCGGCCAGATTTCCGTAAGCGCTTCGGTCCGGCCAATCAAATTGTGCGCTTCTTCAACATAGACCACGATGTGCGGCGGATGTTGTCCCGCATTAAAACTCGCCATCGAACTGCGAAAAATATGGCGCGCAATCCGCTTGCTCAAACGCTCGCGTTGCACCGGGTCGCCCACGGACAAATCGAGAATGACGATTTTTCCGTTCACCAGATGATTGTAAATTTCGTCGCAAACATCCGTGCTGCGGTTCGGCGCGTGATAATCTTTGAATGGCTGCAACAACCGGTAGCCAGGAATATAGCCGCCTTGATCATTTTTCTGGAGCAACAGATTGATGAGCACATTCGTGTCCGGCTCAATCCACGATTGACCTTTGCCAGTAATGAGTTCGTCTTGAATCTGCCGCACGAGATTGAACCATTCAAAGGCCTGCGTCGCCGTGAGTCCGTCTGCCGGATTCACTGATGGATTTACTTTATTGCGAACGGCGGGATTGACCTCGAACGTGATTTTAAAATTTGGTGGCAGCTCGTAACCCGCGCGCGCCAGCATCGCCTGATACGCGGCCAGCTTGAGTTGGAACATCGCCGTTTGCCGCTGAAATTCATACTCCGTGCTGCAATCTTCCTTATTCGGCGGCACGAAATCCATGCTCAAGAACGCCTCCATATCCGCCGAACGCGGAATCTTGCTCGCCTCCAACAATCCGCGCAAGGTGCTGTGCCCTTCGGAAATTTGCTGGAAAAAATTATTCAGAATCAGTTCAAAACCCGGCGTCGGCATCATGCGGTAACGCACCGTGTCGCCGGGAAAAACTTCAGCGATGGAACCTTTGTCCTGCTGATTCGCGTTCGCGTATTCGCCGTTCAAATCGTAAATGATCTGGCCGATTTTCAGTTTAAAATCATCGCTCGTGTGCTTAACCACCGAGACCAGTTTTTTCACCGTGTTCGATTTACCCGTGCGCGTCATGCCGAACACCGCCGTGCGTCGCGCGAGAAAATCCACCGCGTTCAAATTAAAAACCGCCCGCGCCGCCTGCCCGCCGCGATGCAATCGTTCGGTCGAGGCGTAACGCACCGTGCCAATGGGAAAATGCGGCAACTCACCTTTCAAACCGAGCCGCCGCGCCTCTTCTTCCGCCGCCGCAATGCGCGCCGGACTCAAGTAATTTACAATCGCTTCCAGCGCTGCGCCGTCCGGCCGATAAACCGCCAAGCCCGCTGCCACCGCAAAATTTTCCACGTCGCTGCCGAGCCGCAATTTCCCGTCCGCCAAATAAAATGTGCCGAGCACGCGACATTGCAGCAGGCCAAATTGAAATTCTTCCACCGTCAGTTCGCCGCCGGACGCAGGCGCGCAGCTTTTGAGTTTTTCCAGTTTAGCTTGCAGTTCCACATCCGCTGGCGCCTCGGCAGAACCCGTCACGCGCAGCAGTAAAATCTCTTCTTCCGCCGCCGCGAGCAGGAAACAATTGTGCGGCACACCACGCGCCTGCGCTTTCCAAACGTCGCTCGTCAGCACCAGCGCGCGCGTGAAATCCGCCGCGCCGAGCCAGCCAACGAATTGATTTTTCTGAATGAGCCGCGACAGCGGATTCGACGTTGTTTGAGCTGGGTTGGACATGAAAATTTTCCGGCAACAATTTATTCTGGATAAGCCGTGCCGAGAGCTTGCCGCCAAGTGCGCCGGATTTCAAAAGAAATATTTATGCACCACCACCGGCCTGAACCACTATTGCACAGCCAAAATAAACATCGCACAAAACGAGCGCGAGGCCGCGGAGAAATTTGTGTTTCATGGTTTGTGCTGGCTGAGACGATGGAATGTTAGCCTTGGTTCAGACAAGCGCGCCAACAATTTGCTCATAGTTCAAATAGCCTTCCCATTTTTCTGCTTTCGGAATTTTCCAGCTTCGGGTAATTGAAAGCGCAGAAGGAATTGTTTTCATGCTGGTTTTTCTCAACGGAAAATTTTTGCCCGAGGCAGACGCGTTCGTGCCTTTGAACGACCGCGGCCTGCTGCTCGGCGACGGCCTGTTCGAGACGCTGCGCGTGGCGAACGGCCAGCCGTTCCGCTGCGCGCAACATCTGGAACGGCTCGTGCGTGGCGCGGATTTTCTGAAAATCAAACTGCCCTTCACGCCCAAGGAAATTCAAAAGTTCGCCGAACAGCTCATCGAGAAAAATAAATTGGCTGACGCCATCTTGCGCATAACGCTCACGCGCGGCGCAGGTGCGCGCGGCTATTCTCCGAAAAATTCTGGCGCACCGATGCTGGCAATGACGTTGCATCCTTTGCCGCCGCAAAATGCGGACGAACCGTTGCAATGGAGCTTGATCACGTCGTCCTTCCGCATTCCTGCGAGCGATGCGTTGGCGGCGTTCAAGACGACGAGCAAGATTTTGAACATCGTCGCGCGCGCCGAGGCGGAGGAACGCGGCGCGGACGAAGCGCTGTTGCTCAACACGAACGGCGAGGTGGCGGAGACGGCGAGCGGAAATCTTTTTTGGATTTATCAAGATGCGGTATGCACTGTGCCGACGGGGCGCGGCGTGTTGCCGGGCATCACACGCGCGGTCGTGCTAGAAATCTGCCAGTCGCTCGGCCTCACCACGAACAAGCGCATCATCAAGCCAGAACATCTGCGGAATGCGGCGGGGATTTTCGTCACGAACAGCGCGTTCGGCATCGTGCCGGTCGCGGCGTTCGACGGCTTGCCGGTCGCGCCTTCACCGTTGGTGGACCAAATCGTGAATGCCTACAATGAAATGTTGGCGCGCGAATCGGCTTAACTTCTGCATTAGTTTTCTGCGAATCGTCTCCTCCCGCTTGCGCAATGCGTTAATGCGGGCGTATGGTGCATCAGCCAAACGAAAGGACATTTATGATAAACGCCACACTCGATCGGTGCTTCTCATTCATCCACGGCCAGTCCGCCACTGCCACCACGCACGCAACGGCTTCAGGCGTGCGACGAGCGGTCACCATTTCGCGTCAAGCCGGCTGCGGCGGCGTGATCGTGGCGGAAAAACTGGCAAACTTTCTGCAACAGCACGCGCCAACTCATGGTTCTTCCTGGACGGTGTTTGACCGCGACTTGATGAACCAAGTGCTGGCCGACCACAAGTTGCCAGCGCATCTGGAAAAGTTTTTGCCGGAAGATCGTATCTCGGCAATTGAAGATACGCTGGCGGACATTTTTGGCGTGCGTCCGACCTCGCAAATCTTGGTGCGGCAGACGGCGGAAACCATTTTAAAATTTGCCACCCTCGGCAACGTCATTCTCATTGGTCGCGCTGGTAACATCGTCACCGCCAAGTTGCCGCACGTTCTCCATGTGCGGTTGGTTGCGCCGCTGGACGACCGCGTCGAGCGCATCAGCCGCGATGACAAGAAGTCGCCCGCCGCCGCCCGCACGTTCTGCCTCGAGGAAGAAGCGGCGCGCGCCCGTTATCTCAAAACCTATTACAATGCTGACATCAACGACCCGCTGCATTATGACCTCGTCATCAATACGAGCCGCGTTGGTTACGAAAATACCGCGCGACTGATTGGCGAGGCCGTGCTGCGGCTGGCGTGAAATCAAAACTTGGGTTGGCCGGTGGCGCTGGCTAAATTGCCGTGTGCCGATTCTGGAAAAAGCCTCCGCCCGCCGCCGCCATCACGTTGGCGATTTCCTGGCCGTGCTGTTGCTCGTGGGCGTAGCGGGTGGATTATTTTGGCTTTGGTGGCACGAGAAACATCCCAAGCCGTTGGGCAAACATAAAGTTGTCAACAGTGCAGCCGCTAGCGGTGCCAGATTGATTGCGCCCGTCGAAAAACCAAAACCTAAGCCAATCATCATCGCGCCGCAGTTGCCGACAGATTTTCCACGGCCGGTGCAAAACGTATTTGAAGCGCAAGTCGCGCTGGCACGGCGCGCGATTTCGCCGGGTTCGCTGGATGCCGCCATCGGCTCGCAAACGCGCGCTGCGATTGCTGCGTTTCAGCGTTCGCAAAAATTATTTGAAAGCGGTTCACTAGACACGAACACGCGTCCGCTACTCACGCTTGCCTCGCCGTTATTGACGAATTACATCGTCACGACAAATGACCTCGCGCGCTTGCAACCCATCGGCAAAACGTGGGTCGCCAAGTCGGAGCAAACGGCGCTCGACTACGAAACGCTTTTGGAAGAGATCGCGGAAAAGGCGCATTCGTATCCGCTACTGATTCAAAAACTGAATCCAGACGTGGTCTGGACAAATGTGATGGCGGGAACCAGTTTAAAAATTCCCGACGTGAATTACCCCGAACCGAGCGACCAAGCGGCGTTCGTCATTATCCATTTGTCGGAAAAATTTCTGGAGGCGTTTGATACGGAAACGAATTTGCTGCTGCATTGTCCGTGCAGCATCGCGGCGAAAGTTGAGAAACGTCCGGCCGGCGAATTGCATGTCGCTGTCGTCGCGCCGCATCCAAATTATACTTTTGATCCCGCCGTTTTTCCTGAGTCGCCGGAAGCACAGGCCATCGGTCACAAATTGATTTTGCCGCCCGGCCCGAATAATCCCGTCGGCGTCGCGTGGATCGGTTTGGATAAACCGGGCTACGGCATGCACGGCACGCCGGTGCCGGAACAAGTTGGCCGCACGGAATCGCACGGCTGTTTCCGGCTGGCGAATTGGGATGCGGAATACATGGTCAAGCTGGTTTGGGTCGGCATGCCGGTGGAAGTCGTGCCGTAAAGCGATTCCACTTTTTGAACGAAATTATCATTGCCCGACGGCGCAGTTCGGTAAAACTGTCAGTGAACTTAAACAAAGGAAAATTATGACAACTGGAATTATTCTAGCGGAACCTGCAACGCTCGCTCTTGGCGCGCTGGCTATCGTCGGTATTTTGGTCGTCGCGGCCATCATCGTTGCCGTATTCGTCATCGGCGTTTACAACAAGTTAGTCACGCTGCGAAACCGCTTCAAAAATGCCTACGCGCAGATTGACGTGCAGCTCAAACGCCGTTACGACCTCATCCCGAATCTTGTCGAGACCGCGAAGGGTTATATGGCGCACGAACGCAACACGCTCGAAGCCGTCATCGCCGCGCGCAATGTCGCTTATGCCGCGTCCAAAGGAGCGGCGAGCAATCCCGGCGACGCCAGCGCGATGAAGAGTTTGGTTTCCGCCGAAAGCGGACTTGGCGGTGCGTTGAGCCGTTTGATGGTCGTGAGCGAACAGTATCCCGACCTGAAAGCGAATCAAAACATGATGCAGCTCACGGAAGAACTGACCTCAACGGAAAATAAAATCTCCTTCGCGCGTCAGGCTTACAACGATTCGGTGATGGTTTACAACACCGATCGCGAAGTGTTTCCGAGCAATCTCATCGCGAACACGTTCAACTTCGCGGCGGCGGAACTGTTCGTCGTGGACAAACCGGAGCAGAAAGACGCGCCGAAAGTTTCGTTCTCGTGATTTAAAAATCACGGGCTTAATTGCTGATAATATTTTATGAGCGTTGAGCTAACAAACTTTGTCACGGTGTTTCAAACCGGACAATTGATGCACTTTGATTGGGCTTGCAACGCGCTGGAACAGTCCAATATTCCGTTTCAGCGACGTGAAGAAACTTCTGGTGGTATGCGGCTGGCCATGCCCGCATCTCCGGCGGTAGGACCTGGCACATGGTGGATTATTCTTGTGCCAGAATCTTTCGTTTTGCAGGCGCAAGAAATTCTGAAAGGTTTGCCGTTCAATCAAGATCCAACGCCGGGCATTTGGGATTATCAGCCAAAAACACAAGGCAAACTCGCATGGCAGATTTATTCGGTCATTATAATAGCCGTGATAATTATGGGAGCTATCAAGTGGTTCGCGGACATTATAAAAAATTTGCGGTGAAAAGATTGTTTTAAGCTATGGATTTCTTCGCCCGCCAGGAACAAGCGCGCCGCAACACCAAATGGTTGGTGCTTTATTTTGTCGTCGCCGTCGTGCTGCTCATCGTGGCGATTTACTTTGTTCTAATGTTGGCCTTCGCTGGGTTCCAAGCAAAACAACACCATACTTATGACGACACAATCATCCCGTTCGCTTTGTGGAACCCGCCGGTTTTTCTCGGCACCACACTCGGCGTGCTCGCGGTGATTTTTTTTGGGAGCGCTTACAAAACGAATGAACTCGCCGCCGGTGGCAGCGCGGTGGCGACGTTGATGGGCGGTCGGCTCGTCAGTCAAAACCCCATCAACACCAACGAACGCAAACTGCTCAATGTCGTCGAGGAAATGTCCATCGCCGCTGGCGTGCCGATGCCGCAGGTTTACGTTTTGGAAAATGAGCGCGGCATCAACGCCTTTGCCGCCGGCCACTCGACCGGCGACGCAGCCATCGGCGTGACGCGCGGCTGCATCGAAATGCTCACGCGCGACGAATTGCAAGGCGTCATCGGCCACGAGTTCAGCCACATTTTGAATGGCGACATGAAGCTGAATCTTCGGCTCATCGGAATTATTTTTGGACTGCTGTGCCTCGCCACGATTGGACGCATCTTGCTCTACACCCGCAGCAGCAATAGCCGTGATAAAAATCCGTTGCCGCTATTCGGTATTGCGCTGATTGCCCTTGGTGCCATTGGCGTTTTCTTCGGTCGCCTGATCCAAGCTGCGGTCAGCCGCCAGCGTGAATTTCTCGCCGATGCTTCGTCCGTGCAGTTCACGCGCAATCCGTCCGGTCTTTCTGGAGCGCTTCAAAAAATCGGACGTTTCGGTTATGGCTCGAAACTGGAATCCGAGCACGCGCCCGATATGTGCCACATGTTTTTCGGCAACGGCCTCGGCGACGCACTGTTCGGCGCGATGGCCACGCATCCGCCGATTCCCGACCGCATCCGCGCGATTGATCCGGCTTGGGACGGAAAATTTCCCGCGCTGAAACCAGAGCAAGTCGAGACGGTCAAACGCGCTGCGCTCGACGAATTACGTCCTTCACCCGTGCCGCAGATTTTAGGAAATATAGGGGTCGCCTTGACCGGCGCCGCCGCGCTGGAAGAAGCCGCCCGCCCGCCGGTCATCCGCACCAACTCGGTTTTACCCAGCATCGGCACGGTTTCCACGTTGCATCTGAAATACGCCGAGCAGTTGCGCGATGCGCTACCGGAAAATCTCAAAGCCGCCGCGCGTCAGCCAATCGATGCCACCGCCTTGATTTACGCACTGCTGCTGGACGCCGATGAAAAACGCCGCGCGCAACAACTCGCAGAAATTGCGCGACGCACTAGCAATTCCATTTCCGAAAAGACTGTCGCGCTCTATCCCGATGTTGCGGCTGTGGCCAAACGCGCGCGACTGCCGCTGGTCAATCTCGCGCTCGGTGCGCTGCGCAATCTGACGACCACCGAGTTCAAACAATTCGCCGACACGCTCGAATGGCTTGCGGACAGCGATGGCAAAATCCAGTTGTTTGAATTCGTCCTGCAAAAAATTATTCTCCGGCATCTCGCTTCGAAGTTTGGCAATCCACCGCCGACGGCAGTGCAGTTTTACACGCTGAAACCACTCGTGCCGGACTGCGCGGTGATTTTGTCCGCACTGGCGAATGTCGGCAGTAACGACGCGGGCGAAATTCAAAAAGCGTTCGCTGCCGGTGCGCCGTTTTTGCGCGCGCCCGTGGACGTGCCGCTGGAATTATTGCCGGCGAAAAATTGTGGCGTGGAAGAACTGGATGCCGCGCTGAACCGCATCGCGCAGGCCGTGCCGATCATCAAGAAAAACTTGCTGGAAGCCGCGGCGCGCGTCGTCGGTGCGGATGGCGTGATTTTGGAAGCGGAAGCCGAACTGCTTCGCGCCATCGCCGACACGCTGGATTGTCCAATGCCGCCGCTTGGCGTCAGTGAATAATTTTCACGCGCGCAGTTCCGCTTTCAACTGCGTTTTTAAAGTCTCCAAAACTTTTTCATGCGCGGAATTCACATCCGCTTCCGTCAACGTCTTGTCCGCCGCGCGATAAGTGAACGCATACGCGAGACTCTTTTGACCTTCAGGAATTCCCTTGCCGCGAAACACGTCGAACAATTCCACTGTTTCTAGATTGGCCGCTTTCGCCTGTTTCACCGATTGCAAAACGGCTTCGTGCGTCACGGTTTCGGGCACGAGCATCGCGACGTCGCGGCGGCTCGACGGAAATTGCGGCAGCGCCTTGAACGACTTACTGGCATTCCGTTTCGATAAGAGCAAATCCAGATTGAACTCTGCGAGAAAAACCGCGTCACGCAGATCGTATTTTTTCGCGAGCGTCGGTAGCAACTGACCGAGTTCGCCGAGCGGCAATTTGCCGCCGAGCGTCACGGCGGCGGATTCGAGAAACAGCGCCGTGCTTTCAGCGCGTTTGCCAAAAGCCACGCCGCGCAGGCCGAATTGCTCGATGAATTCCTCGACCAAGCCCTTCAAATCGTAGGCGTCGAACTTCGCGTCGCGGTCATCGCCGCTCCAGAAATTCAGCGCGCGCTGGCCGGTGATGGCGATGGCGACGTTGCGATTTTCCTTCGTCTGGCCGTTCTCGTTTTTGAATACGCGGCCGATTTCAAACAACGCCACATCATTATTTTTGCGGGTAAGATTATGGCGCAACGAATGGATGAGGCCAGGCAACAAGCTTGGGCGCAGCACATCCATGTCGCTGCTCAAGGGGTTGGCGAGGGCAACGATGTCGGTTTCATTGATGCCACGCACTTCAGCTTTGGAAACCAGCGTTTGACCTTGTGCTTCGTTCAAACCGAGACCAGCCAGAATACGTCGCGCTTCGGCGATTTGATCATAAACGGAATCAAAGGCGTGGGAGCCGAGCGCCCCGCGCGGCGGCGTGCTAGGAATTTTATCAATGCCATAAAGCCGGCCGACTTCTTCGATCAGATCCACCTCGCGTTTCATGTCCACGCGCCACGAGGGCATGCGGAACGTGGCTTCGCCGGGCTGCTGCAAAACGGTTTCCATGCCGAGCTTATTCAGATACGAAACCTGATCGGCGTGCGAGATGCCGATGCCGAGCAAATCTTTCGAGTGCGCGAAATGAAGGGTGAGTTCCTTCGGCTGCGCGGGTTTCGGATAAACGTCCACGACGCCTTCGGCTAATTGACCACCGGCGGTTTCCAAAATCAATTGTGCCGCGCGCTGGCTTGCCCAATCGCTGATGCCCACATCCGCGCCGCGCTCAAAGCGATAGCTCGATTCACTGCGCAAACCGAGCAGCTTGCTCGTGCGACGAATATTCACCGGCTCGAAATACGCGCTCTCGATCAGCACATCCACTGTGGCGTTATTGATTTCCGTATTCGCGCCGCCCATCACGCCTGCGAGCGCAATGCCTTTTTGTTCGTCGGCGATGAGGAGCATCTCGTTCGTGAGTGTGCGTTCCTGATTGTCGAGCGTCTTGAATTTTTCCCCCGCTGCGGCGCGACGAACGACGATAGTCGGCTTTCCGTTCGCGCCTTTGGCGATGAGATGATAGTCAAACGCGTGCAAGGGCTGGCCGACTTCGAGCATGACGTAATTCGTCACGTCCACGACGTTGCTGATGCTGCGGATGCCGAC
>Ga0007858_1000519_pt1 | contig 11882 bp, 6 predicted proteins | sample CryBogCBH08Aug08_FD_71211 | JGI IMG/M metagenome (GOLD analysis project Ga0007858, IMG submission 71211) | Freshwater microbial communities from Crystal Bog, Wisconsin, USA - CBH08Aug08 | ecosystem: Environmental > Aquatic > Freshwater > Lake | place: Crystal Bog, Wisconsin, USA | collected...
AACCCAGAGGATGTAAATTATGGAAAAGGCTGCAAAATGCTCAGCTCTAAAAAATCAGGAAATGATTTGATTGTTACTTTTAATGGCGTTGGAAATGATATTCCGGAAGATGAATTTGCAGCAAAAATGCTTGGAAAAACAATTGATGGCAAGCTGCTTTACGGATATGCACGTTTACCGGAAGTGAATTTTTTTGAACCAATCGTATCGGCTTGTTTGCCGGTTATTACTCCAAAAAAGGATGGGTTTAATTTAAAAGTTGAACTGCAGAATTTTGGTCAGGTAGCTTCCAAAACTGCTCAATTGCAAATTACTTATATAAAAGACAATAAAGAAGTTGAAGTGGCTGCAGGTAAAATTGCCAGCCTGAAACCCTATGAGAAAACTATAGTTGATTTAAGCTGCAGCAAAATTTTTGATGCAGGTATTGAATATTACTTTAAAGTGGTTGTTAATCAAAAAGGAATCAATCCTTCTGTTTTACATGGAAAGATAACTCCGTTTAAGTAGTTCGATCATTGAACAAAAAGTTGACTTAAAATAATTGAACAATAAATCATGAAAAAATCAGTAATCATTTTACTTGCAATTTTCACTTGTTATCAAACAATTCTTTTTTCTCAAAATAATTCAATTAACAAAGAATTAAACTTGAGTGGTTCTGGATGGCGTGTATGGTTGGATAGTGCAGCTACCTGGCAAAATGATGAATTGTATTTACCAAACAATATCAATCTGCAAAAATTGCCAGTTAATCAACCAACTTGTGGTTGGAGTTCCTTATATCAGTTTAAAGGAAAAATGGCTTGCATTCCTGCTTGTTTCGAAGAGATTTTTGCCAATGGAAATCCTTTGTTTAGCTACAATGGTGTCGGTTGGTTTAGTAAAACTATCAACATCCCTGAAAGCTGGAAGGGAGAATCTATTAGTTTGCTTATTGAAAAAGCCCGTTTTCGGGTGGAAATCTATATCAATGAGCAATTGGCCGGCTATGATATTGTAGCTGAAACACCTGAAAATATTGATATAAGTTCGTTTCTGATTCCCGGGCAACCAAATAGGATTGCAATTAGATTAACCAATCCTGGAGGTAATCGTGGTTGGGACGATTTTACTAACATTGAATGGGGGAACAAATATCACTTACCTCCGGGTCACGATTTTGGCGGTATCGGAAACATGAGCCTTATTGCTAAACCTCAGTGTTCAATTACTGATGTATTTGTGAAAAATATACTTCCGGCAAATGGGAAAAAGATTCAATTAGAAGTGCAGGTGAAAAATAATACCCCTGAAAACAAAAAATTGCAACTTACTTCCGATATAATTAGTTGTGCCTCAAATAAAATCATTTTTACCCAAAACTGGCCGTTGACAGTTGCGAAACAAGCTACTGCGTCTTTTGCTCAAACGTTTATTGTGCCAGATGCAAAATTATGGGACACTGAAAATCCTAACCTGTATTATTGCCGGGTTTCAATTTCAGGAAATGGTATTTACGATTTAGAGCAGGAAAGATTTGGATTCAGGACTTTCGAAGCCAAAGTAAATGATAAAGGTGAAAATAATTATTACCTGAATGGTAAACGTATTAGACTGCGTTCTGCAATAGACTGGGGTTATTATGCACAAACTGGTTTTTATGCCACTGATGAAATGGCAAAGAAAAGTGTAATGAACGCCAAAGCAATCGGCAATAACTGTTTGAGTTTTCATCGACGAATAGGTGAACCATTAGTAATGAAATATGCTGATGAACTAGGTTTAATGATTTATGAAGAACCAGGTGGTATGCCGGGAGTAGATCGGTTAGATATTGGTTCTCAAATTAAACCGATTGATAAAAGTTATATTGCAGCCAGATCGATAGTTGAAAAATTCAAAAGAATTATACTCCGCGATAGAAATCATCCTTCTGTGGTGATATGGAATCTTGCCAACGAAAGTGCCAATTTTGATAATTTGAGAAAGGATATGTTTAATGAAGCCATAGTGCTTGACAATTCCAGAATGGTCGTTAACCAATCAGGAGGACATAAGAGCGGACCTTCCGGTTATATTCCTCATTTAAGACCTTACAGCACTATTCCTGTTGTTACTTATATAGATGACCACACAGTTGGAGCCAAAGAAAAATTTCAGGAAGATATTTTTAGTGCTAATCAATCTAAAAATGACAGCTGTATAGTGTATTGGGGTGAAGTGGCTTGTTATGCTGGGCCGGCAAATTTCTATCTCTTGTCAAAAATAAAAGATACGGTAGGTTATGATAGAAAATCATTTGAAGCATTGGGGAAGAAATTGAATGCTTATTTCCTTCAGAACGATTTTTCGAAAAATCCAAATATAAAGTCACCTGCTGATATTAGTATTCAGGCAGGAAGAGGTTTAATGTATATAGACGGACGTTTGAGTCAATCAGCTATGACCAGTAACAGTAACGATGGTTTTGCCATAAATGGATGGAGTGAAACCAATCAAAGTCTCGGAGACGACTGGCATGGGTGGTATTCTGCTATTTGCGACGAAGGAAGGAACCTGAAAGGGCCTGCTTCAGATTATGCCTATTGGACAAAGGAATTACAGATAGCTGCTTTGCGAAAGAATGGAAAGTATTTTAATGTGGGCGATACTGCTAAAATAGACATACATCTTATAAACGAGGGCAAACTTGAAGCCGGAGATTACAGCTTGAGAATAACAGCCATTGATGGCGTTGGAAAATATACAGGCGTTTCAATAAATAAAGAAATAATTGTTACCGGTGGAGATGATTATGCTCAATTGTTGATAGATAGATTCCCGTTGTTAATGCAGTCTGATTGGCATGGCGGTTATATCACATTAGAATGCAGTTTGTTTAAGGGCGATAAAAAAGTAACAACCGGTACCGAACAGGTTTTACTTAGTAACAGAATTTCATTTGCAACTGAATTAAGTGTTAAAAAGGGAGCTGTATATAATTGGTCTTCAGCAGTAAAAGCTATAAGTGATGCAAAAGGAGAATGCTTCAACTTCAATAATTCCTTGCAGCATCTATCCTATATCGCAGCCGGAGAAGTGGCCGATGAAACAATCCTGAAACAGATGTTGCAAAAAGTAAAAGAAGGAACCACATTGGTAATTCGATTTGATAGTTTGTGGGCAGATGCTTTATACCAACAAAAGATTCTGAAAGAAAAAGTGGCACAATGGGGAGGTTTACAGAAAGGCTACTGGAATGGAAATGGTTGGGGCTATCTGGATACTTTTATTGGTAATCAAGCTATCCCTTCCCAAACGGTTATTGGAACAAATAGTTGGGAAGTACCTTCCGACCCGAAAGGTTTTTATCCTTTTGTGAGCAATTTTCAGCAGCAATCGCACGGTGCATTCTTGTTTCGACCTGACGAATTGAATACTTTAATTGGTTCAATACAATATGGTAAAGGCAAAATAATACTGGCACCATCTTATCCCGTTGATATGAATAATCCATTGTCGGATTTAATGTTTTACAATATGATAACTAAATAGATATAAGATGGTTAACAAAATAATTATTTGGGTTGCATTGCTGTTTTTTAGTGTTGCTTCACATACACAAGACAGTATTGTATACAATAATCCTGTAATAAAAGGCTTTTATCCTGATCCTAGCATTTGCAGGGTTAAAGATGATTATTATCTGGTGAATTCATCATTTGAATACTTTCCGGGAATCCCATTATGGCATAGCAAAGACCTGATAAACTGGGAACAGATTGGGAATTGTTTGACGCGACCCTCTCAATTACCTATGCAGCATACCGGAGCTTCCGGTGGTACGTTTGCCCCGACCATTCGGTACAACAATGGTGTTTTTTATATGATTACCACGAATGCTTATGGTTGGCATAATTTTTTTGTTTATACCAGTGATCTGTTAAAAGGTTGGTCCGAACCAGTTTTCGTTGATCAGGGTGGTGTAGATCCATCATTATTTTTTGACGATGATGGAAAGTGTTATTATTCTGGTGAATCCAAAGCAGGTATTTGTCTTTTTGAGCTGGATATAAAAACAGGCAAAAAACTGACTGCATCAAAAGTGGTTTGGACCGGAACCGGCGATCGTTATCCAGAAGGACCGCATATTTATAAAGTGAAGGGTTGGTATTATTTGATGATTGCCGAAGGCGGAACTGAGTACAATCACATGATAACCATTTCTCGAAGTAAAAGCATTTGGGGACCTTACGAATCCAATCCAAAAAATCCGATACTTTCTCATAAATGGGCAGAAACAGAGGCTAATCCGATTCAGGGAACCGGCCATGGTGACTTGGTTCAGGCAGTAGACAGTACATGGTGGATTACCTTTTTAGGATTCAGGCCACAGCAAGGGAGGTATCACGTTTTAGGACGGGAAACATTTATGGCTCCGCTAGAGTGGGTTGATGGATGGCCTGTTGTAAACAACACAGGAACAGTGGATTTGAAAATGAAAATAAAAAATCACAAATTGTATCCGGTCAGGAATAATTCAAAGATGGAGAATTTCAATTCTGCAACATTAAGTCCTTATTGGCTTTTTTTGCGAAATCCATACGCAGATGATTGGTCATTAACTCAACGGCCGGGTTGGTTGAGATTAAATGGTTCGGCAATAACGCTTGACTCATTAGCATCTCCTGCATTTGTAAGTCGCAGACAACAACATTTTGAATTCAATGCAACAACCCTAGTTGATTTTAAACCAACAATATCTACTGAAGAAGCAGGAATAACCGCATTAGCAAGCAATCAGAACAGGTATGAAATTGCTATTCGGCGAGAAGGAAATCATCGGTCAGTTTTTGTACGCTTCAAACTTGGTTGCATGTCAAATGAAGCAGCTCGGGAGGAAATTCCGGATGGTTTGGTATATCTGCGCATATCGGGGAAAGGGCTTTATTATTTCTTTTCGTATTCGTTGGATAATAAAAATTTTAAAACGATAGCGAAAGCAAATACACGTTTTTTGTCAGCCGAAGTTGTTGGTGGATTTACGGGAGTGGTTTTGGGTATGTATGCCACCGGAAATGGACGGAAATCTATGAATCCTGCAGATTTTGAATGGTTTGAGTATAATCCGATAAGTGAGTAGTTTTTAAATATTTATCAATAATATAAATTAATTATAAAATCTAAAAATTAAATGCACAATATGGTGTCAAAAAAGTCGACATTTTTAATTTTAGGCTGTTTCTTATTTCTGTGTTGTATAGTAAATCTATCTGCCCAAAATGCAACAGAAACGCCTGGACGTCCAAAAAATTTTAAACCTTTTGAATATAAATATACAAGTAAGCAATTAATGGAGAAGTACTCTGCTGTACAAATGAAAAAAGCGGAGGAAGAACTTAATGAAATTTATAAGGTTAATGAAACAGGAAAATGGAAACCAACATGGGAATCTCTTGATCAGCATCAAGCTCCTGAATGGTTCCTGGATGCTAAATTAGGAATAATGCTCAACTGGGGAATACATTCAGTTCCTGCATGGGATAAAGAACGTGGGAAAAAAACTGCAACTTATCCTGATGCATATGGTTGCGAAATGTATCGGGATAGTACTGTTATGGCACACCATGCAAAATATTGGGGTGCCGATTTTCAGTGGGATGATTTTATTCCTATGTGGAAAGCAGAACAATTTAATCCTGATGCTATGCTTTCACTTTTTCAGGAAGCAGGTGCAAAGTATTTAATAACAATGTCTAAACACCACGATGGACTAGCCTGGTGGGACTCTCAGTGGACCATGCGGAATACTGTTCAGATGGGACCAATGAAGGATATGCTATCCCCTTTGATTACTGCAGCAAAGAAGCGTGATTTTAAGGTGGTCATGTATTTTTGTTATGAAGAATGGGCAACTGCTATGATTAGCGATGATGGGAAACCGAATTTTCGCAGATGGGATTGGGGGCGCTATAAAGGTGTTTTCCCAATTACTGCAGAAACACAGCGACGTGTATCAGGTAATATTCCAGTCAAAAATTACTATGAACAATATATGTTGCCACTGGTTAAGGAAATGATTGATAGATTCGATCCTGACGGTCTATGGGGCGACGGAGAATGGGAAACACCATCCGAAACTCTTCGTAGCCGTGAATTGATGGCTTATTTCTATAACAAGGCAGAAGGACGAAAGCAAGTGACTATTAACGACCGAATAGGTAAAGGAACCCGCAATCATCATGGAGATTATTTTGCAAGTGAATATAATTCTACACAATCATATACTCATCCTTGGGAAGAGAATCAGGGCATAAGTAAATCGTTTGCTTATAATTACGAGGATGATGAGGAGTCTCTTGGTCCGCCTTCGCAGTTGATTCACAAATTTATTGATATTGTTAGCAGAAACGGAAATCTGGTCATTATTGGGGGGCCAAATGCTTCAGGAGTTTATCCCGAAAATGTTATAAAAAGGTTTAAAGCACTCGGGGCCTGGTTAAAAGTAAATGGTGAAGCAATTTATGTAACACGTGCTTTACCACCTTATCAGGAAGGTAATGTTTGTTATACACGCAGCAAGGATTGCAAGTTTGCGTATGCAATTTGCAGGGAATGGCCGGGACGGAGTCTGACACTTAAAGGTGTAAAAGCAGAACCAAATACCCCTATTACCATGTTGGGAGTTGAAAAATCATTAAAATGGAGACAAGATGAAAATGGGTTGACTATTGATATTCCGGAATATCTCCAGAATGAGGAAGTGAGACCTTGCAATCATGCATGGTCTATAAAAATACAAATTTCAAAAAAATTATAATTCTTTTTTAATTTCTTATATAATGAAAAAACTAATTTTTGCTTTCTTATTTACAATAGCTTATGCATTTGTTTTTGGACAAACGATTGGCGATACCATTTTCAAAAATCCTAAATATTCAATTGAGGTTAGAACGTATGATTTGATAAAACGCTTGACTATTGAAGAAAAAATTGGATTGTTGAGTTACCGATCTCCCGCCATTCCACGCCTTGGAATTGTTGAATATGATTGGTGGAATGAAGCGCTTCATGGTGTTGCACGCAGTGGGCGATCTACTGTTTTTCCACAAGCAATTAGTCTGGCAGCAACTTTTGACGATAATTTAATCAATAGGATTGCTACAGCTATTTCCGATGAAGCACGGGCAAAGTTTAATGTAGCACAAAAAATTGGGAACCGTGGACGTTATGCTGGTTTAACTTTTTGGGCACCGAATGTGAATATTTTCAGAGATCCCCGCTGGGGACGCGGTCAGGAAACCTATGGAGAAGATCCCTATCTGACATCTAGAATGGGAGTAGCATTTGTAAAAGGTATGCAGGGTGACGACCCTAATTATTTGAAAGTAGCAGCTTGTGCAAAACATTACGCTGTTCATTCAGGTCCGGAATCTCAGCGTCATACTTTTAATGCATTACCTTCTAAGAAAGATTTGTTTGAAACTTATCTTCCAGCCTTTAAGACGTTGGTAAAGGATGCTAATGTTGAAGCAGTTATGTGTGCGTATAACCGCACAAATGATGAACCTTGTTGTGGGAATAAGTACCTCTTGCAGGAAGTTTTGCGAAACCAGTTTGGTTTCAAAGGCCATATAGTTAGCGATTGCTGGGCAATTACTGATTTTTATATAGGGCATAAAACTTCAAAAAATTCCGTAGAAGCTGCATCACTTGCACTGGAAAGTGGGGTGGATTTATCTTGCGGACCTGAATTTCAGGATAATTTAAAGAATGGCCTTGATCAAAAATTAATTACTGTAAATGCAATTGATTCAGCTTTATTTATATTGCTCAGAACCCGATTTAAACTTGGCTTATTTGATCCTGCTGGTAGTACACCTTGGGATAATTTATCTCCGGATATTATTTGCAGTGATAAACATGTTGCCTTAGCTCGTGAAGCAGCTCAGAAATCCTGCGTTTTGTTGAAAAATACAAAGAATGCACTACCACTAAAAAAGGATATTAAATCGTTGTATATTATTGGGCCATCTGCTGCAAGCATTGAAGTTTTACTTGGAAATTATAATGGAGTAAGCAATCGGCATGTAACTATTTTAGATGGAATCACTTCACAAATCAGTCCGGGTACTTCAGTAAACTACCGCATCGGATGCTTGCCTGACAGGGCAACTGATATTAAAAATAATTATGCCATTTCCGAAGCATCATCAGCCGCAGCTTGTATAGCTGTAATGGGTGTTTCGCCTTTATTTGAAGGCGAAGAAATAGAAGCACTTTATAATCCAATGGGAGACAGGCTCGATCTTGGGATTCCAGCTCACCAATTGGAATTTTTAAGAGAGCTTAGAAAAAGAAGCAATAAGCCGATTATTTTAGTTCTTACCGGAGGAAGCCCAATATGCACACCGGAATTATATGATTTGGCCGATGCAATAATCTTTGCATGGTATCCGGGACAAGAAGGGGGAAATGGTGTTGCTGATGTTTTATTCGGGAAAGTTTCTCCTTCAGGAAAATTGCCAATAACTTTTCCGAAATCTACAAGCCAGTTGCCTTCTTTCGAAGATTATTCAATGGCAAATCGAACATACCGGTATACTACCGAAGAACCCTGGTTTCCATTTGGTTTCGGACTCAGCTACACCAATTTCGAATACTCGGATATTAAAGTTTCCAATTCAAAAATCAATAAGAATGAACCTTTTAGTATTGAAGCCACTTTGAAAAATACCGGTTCTGTAGCTTCTGATGAAGTGGTTCAACTTTATGTTTCGCAGCTAAAATCACGATACAAACAACCGGTGTACAGTTTGAAAGGATTTAAACGGGTTACTTTGGATAAAAACGGAAGCATAAAAGTTTCTTTCGAAATTACTCCTGAGATGTATATGGGATTTGATGAAGATGGAAAACAAACATTTGAACCTGGAACGTATAAATTTTATATTGGAGGTTCAACACCATCTGCAAGAAGCCTCGCGCTTGGAGCGTCAAGTCCAGTTGAAATTTTGGTAAATATAGACGGAAAATAATTCTTGAAATAGGGCAGAAAAATTATTATTCAGCAGACTATGATTGGTTTAAATTTTTAGTTTTTCTGCTTAAAGTAGCATTATATGTTCTAAGTCGGTTTTAATATTTCAAGAAACAGTTCATTGGGTTAATCCCGATTAAAGCACGAAAGTTAATGAGCAGTTTGTAAAAAAATTAACGAAGTAACTAGTTGTTAGGCTCATTAAAATATAATTACTGATAAATTCTTGCAATGAAAAACTTAAAAATGTTTCTGTTACTGACAATTGTATTACTAATTTTCAACAAAATTAATCATGTACAAACAGAATATCTGTCCTAAGTAAATCAACTGCCACATTACCTACGGCTATTGTTATTTGGGAGTGATAAGTGTTTTGCTTCTGAAGGGAATCAACATTTTTGTGAAACATTAATCGGAAATAGAAATGCCAATAGTGAAATTAATACCGTAATCATTAAAGCAGTCTATTATTATTGAGAAGTATTTATGCGTTTTGATACATTGAGTAATGGGAAACGAATATAATTATAACATATTAAATAAATAAAAAAATGAAAAACAACTGTCGTTCTTTATTCATTACTTCAATAATTCTTATTTGCAATTCGCTTTATTCACAAATTAGAATTATTGATTTTGATAAATCTACTTTTAAGAATGATGTTATTACAGATAAACTTACAAAATGGAAAACAGTTTCATCAAGATTATCAATTAAAGAAATAGACGGAACTCCTTCTGTTGTTTTAAATTATATGCCGATTGCGCCTTTTGCAAGTATTGAATCTGGCTCAATTGATGGAGGATGTAAGTATTTAAGTTTTGATTTTAAAAGATTGGATAATGCCAATTGCGATGTGATGGTTTATGTGAATGATAAAGTAGTTACAACAATTGATCAAACAAATGGACTAACACAGTCTGTTATAAAATTGCCGGTATTTATTTCTGGTGCTGTTAAATTTAAATTTGAACAAAGAGGTGAGAAGTCTGGTTCAATAGCAATTGATAATATTTTATGGACACCATGTTCGGAAGAAGAAGCCAATGTTTATGCAAAGGAACATGAGGTAATAAAACCAACAGGTAACCTGATATTTAATGGTGATTTTGAAACAGGAAATTTAGATAACTATACACTTGCCGGTAATCATAAAAATAAAATTGTAACAACACCTGTAAGGGCGGGTAAATATGCGCTTCGTTCTGTAGTTGATCGTTATGATGAGGATGTTCCTTTTCGTTGTGAGATTGTTGCCAAACAGCAAAATACCAGACAGAATTACTTATATCAGGAAATTGGAAAAGAGTATTGGTATGGTTTTAGTATTTTTCTTCCAAAAGATTATGTAATAGATAATCAAACTGAAATCATCGCTCAATTCCATGGAACACCTGATGTTGGAGAATCTTGGTTTTTACCAAATCTCGGATTGCATATTACAGAGAATCAATACGAGATTAATCGCTTTTGGGATTCTAAGCATATCACTATTTGGGCTGAAAGAGATGGGGAAGATCATTACACTTTTGGAAATATATTAAACGATTTGGGTAAGTGGACTGATTGGGTTTTCAATATTAAATGGGATTATAAGAAAGATGGTGACGGTTTTATGAAAATTTGGAAAGATGGTGTTTTGATTTTTGATAAAAAAGGTCCCAATTGTTCTAATGATGATTTAGGTCCCTTCTTACGTTTCGGAATGTATAAATGGGATTGGAAACACCCGGAAGAAGAAAAACCATCCAATACTACACATAGAGTTATTTATCATGATGAATATAAAATTGGTAACGCGAATGCAACTTATGAAGAAGTTGCTCCGGGTAGATTATCGCCAACAGGTAAAGTTGATTTAATTTATAAAAAAAAATAAAAAAGTAATTAATACATTCATTAATCAAGTAAGGAAATGGTAATGATATTAGATACTAGTTAAAAAAAAGTTATCACAAATTGAATATTAGTTTTCAAACCATAAATGGCTCTAGCTGGAACTGTTACAGTAAGTGTGTTTGTATTTGCTGAGGTAACAATAGCTTTTACTGCTCCAAAATATACAATATTGGCAGAGGGAGTTGTACTAAAATTACTCCCATTTATTATAACTGAGCTGCCTGTTTGGCCGCTTGCAGGACTAAAAGAACTTATAATCGGTTGGCTGAATGAATATTGGATCATAAATATACAACCAAGCAAAAAAGTATAAAATTTCAAGAGGTGGAGATTTGATATTCAAAAAATTAATATAATAAATATACGTAAAATATATATATTATTTGAATGTTTATATGAAGTATTGTTTATAAGGAATTAATGTTATCATATTGAAAATCGGAAGCCAATTTTTATATATTGTTGTTCAGAACCCCCTTTAAAATTTAGTAATTATATAGTTTTCTGCTTTATTTTCATGTAACGAGTTGTATTTTCTCTTCAATTATCCGTTTAGCAGTAACATATTCTATAATTTTACTTTTGTCACTTAATTTCAAAAAGAGCTATCTGTTTAGCCTGTATTCAATCAATATTAAAATGAATTGCACTTCTGTAATTGTTAATTTAAAAAAGCATATTACCCTAACGGATGAGGAATGTGCTGTTATTGCTTCTAAGCTGAGGGCAGTTACCGTAAAAAAGAAACAGGTTTTGTTACAGGAAGGGCAGATTGCACGGGATGTGGCTTTTGTATTATCCGGTTGCCTTAAATCGTATTCAGTAGATGAAAATGGGTTTGAGCATATACTGCAGTTTGCACCGGCAGAATGGTGGATTACCGATATGCACAGTTTTATAGCTGAACAGCCTGCCCACCTTATTATTGATGCCATTACAGATACAGAAATACTATTACTCAGCCGAAAAGACCAGTTG
>Ga0007858_1000522_pt1 | contig 11835 bp, 8 predicted proteins | sample CryBogCBH08Aug08_FD_71211 | JGI IMG/M metagenome (GOLD analysis project Ga0007858, IMG submission 71211) | Freshwater microbial communities from Crystal Bog, Wisconsin, USA - CBH08Aug08 | ecosystem: Environmental > Aquatic > Freshwater > Lake | place: Crystal Bog, Wisconsin, USA | collected...
TGCCAAGTTATCCATGTAGGAATACCACGCATCTTGCGCTGCGCTGTATCCTGGAAGGTGCTTGCCGTTGTAAGTGTTGGCAAGCAAATCTGCATGGTATTGCTTGTAATTATCTAAAATCTCGGAAATCTTTTTACCCTGCGGTGATACTGCCAAGATTCCCTTATCCTGCATTGCGGTAAATTGGGTGATGGCCTTTTGCGCCATCTCAACCTTGGTAGGGTTGTTGTAATCCGCATACCAGATTGGGTTGCTTTGACCATAATCTGCTGTAATCTGCTTCCAAATTTGCGAGGCTTGGTACATGCCTTGTTTGTCGCCAGAAGCGCGAAGATTATTCATATCTGACTGGTAGGCGGTGTAATCCGCTGACAAGTCTTGCCATCCTTGCTTTACGTACAAGGCGCTGATAAAGTCTTTGGATGTTACCTTTGCGCGGAAGTGGTTAATGAGCAACTTGTTCTCAACGGCCAGTGCATCCTTGCTATCGGCTACCTGTGGGATAAGGTAAGGCGCAGCAGTTGAATAATTTGGGTTATTCAGGATAGGTTGGTTATTGTTAATCCAAGTAACGGTAGAATCTGACAATGGGGCGTAAGCGCCACCAGTGCCAGACGTGGTACGGGCAACCGTATAGGATAATGCTCGCTCGCCATTATCGGCAATAAACTTATTCAGCGCAGCAGGCGCTGTGTACTTCGCACCAGTTGTAGGATCCGTCTGGTTGAGCAGGTTCAGATACTCAGAGCGCAGTGTCTGCATATTCTTATCGTAATAGTCATTGCTGACTGTTGGAGCCAGTGGCAAGAAGAAAGCAAACAATCCTTTAATGATAAGGTTTGTTTGAGCGTTATGCTCAATCTTGGTAAGAATCTGTTGCTGTTGAAACGCTGGCAAAGATGTGAAATTGGTTGGCAAATCACCATGGTAATAAGCCGCCATGATGGCAGACAACTTAGAGTTGTAAACGGTTGACTCACGATCATCCATGCTCATGCTATTCCACAAGTCACGCATGGTAGATGATGGCATAAACGTGTCAATAAAGTTCTGTGATGGATAACCACCATTGGCTACATTTACAGCCTTATCCATCCACGGAAACTTCTTAGATAAATCAGTCAATGCAAAGTTTAAGAATGGGCTGATTCCTGGTGGTTTAATTTCTGGAAGTACGCTAAGAAGCGAAGATGTATTACCAGAAATTGATGATGGTAAACCAGTAAATTGTTTAAGCCCAATGGCATTTAAGCCACGCATGATGGCATTGCCAGCCTCACCAAGGCCAGGATAAACGATGTACTTCTGGCCGTTGGCATCTGTATGCACAAATCCAGGATTGTTTAATCCCTGCTGGATGATCTGAAAATCACGAAATGCCTGTGGGTTTGATAGAATCAAACGACCAGTACGGCGCATGGCCTGCTCTTGGGCGAAGTAAAACGGTAGCAAACTACGGTGCATTGTAGCCCATTGGCTACGAATAGCAGGTGAGTGAATCGCTGGAATCATATCTCGCGTAGCCTGCATCTGAGATAAGCGTACAACCTCACTACGATCCATCAAGCCCATATCAAGCAATGCTTGATTGTTTTGACGTGCACGCATGTAAAAATCGTTATACAAAGGTTGACGAGAAATCCAGTCCATGACTGGTGTAACAAACTTAGAATATCCCATTTGCTCAACTCGTTGCAAGGCCTTGGAAATTGTAGGCATTTCATACCGACCCAAAACCTTGATTGGCTTGGACATCTGAGGCAGTTGCTTCAATTCCTTTTCGGAAATTGTTTCGCTTTTGGCGATGCGGTTGACAATATCCATGTTAATGGTATTGTCTGCGCCGTGAACAAGCCCTTGCAAGTTGTCAATTTGCGCTTTAGCAAACGACTCTGGAACGGCCTTTGTATAGCCATCCATAATCCCGCGATACTCTTTGTACATGTTCGGATTGCGTAGATTGGCCGCTTGGCCATCTACCAATCGAGCAAACTGTTCATTTAGTGGCAAGGCTGCAAATTCAGGATTTTTACGTGCATTGATAAGCGCACGTGCTATATCCCTTTGCCCCAAATCGGCTGCAGCATTGTTGATATTTTTAGCCCAATACTTATCGTAAGTATGATCTGTACTTGTCAGCCCTTGGATTTCTTCTCCAGGCACCGTGCCATGTCCCTTTTGTTTATGGAAAATATCTACATGGTCATCTGCCGTAAGTTCTTGGCTAGCATTGTGCGCCGCAGAAACTGCTGGTGTTGGAAGATATGTGCCAGTTTCCTCAGCACGTTCAATCATATATTTAATTTTGTCGTCTACAAGGTAGGAACCAAGATTAGATTCTTTGAATCTGGTCGCCATATACGAAAATGGCATAACACGATAACGCTTATCTTGCAAACCAACAATGGCATTATTAATGCCCTGCTTGGAATCAGTGAGTTTATTTAACTTATCAAGCGTAGACATGCGCTCGTCAAGTTCTTTAGTAATCTCATTAGACTTTACGGGAACTGATTTGCCAGTTGCCAATTCTGCTTCTTTGGCATTTTTATCGGTTTGCGTAAGCGCGTCATCCATTTTGTCAATGTGAAAGTTTTTATATTTTTCCGACAAATTAAGCGTGCTGGCGGCTAAACGTTGTCCAAGATAACTTACCAAGCCACGACGCATAACTTGTTGTAAAACTTCACCAGTGGATACACGAATACCAAAAGCAGGTGAAAGAAGAGCCAATGGGGCAAAAATTACATTGGTATATTTGGTAAAAAAGTCGTCAACTGGCGAATACAAAGCCCCATAGGCTTTGGCTTCGCGAAGTGCGGTGCGAGTCTTTTTCAAATCTAGAAGGGCGCCTTGATAACGCTGGCTGTAAGTGATAGCAAGTGGGCGTTGTCCACCGCCATGCTCAGGTAGCATATCAACGCTACCAACGTCACGGCCTTGGTTAACGGCATACACACTAGGATCATAATTGCTAGGTGCGCTAGCGTCATGTAAGTCGCTAAACAAATGAGCAGATTGAGAATCTGCCACGCCAAGATTTTTAAGGACTTCTTGATTTAAAACGTGCATGTTGGATACGCGCAAATCATTATTTGTCTGCATAATCATGGCGCCAGCACGTTCTAACGCAATGTTATGTGGCATGGACAGCAATGCTGTATCGTATGTAGTCTTTGCAAAACCAGGGTCTTTTACGTCAAAAACGTGAGACGATAAACTATTTGCGTTTGTGTCGTAGGATAATGGTTTTTCACCAGTAAACGTACGTACTTTGTTTGCAAGCGCATTTATCATGGCGCCCCTACCAGGGGCGTAAAATAATGCAGGCTTATTAAGTTTAAATACCTGTTCCTGTGTTACTTCACCAGTTTGGGCATTGGTAACAGAACGTGTTTTAAACCTTTGGGCTGGTTGGCCAGATTCATCTAGTGCTTGCGTGCCATCTGGGTTTAATACAGGCTCCATGACTGCGCTTTTGCGTGGCAAAAGTAGATTTAAAGATTCGTTATAGTTGGTTGCATTTTTACTATTACGAATGGCATCTAAGCCAATTTTTTCGCTAAGGCGTTTACCAACTGTTCTAGATGGCAAGGAAAATGTAGTAAGGGCATGCTCGGATCTGTCGGCCAAATCGGCCGAATAAAGAGTTTGTTTTGCAATTTGGTCGAAGCCATTGGTGTCGTTAATTTTAACCATAGCGCGAATTGTTGCCTGCGACCATTGGTTTGCTTTGCCGTATTTATACCAGATCAATCCCGCTTTGCCGCTGTCGCTCATTGCTTGATTTTGAGCAATACTCACAATGTCTTGACGCGCTGCGCGTTGAGCGCCATTAAGCGGATTCGCCATAGCGGCGTCATATTGTTCTGGGGAGAAAATCTTTTTTACTGCTACACCAGCGGTGAAGTTGGACATACCACCCGCGCTAGAAGCAAATGGCAGTGTATTCTTTGGAATTACTTTGCCAGTTGTTGGGTCAATCTTATTGACTGGCATTCCCTTTTCATCACGCACAATCTCGCCAGTGGCAGGATCTGTTTCTTTGACAAGCGCAATATGGTCGCCACGACGAAGTTGAGAACTTAATTTTCCAAGGTTGGCAAGTGGGTCTGTTTCAAAATCAAATGAGGCATCCGCTACGCCAGATACAATTTGACCAACGCCGCTATTGGTATTTGCCAATGCGCCAAGGCCAGGGATGTAAGAAAGCCCGTGAGCCAAATCCCTACCAGCAGATACTAAGTAGTTTGGGTCGTTAGATTTGTTAAATGAATCTCGAAATGATGGGACGACACGACCAAGAATTTGACGCTCTGCCGCCCCCGCCAAATCTGCTCCGAGAACAGTTCCGCCAGGAATACCAGTAAGCGTACCGATAACTCCGCCACCAACTACGCCAAGTGTACCAACAAGGCCAGCAGCCCAGCCATGATCTGTGTATAGGCTATGAACAAACTTGTAATCTTTTTGAATTTCTTGTAGTGGCTTATTAGCCCATGACATTGCAGTGCCAATGGCCTTGCCAATAACAGGCACCTTTTCAACTGCGCCAAGTGCTTGACCTGGAAGGTTTTTAAGGTCATTCCAAAATCCGCCCTGTGAAGGGGCTGGAGTAACTGGTGCTGTAGCGTCAGCGGTAGCAGATGCTGGAAGTGTAGATGCGATAGGCGTGCTAGAAGGAGTAACTAAACTCATTGACCCGCCTTTTCTTGCAAAGATTCTAGTCTTGTTTTAATTACAGCGTTGGCGACATCTGGAATGTCCTTTAACGCATTGCGCCACCATGTTGCGGAATTGTATGTAGCAACATGTTCATCAATCGCTTTGGCAATCGCTGTCATGTGAGAAGTAGCGGCCAGGGTATTAAATACATCTTGGCTACCTGATTGAATACCAGCAGCGGCTAGGCCAGGGTTTTGCTTAACAAACATCTGGTTGCCCTGAACCATATCGTTAGCACTGCTAACATTAGGTATATTTACCTGCGGATCCATGGGTTACTTCCCTAGTGCAGTTGCGAGTTGTTGCAATTCTGGTGAAGCGTCTGGATGTGACGCTAAGGTTTGAACGAGGCTCTTGGCCGATTGTCCAGTTTGCATTGTTTGCGCTGGATGGATGCCAAGGGCTTCTGGCCCTGGCCCTGCTCCCAATGGGGAGCCAGCAGTAACTGGTTCGTTAGGACGTTGCGTAGGTGCAGACAATGGTGTGACATTCATCTGTGCCTGTTGTGCTTGTGATTGTCCATTCGATGCCGCTTGTGCAATTTGAGATGGAGTCATCTTCTGGCCTTGTACGCCACTAGCAGACATAGGTGCTTGCGCCTGTAAGTTTGCTAAATCTTGTCCATCGCCGTAATTAGGCATACCAGAGATATACCGTTGTGCTTGCTTAGATGCGACACCGCCATCAGTTCTGCGCGACATGGCGCCAGGAAGGGATGGTGTAGTCGAAGGCTTCGCGGCCTGTGGCATACCTATTCTCCTTCGTTAAGTGTTTCGATGGTGCGGGCTGCATATTCATGGAATGATTTTTTATCTTCCACAAACTCTGCTTGTGTTTCTAACATCGCGCTGAGTATTTCAAAAAACTCTGCTGCGACATGTGAGAGCAAGGCAAAGACATCCCATTTTGTAAACTGAGTTGGCGCTCTGCCCTGCTCGCCTGACATGAACTACTTAGTCTTTCGTGGTGTACCTGCGGTTGTTCCGCTACCCTTGGTGCCAGAAGGTTGTGCGCTGTACTTAATGTTTGATGTTCCAGTACCTGCTGGTCCTGACTTTGGTTGAATCTTTGTCTTTTGTGTTACCGCAGCAGATGAACTATGTCCACCTTGTGCTTTAGGCTTTGGTACACTTGTGGTAAGTGATGCTTTGAGTGGCTTTGCCATTGTTATTCTCCTATAGGTTTTTGTCAACCAGATAATTACGCTGGTTGCCTTCTGGTTACGTTGGCCGAGAGATTCGGCTGACCAGAAGATGAAAGTCCTGCGGCTAACTGCTGTAGCGCAGATGGTGCTTGTTGCTGTGGTTGGTTAGGAAGCGCCCCAGAAGGAGCCTGTCCTGGGCCTTGAGGCTCGCCAGCGGCTGCTTCTTCTGGGGATGCTGCGGGCTGCGCGAAGGCAGCAACTACAAGGTCTTCGATATTATCGCCTGCTTGACGACCCTTGATGACCTGAGCCATAGCCGTAAGAATCTTTGATGGGTCTTGCCCTTGTGCTGCCATTGCTGGCAGTGCCTGTGAGTAGGAAGCCATTGCGCTCATAAGCGAATCGCGTAATTCTTCAACCTCAACTTTTTGTTCCTCTGAAGTTACATTCATATCCCAAGGCATTTGACGACGCAAGAAGTCGCGTGAGATTAATTTATCTCCACGTGCTTGCAATCCGAATACCAAAGCACGGTTTGGATCTAGTCCAGCCATCATGCCGTAAGATACATCTACCCAGTAATCACCAGCGATGTCGCGTGATGGGGTGTAGTTAATTTCATAAGGTGCGCCAGAGACAACTCCGCGCACTTCCTTCTCAACATTGCCAAATAACTTTTCGTCCATCATAAAGCACAGACGCATTACCTGACGGAATACTTCTGAGAAGACAGCCTGTGCTGTCTTAACTTGTGTATCAAATCCACCCATAAGGGCTTCTACACCACGGCCTGTGACGATAGAGCCAGACTGTTGGCCGAGGCGACCTTGTGGGTAGCGTGAGCCTACACGTAGTTCTTCATCAAGCGTGGCAGCCTCTTGGAAGATTCCATTAGGAATATCAAGCCCAACACGGCGAATCTTCTCTGGGTTAGCAGAGCGAATCGTGGCGTCTGGGCCAATCTCAAGTACGTTCACATCAGATGGCAAAGCGAATGGAGCCTGTACACTCTTCTGCGCCGCTTCAAGTTGCAAGGTGGCGAAGCGAGCCTTGGCTACCTGCACCCACATGATGTCATCAAATTGTCCACGTTGGTTCTCATCTGAGTCAATGCCTGGGCGGATAGCGATAACCACTGGCAGTTCACCGATGAGGTTTGCTGCGCGGTCTAGGATAAGGTTATTGCGCTCTGGAACGAATAGGATTACTTCGTTCTTATCTTGATAGCGAAATATCTCAAGCATACGCTCTGAGTTGCGATTCTCGTAAGGTCCGCGGATAACAGTCTCATGCTCTGGAAATTCATTACACAATTCGCGCACTGTCTTGTTGTAGCGCTTTGAGTAGGAGAGCAACTTGCCAAAACGGTCATACTCTGGGTAAGCCGCGATTGGGTTATCAATGCGGATCATTGGCCGCTTGTTTTCCCAATCTGGCTCGATAATGAAGGGGAGCATGCCGAAGGTTACATAACGATCTGCGCCTGTATACATTAAGGTTTGGAGACGGCATGTGTCACGGTAACCAGCGGCAATCATAGTGCGCTTGTCGGCCTTCTTGCGTGCGCGGTCTGATACAGAATCCGTTGAGTCGCAGTTAAAGGCGGGAAGCGGGGCGATAACTTCGGCTACATCGCGTGCTGCGATGTCAATGAAGTTAGCAACCATTGGCTTTGGAAATTCATCTGGGAACATTCCAGGGTAGACCTGTTGAATATCACCTTGGCGGATAGACTGTAAATCAGTCCAGCGAGCATCGCGAGTGTGGTAATGATCGCGAAGTTTCCGAATCTTTACCGATAACTCGTCTATGTCTAGACTCATAAGTATCCCCCGTTGGCGGCCATCTTCTGTTGAAGAGCGGCGTATTCTTCTAAGTTAACTACCTTACGTCTGGCTAAATCCATTGGCGTAGCAAACGGATTCTTGACGAAGGTTCCGCCGTAAACACCAGATTGATTGATAAAATCTCTCATCTGTGTCTCAGCGAACCAGAGGGCCATTGGACCATCCTGTTTATTCTTTGTTCCTGGCGACCAAGTAATCAGTTGTTCGATTAGTGCCTTGGTATGTTCATCGCTAGCCCGTGGTAGTTCTAGCAAGTTATTCTTCATATACTTACCTTGGTTATCCATCGAGCCGAATAGTGGCGCCATTGAGGCGACACCAAATTCTAAATCCATCTTATTGTTACCCGTGTAGTGCTGAACCAAGCGGATACCTCTGGTAGCGAGGAACTGGTTAATCTGTTCGTCTTGGGTTAAGAACAACTGAAAGGCGTTCTTCTCAATCACCCAAACTTTAGGCTTGTACTTCTCAGTCCAACTAAAGATAATCTCGCGGATGGCCTGCGGTGTAGGAGCGGGCATACGGTTGGCTTCAAGTAGGTAGCGCTTACCATTGGTTCTGTCACCAGCATAGGCAACCGAGAAGGTATCTCCCGACATGGCTGGATCCATAGAACAGATGACATACTGGCTTTGCATACTGGCTGGATGGCCAGGAGCGCCAGGGATTAAAGGACCTGGTGCTCGCATACCGCTAACAGCGCCGCGTACACACTCAGGAGAAAAGATTGCAGTAGATTCAACATCTTGCTGCTGGTAGACCATAGCCCAGGTCTTAGGGTCAATTAAGCCTCTGCGACGGCGAAGGTGTGGGCCAGACCAGCGGGGGTATAGACCATCAGCATCTGGCAAGGTATCATCAGCATCCCAAGGTCTATCAGACTTAGGCCAGAGTGTCTTCCAATCTTCTGGGTCATCGGCAAATTCAAGAACCGCTGGCATGGCTAGATAAGTCCAAGGAGACTGGTTATCTGGGTAACGCTCAGGGTTACGCATCTCGCGGTAAAGATCCAAAGGATCTACACGGGTACCTACAACTAGAATTTTTCCTGTTGGGCCAACACGTGTTAAAACTTCCTGTTGAATCCAGCGAAGTTGTTTCTCATACTCACCAGCGTTAGCGAGAGTGACAGCATCGTCCAAAATGATAAGGTCTGCACGCGCACCGTAGATCTGGCCGCCAATACCGAGAGCCTGAACGGTAGGGTCTTTTTCTCCCGACTCGCGTTCAAGATAAATCGAGTCTGCCGTCCACTTATCAGCGGTAGCCTTAAAGCCTTCCACTGGGGCATATCGCCGTTGAAGTTCGGCGTAGGCTGGGGCGGTAAGTCTTTGCTTGATGGCATATAGAAATTCCTTTGCCATACCCTGAGTCTTAGAGACGATTTTGATACGGACATTAGGATTGGTTACAATCCGATATGTCACATAGTCAATACTTACGGTCATGGACTTGGCATGCTCTGGTGGCATGTTGACTAGCACATAATTCTTAAAGTTTGGCTCGTACGTCATAGACCCGTGAAGCCAGGCAGGTTCACCTTCTTCCAGCAGGCTTGTGATGTTCCGCTGGTGGTCGAAAGTCCGTGAGTTTAGATACTTGAGCCTAAAGTCCTCAAAGGATATATCACGGTCTTCATCGGCGACAGTCCCTTTTCGGCGCTTGATAACACGCGCCAGATCAATCGCCTCTTTAAATTGAGGATCGGATGAACGATAATACTCATAAGACTTGACCGATTTGCCAACGGCGCGGCAAGCATCTTCTACCGTAACGCCATCTTCAATCAGCGCGATAAGACGTTTCTTCGCCTCGTTCGACGGAAGGCTGGCGCCTTCCACCAGGCGGTACTTCGTTGGATCCTTTGTTGCCACTGGCTAATCTCCTATGGTCGTGAGATTAGAACTATCCCACTGCGAAGCATCCCCCTGTGGGGAATGCTGTGGTTAAGTTAGGGGGCGCCGTCAGGCGCAACCTGCCGTCACCCTATGGGAGCGAAGAAGGCCTTGAGCCTTCGTAGCGAACAGTTCGGCTCTTGCGACATCCTCGCTGTGAGGCTCGGCTGTCTAGAGCCGAACTACGGAGTGCGGTTTTTTTTAACCCCTTATATATACTAAGGCGGGATAAAACGGGTTTATCCCTAGTAGGGGTGTGTGATGTTCGTCACATTAGGTATAACCGCAGGTCAGAGCCTAGTTTGGGGCTAAAATAGTTTACGCCGTCTCATTATTTGAGACAATTTAATGCCGTTTTGAGACTATATTTATAAAAAATTATTGGGTTGATAGTAATAGTAATACACCCCCGTACCTTAAATCCCTGGGGTTGAGCGTGACGGTTAGACGGTTCGAACAGATGTTCGCATTGCCTAACGGTGGCGACAGTAACGCCCGCGCGAGAGTGCGAAACTGCGGGCAAGGCGAGCGGGTCCGATGTCGCATTAGATCGTTATACCGTGTCGAACAGTTGTTCGAATGCGTTGCGGGACGGTGGACGGTGGACAGTCCCAGACGACGACGACATGACACCAGGCACCAGGGCGACGACATGGCAAGTAGCCAGGATCCGTTAGGGCAGGGCGATTAGTTGAACCTTCAACTATCTAGCCATAGGCTAACCGAACAGATGTTCGATTATAACGAAATTATAACGATTATAAATAACCCCTATTTCATGTTGACGCGCGCCTATTGGTCATGGTCTAATTCTCCTAGTGAGTAAGTGGCTCACACGAAAGGACTAAAATTATGTGCGAATTATGCGGGATGTTTAAGTCAATTACTTCAAGGCATTTTCAATACGACAACGGCGAACAGGTAATCCTGGCAGTCTGCCCCCGTTGTGTAAAGATCCATAACCATTGCGCCCTAATTTCAGATAACCCAATCAAGGCAGGCGCATAATGGCTAATAACGATCTATGCCCTAAGTGTGGGGCGATTACCTGGACTAATACAGTCTTGACGGCTAAGCCGTTTAAGCATTACCAGGCCTGCGCCTGCGGATGGAAAAGTGAGGCTATCTAATGGCTAAGCAATCTAAGCAGCGTTACGTCATGATTGACACGCAGGGCAGGATTTGGATTGATTCCATGCTTACGCCTAATGCGCTTAAGCGCATGGTGAGAGAGTTAGAGCGATTCGGCGTCTATGTCCACGAGAGCACCTGGCACGCACTAGGACATGACCAGGAGAAGGTGAGCGCATAATGAACCGCTCGCGCCGTTATTACCGCGTACGCGCCGTCGTGCGCGTCGTATTCTGGCTCTCTATCGCTAGCCTAATTCTTCTGGTATCGTGCGGCTTATGGTGGAATGGTCACGGTTATACGCTAGGATTTAACCCTTACAAGTAAGCAGTACAGCCCCCGTACCGATTAAGTCGGCGCACGGTTCACGACCTAGCGGGGGCGCTAGTAGCCACTAGGGCTACTTACTAGAAAGGACTAAAGAAGTGACAGCTACAGCAGAACAATTAACGCAAGCATTAGACCGTATCTATAACGGTGGCGTGTATGAAAGTGACAACTTCGGAGACATCTGGTCATCGTTGCCAGACATCGCAAGCGGACCGAAATGGGTAGGCGAGGTTATGGACGCGGTGGAAAGCATTAAAGGTTATCTAACCCCATTTGAAGAATACGGACTAGATGACCTGAGCGATTATGCGAGAGAGTATGCAGACTCATCCTGTATTTACTATAAGGCTATTCACGACCAGGTTCATGACCTGGACCTATGGGCAAGCGATGACATTACGCAAGATGTATCCGACATGGTGGGGGAGAATTACCCATCTAGTCTTACAGCATGGGAAAGTCTCTATCTATACAGCGCTATGGCTATCACCTGGCGCGTCGTGCTTGAACAAGCCTTCACCTTCGCTGAAGAGATGAGCGAGGAGACTGTATCCGCCTAGTTAATGGACTACAGCGCATAGCCCCACGCTATGCGCTGTAGCCTGGCAACTAGACCAGGACTATGAAGGGACTGAAACTATGAACAAGTGCGACAAGTGCGAGAACATGGCAAGGATCCGCGTATCGGGGGCAGTATTGCCAGCGCAATTATGCGCGTGGCATTGCGCGCAACTATGCCGTGAACATGGCGACATGGTCGGCT
>Ga0007858_1000523_pt1 | contig 11822 bp, 11 predicted proteins | sample CryBogCBH08Aug08_FD_71211 | JGI IMG/M metagenome (GOLD analysis project Ga0007858, IMG submission 71211) | Freshwater microbial communities from Crystal Bog, Wisconsin, USA - CBH08Aug08 | ecosystem: Environmental > Aquatic > Freshwater > Lake | place: Crystal Bog, Wisconsin, USA | collected...
CCGCGCGGCGTGCGTTGCAGAAAGCCCTGCTGAAGCAGATAGGGCTCAATAATATCTTCTATGGCGTCGCGCGGTTCTGAAAGCGCGGCCGCGATTGTTTCTATGCCAACCGGACCGCCGCCAAAATTAACGGCAAGCATGTTCAGATAGCGACGATCCATAATATCAAGTCCGATGGAATCGACCTCAAGTAATGACAAGGATCGGTCTGCGAGTTCGCGCGTGACAATGTCGATGCCTTCCACAATGGCAAAATCACGCACCCGGCGCAGCAGGCGCCCGGCAATGCGCGGCGTGCCACGGGAGCGTTGGGCAATTTCTCTCGCCCCATCCTCGCTCATCCCAACATTCAACACGCGCGCGCCGCGTTTAATGATGAGCTCTAACTCCTCAGGCGTATAAAAATTCAATCTGACAGGAATGCCAAAGCGATCGCGTAATGGCGTCGTTAATAATCCAGCTCTCGTGGTGGCGCCGATAAGCGTGAAACGCGCAAGATCAATTTTAACGGATCGCGCAGCTGGGCCTTCTCCAATAATTAAATCAAGCTGAAAGTCTTCCATCGCAGGATAGAGAATTTCTTCAACGGCTGGATTGAGACGATGAATTTCATCAATGAAGAGAACATCGCCTTGCTCTAGATTTGTAAGTTGTGCTGCGAGATCTCCGGCTTTGGCAATGACTGGCCCAGATGTCGAGCGAAAATTGACGCCGAGTTCTCGCGCAACAATTTGCGCCAGGGTTGTTTTACCAAGGCCAGGCGGACCAACAAATAAAACATGATCGAGCGCGTCATTGCGCGTTTTTGCCGCCTCAATAAAAATTTTCAAATTAGCCCGTGCAGCTTCTTGGCCAGTGAAATCACGCAGCGATAGCGGGCGCAGACTTTGGTCTGGATCATCCTCGCGTTGCAAAGGACTGACGATTCTTTTGTCAGACAGTGCGTTCACGTCGCGAGCTCCTTGAGGCCCTGCCGAATTAAGGCCCCGGTCTCAGCGTTGACGCCAAGCTTATTGACGCTTGCGGCCACGGCAGCCACACATTGTGGGCGGCCATAGCCAAGGTTAACAAGAGCGGAAATAGCGTCGCGGCTTGAAGCGCTGATGCTGCTTTCTTGTAATTGGCTTCCTATTTGTTGCGTCGTGGGCGCCGTTGTTATAAAGCCCGACGCCTTATCTTTTAATTCCGACATTATGCGCGCGGCGAGTTTTGGTCCAACGCCAGGCGCGCGTCCGATGACGGCTTGTTGTTGCGTCGCAATGGCTGATGCGAGTTCTGATGTTGTGAGGATAGACAGTATCGCGAGCGCGACTTTGGCGCCGACGCCTTGAACGCTTTGCAGCAGTCGAAACCAGTCCCTCTCGCTCTGCGTGTCGAAACCAAAGAGTTTGATTGAGTCTTCGCGAACCTGCGTTTCGATTGCGAGCGTTGCAGCTTCTCCTGCTTGGGGTAATTTTTGTAGGGTGCGTTGTGAGCAGTGAACAACATAGCCAACACCATGGACATCAAGGATCACAAAATCCTCACCAAGGCTGTCAATGGCGCCCTTGAGCTTGCCAATCATGCTGATGCTCTCAAGCGTGCGCGACGATGCTGCGCATGGCAGATGGCCACAGCCAAGGCGTCAGCTGCGTCAGCGCTTGCGGCATTGCTCGTCGGCAGCAAAATGCGCACCATGGTTTGCACTTGTATTTTGTCAGCATGTCCAGATCCAACGACCGTCTTTTTAACGAGATTGGCGGCATATTCTGCAATGATAAGATTAGCCGTCGCCGGCGCCATTAAGGCAACGCCGCGCGCTTGTCCGAGCTTGAGCGCAGATTGCGGGTCACGATTTACAAAAGTCTCTTCAATTGAGGCCTCTTGCGGTTCAAACTCCGCGATGATTTGGAGCAGTCCATGATGGAGTTGACGTAGGCGTTCTCCCATCTCCAAACTTGCGCTCGGCTGGACGCAGCCGCATGCAACGAAAGAGAGGCGGGATCCTTGGCAGTCAATCACGCCCCAGCCAGTATTTCGCAATCCAGGATCAATGCCGATGATACGAATCACATCTACGCTCATCGTGACAGGGTAATCGGAAAGAAGCGTTCGAGACCAGCATAAAACCAATCTTTCATCGACGCTTCTTGCGGCCGCATCTGAAAGAAAAGATCAAAATTCACGATAAGGCGCGCCGCGGAGATAATTGACAACAGATTTAGTGCGTTTCTCTCTCATTTTTTTCAGGCGGCGCATTCGTCAATTCAATCTTGTTCACGGCTTCAACAGCGGCGTCAAAAGCCAACAGCGTCGAGGCATGACGCGCTTTATAGGCGCGGACAGGCTCTAAAACGGCGAGCGCCGCCCATTTTCCGTCTGGCGGGGGCGCGCCCTCTTTGAGGAGCGCGCGGAGCGCGTCTCTTGCCCCGCGGAGTTCAGCCGGGGTTACGCCAATGATATTTCTAGCCAGGATCGAGGCTGAGGCCTGACCTAAAGCGCATGCTCTAAGTTCATGGGCGTAGTCTGCAATCTTGCCGTCCCTGAGCGATAAATCAACGGTGACAGTTGAGCCGCAGAGCTTGGAATGCGCCGTAGCTGTAGCGTCGGGGCGCGTTAGTCTACCCACACGCGGAATATTTCCAGCCAGTTCGAGGATGCGGGTGTCGTAAATGGTCTCGATCATCAATCATGCTCTGGGCTGTTCATTTCTAGCGCAGCTCTAATATATGTAAGGCGACCACTTGTTGAAAGTAGCGTCAAACACAGGATTGCTCACATGTGGCGTTGTTATGGCGTAATGAGAGAGATGCTTTTTATTTTTACTTATAGAGATAACGCTCAAACTGAAGGATTTTGAAGGTGACGAACCAAGGGTCAGAGCACACAAAGCGCTTTACGCCGAAGTTTGATCAAAATGGACTAATCGTTTGTGTGACGATTGAACAGAAATCCAAAGATGTGCTCATGGTCGCGTACATGAATGCGTTGGCGCTGGAGCAAACGCTTGAAACCGGCGTCGCGCATTATTGGTCGCGGTCCAGACAGTCTCTTTGGCGTAAAGGCGATACCTCAGGGCAAGTGCAAAAAGTCGTCTCTCTCAAAGTGGATTGTGATCAAGACGCCTTGCTTCTTAGTGTTGAGGTGGGAGGAGATGGCAAAGCCTGTCACACAGGTCGTAAATCATGCTTCTACCGCGTTATTTTGCGCCAGGAGGGAGAAAATGAGTTGCTCTTTGTTGAGAATGAATAAGGCCGCCATGTTCATAACGAGGGCGTTATGAGATCAGTTTGTTAATGGGTAGCTGTCATGATCGCACTGGGGCGTGCTTACCAATGGGCGTAAGTTGTGTTGACGCTAGCATCTGGCGGCCGGCAATGTGAGAGGCAAAAAATGGCGCCTGAGGAAGAAAAATCCTCACTCAATCCATCCATGCGAACAGCCACGCCTGGCCCAGCTGCGCGTTCGCCCAAAAAGCTCAAAATAGGATTAGCGCTTGGGGCCGGCGCAGCACGTGGATGGGCGCATATTGGCGTCTTACGTGAGCTTCTCGCGCATGGCGTTCGACCAGATGTCGTCGCAGGCACCTCCATGGGCGCGGTGGTGGGCGGTTGTTATGCCGCAGAGAAGTTAGATCAGATTGAGCTTTTTGCCCGCTCTCTGACGCGCAGACGCGTCTTTACCCTCATGGACCTCTCTTTTACCGGCGGCAGTCTCATTGCAGGGGAAAGATTAAAAAAAGCTCTGGAGCAGGAATTAAACGATCTTATTATTGAAAAACTGAATATTCCTTTTGCAGCTGTTGCGACAGAAGTTGCAACTGGACATGAGGTTTGGCTGCAAAGAGGCCCTTTATCTTTGGCGATACGCGCCTCTTATGCCTTGCCCGGCATCTTCGAGCCCGTTCGGTTGGCTGATCGATGGCTGTTTGACGGCGCCCTTGTGAATCCTGTTCCTGTTACTGTTTGTCGCGCGCTTGGCGCTGACTTTGTTATCGCCGTTAATGTCACCGCCGACATGATGTATCGTGCAGGCGTTATTCGTGACGCGTCAGCACAGCAAGATAGGACGCTAGCGGGCGACAAGCCTTTTGATCAGAAATCCGATTTTTCCTTCATCGAGCGTTTTTTGCCAAAATATTTTGATCGTCGCGGAGATGAGGCGCCCAATGTTGGTAGCGCAATGATTGATGCATTTAATATTATTCAAGATAGGATTTTACGCTCCCGTCTTGCAGGCGATCCTCCAGATGCGATTATTACGGCGCGTATGGAGGATATTGGGATGTTTGATTTTCACAGGGCTGATAAATTAATCGATATTGGCAGGGAGGCGGCAAAAAGAACCCTGCCCAATATTCTTTCTTATTTTCCAAACCCAGATCACAAAATTTAAGTTTTTTGTTGCGTAATTTTATCAAAAAAACCAAAAAATAATAAGCCAAACATGAACCCTCCAGTGTGTGCTTCCCATGCAATGGCGTCATTGACGCCAAATGCGCGCGGGAATAGGCCAAAGCATATATTTGAGACGAACCAGATCATTATAAAAACAACGGCTGATTTATTGTTTTTTAATTCTGAGAGTGTCTCAGCAGACGTCTTGTTGATGTCGCGCTGCGCATTGTGGAGAGGGCGTAATTGGTTTGGCGTGAATATGAAGCGGGTTACTGCCGCCATTGCTCCTGAAATAGCCGCAGATGCGCCAACAACAGGCGTAAACTCCATCCAATGAAACATATAATGCGTCAGCGCGCCTGCGATGGCGCAAGCTGTCATAAAAACAAGGAAGCTAGCGGCGCCAAGCCGGCGCGCAATCGGAGAGCCAAATGCTGCGAGCGTTAAAATGTTGATGAGCAAATGTGTCCAGCTCCCATGAACGAAGGCATAGCTCATGAGCGTCAAATAGGTTTCGATGCCTAGAGGGGAGGAGATGGCAATTTCACTGAAGTCGAGCGCTTTTGCCAGATTGGAATGCTGATAATAATCGATCAGCGCTTGAGGGTTTGTCACAAGGCTCAGGCGCGCAGGAACAAAAATGAGCGATTGATAAAGGCTATGAGCTATGGCGTCTGGTCCATAAGCAATAATTATTTGTATAAAAATTAATACGCCAATCAAAGCAATAATAACATTTGGCAGATTTATAGGGCGCTCAGAAGGCTTTTGCACCGTCGACGATCCTTTGAGGCTGATGATCAGGCGAGATCGGCTTTTGCGCTCTAGGCTGCTTATTATATTTTAACGCGCGTGAGGCCCTTCGGTCTATGTGAGTATTATCTCGATTAGTCAGCAAAAGACGACAGCGACGACACTGGCAATCAAGGCTCACGTAGATGAATGCTGCGCTTTTCCTTGTTAGAATTTGAACTGCGTCAATAGGCCGGATGTTGAGACCAAAAGAAAAAGGCCTGTAGTCACAACGACAGCTTCTTGAACCGGACTTGTGTTGGCGCATCCATATAAAACGCGTTTTAGTTTTCTTAGCTGATGACGCACGCCTCGCCCCTTTAAACGCTCAATGTCCCCTCACAGGGATGATCACATGACGATGCTAGTTAACGCGCTGAGGGTAAATTATTTCTTATTAAGAAACGTTTTTTAGGCTTGCTGGGAGGATATCGTAGCTCCAAAGGACAGAGCCGCCTGTTACATCGCCGGGCTGATTGGCCCGGCTCAAAAACAAATTAGCGTCGCATTAATAGGCTAAGAACGCCTGTCGAGACCAAAAGATTGGCTTTTGGTCGCGTATAGAGGCGCTGCTGGCCGCTGTTGGGGGGAAAAAATGAGCGATCAAGATAATGATGACTTCATGAATGAGGCGGATGAGCGCGAGCAAATCACTGCGGCAATGTTGGTGAGCCTCTTTGATGCTGATGATCTGAAGGTCTTCACGGAAAAAATGCCTTTTTCTGACGCAGAAGAAATGTTCACGGAACTTCATCAGTCAGCCGTCGACAAGGTGATCGCCCTGAATGAACAGGAGCGCGCTGAGTTTATTTCTGATCTGCTGGCAGAGATGAACTGGAATTATATTATCAACGACATGCTCAATGAAGCCTCAGAGGCAGGACTCTATCGTGATGGAGAAACCAGGCTTTTGAAGGATGAGCCCGCCGCTTAAGGGTCTTTGAGGCGATCAAGGCGTCGTTTTGTCAGGGAAGCCGACGCCCTGTCACCCCAGCCTAAAGACGCAGCCTAACGGCTGTCTGTCGGGGGTAATTTTTATAAAACGCCATTTCCCCCTCTGGCGCCGAAACTGCATGAAGACTGCCGGGTCAATAATGAGAGGCAGGCTCCAATGAAAGACACCTTAGGATCGCTTGCGGTCTTTTCATATTTTTGTGGATTGCTGGCGGTAGGTTTGTTTCAGGGGTTTTGAGTGATGCGCTCATTAAAAGCCTAAGGCGTTTGCGCCATAGACATAGATTTTATGATTGCGTGTCTGTGCGCTAGAGGAGGGTGTATCAAAAAGTGCTTTGTGACTGCGATGATCTTTCACCATTAGAAAGAGGAGGCAAGCATGTGGCAACATTTGATTGATTGGGATGACGAAGAGTCTTGAGATAGCGATCGTTCAACATTGAGGCTGCCGGCTTCAAGTCGGCGGTCTCTTCTTGGTTGTGAGATGTGACTGAGCGCCAGTTACTTTGATGAGTTTACTGTAAATTTTTTTTGATGCAGATCTGAGATTGCCTGACGTATTTCGTCTTTTGTGTTCATGACAATCGGTCCATGTTGCACAATGGGTTCATTCAGAGGTTGGCCGGCAATCAATAGCGCGCGCGCGCTTTTTTCAGCATTAAGAAGAACCCCGTCAGCGCTTGGATCATTTTCAAGCAACGCCATTTGACCCGCGCATATCAATTGGCTGTTTATGTGCAGCGCGCCGCGATAAACATAGACAAAAGCGTTATGGCTACTTTGGATTTTTTGCGCGAAGGACGCGCCTTCTGAAAAATGCAAATCGAGGTAGAGCGGGGTGGTTGTGGCGCGTTGCATGGCTCCGGGTGTGTCATGACTTTTCCCGGCAATAACAGTGACGCCAACACCCTCACGGGTCACGAACTTGGGTAACTCTCTCGCCTTGAAGTCTCGATACCAAGGCGCGCACATTTTATCTCGCGCAGGAAGGTTTAGCCAAAGCTGAAAGCCCTCCATGCGTCCATCAGATTGTTGTGGGATTTCGGAATGGAAGACGCCGCGTCCCGCCGTCATCCATTGAACGCCCCCATCTTCAAGAAGGCCTTTGTTCCCCTCGCTATCTTCATGCGCCATTTTGCCGGCGATCATATAGGTTACAGTTTCAAAACCGCGATGGGGATGGCTGGGAAAGCCCGCTATATATTCATCGGGGTTATCGCTTCCAAAGGCGTCCATTAAAAGAAATGGATCAAGTCTGGCGTGAAAATTTTGATCCAGAACTCTTGTTAATTTGACGCCTGCGCCGTCGGAGGTTTGGCGACCGATGACAATTGTTTCAACTTTTCTTGGGCATTCGATGCAAAAAGCCGTCATTTGGTGATCTTCTTTGTTGCGGTTTGTTTTTTAACCCGTTGCGATTGCGTCCTTGAGTTAAGTTCCTGGCGCCTGAGCCAAGCTGAAAAAAATGATGATCAATGCGCTACGCCAACCAATAAATTCATGGCGGCGGGGACTTGTTCATTACTTATAATTTAAAAACAGTAATTTATAGCTTTATTGGTCGGAGTGGCGGGCTTCTATCTAGCCGTCTAGATAAATTGTGAACTTCACGCTACATATCTAGCTAATCTGTAGTATGAAGGTGGCAAATTCCTACTCCCCATACCCCCCCAGCGGCCGTGCGTCGCGTCATGCGAAAGCTCGGAGCGGATATTCATGACGCCCGTCGCCTGCGCAAGTTGCCAATGGCTGTCGTAGCGGAGCGTGCATTCACTTCCCGCTCAACCTTGCAAAGGGTCGAAGCTGGCGACACAAGTGTTAGTATCGGTATTTATGCAGCTGTCCTCCAGGCACTCGGTTTGCTGGAAGGGCTAGGACAGGTTGCTGACATCAGCAGCGACAGTGTCGGACAAGCATTGGCAAGTGCAGCTTTGCCCAAACATATTCACCTTAAGCGGCGAACCGGATCGTCCCACGATGGCTGACTTCGAGGTACATATCGATTTGCATGGTCGCACGCGTCCGATCGGATTGGCGAACAGCAATCATGTTCGTGGCAAGGAAACAATTCTCTTTGATTACGACCGCGCATGGCTTGATGATCCGGATCGCTTTTCGCTGGAACCGGCACTTGCACTTACACAGGGAACCTTTGCTCCACCTGCCGGTCTCGCGACCTTCGGCTCGATAGGCGACTCTGCGCCGGACACCTGGGGCCGTCGCCTGATGCAACGCGCTGAACGTCGCCTCGCCGAAATTGAGAAACGCACCGTTCATACACTCGCGGAAAGCGACTATCTGCTTGGGGTCGCAGATGAAACGCGGCTCGGCGCGCTGCGGTTTCGCTGGGTCGGCGATGAGACTTTCCAGGCTCCCATCAGGGCCGGTGTGCCTGCCTTGATCGAGCTTGGTAGGCTACTTCAGATCACCGAGCGGATCCTTCGAGCTGAGGAAACATACGAAGATCTTCAAATTATCTTCGCGCCTGGCTCCTCTCTCGGTGGCGCGCGGCCGAAGGCATCGGTCATTGACCAACATGGCCACCTTTCCATCGCCAAGTTTCCGAAGGAGACTGACGACTACAGCATAGAAACTTGGGAGGAAATTGCGCTGCGGCTAGCTGGGCATGCTGGCATAGCGACCCCTCAGCACCAACTTGTCGAAGTCGCCGGTAAGGCGGTGCTCTTATCGCGACGCTTCGATCGCAATGGCTCCATCCGCATCCCTTTCTTGTCCGCAATGGCGATGATGGGCGCTAAGGACGGCGAGCGTCGCAGCTACCCCGAAATCGTAGACGCCCTAAGCGAGTACGGTGCGCAGGGAAAGAGGGACGCGCACGAGCTCTACCGTCGCGTCGCCTTTAACGTGCTGATCTCCAATATCGACGATCATCTTCGCAACCATGGCTTTCTCTGGCTGGGGAAAGTCGGATGGGCGCTTTCACCCGCTTATGATCTTAACCCGATGCCCACCGATCTCAAGGCGCGCGTGCTGGCAACCAACATCAACCTCGACGAAGGCACGTGTTCGCTCGATCTGCTGGAACAGTCATCGGAGTATTTCGCGCTCACATTGGCGCAGGCCCGTGAAATCATCAAAGAGGTAGCGAGCGTGACGGCAACTTGGCGCGAAACTGCAAAGGATCTTGGCGTGCGGTCAGCCGAGATTTCGCGCATGGCTAGCGCCTTCGATCACGACGATCTAACGCGGGCGCTGGCGCTATGAGAATACCTTCTTTCATAATTTTAGCTCGCCAGCGGCAAGCACTATCTCTGTGGCGACGATCGATATTAATGACTGTGAGATTGAGGATTCTGGTCTCCGGGAGATCCTTCAGTTGCCGGGTGCAGCTGCTAAATGCTTTTCTAATGTTTTGCTGAATTCTCACACAAAATACCTGTTCTATCTTGCCATCGTATATTGTCTCCTCTTAGGCCCCCTAGATCATGTTCGATCTAAATTTTTCTCTAACAATTGCGATTTAAACGCAAAGAAAGCCTTCGAAAAATATTTTCCAGCAGGACATCGTCAATCTTAATTGAACTTAAATTTTATGCTTAGTGTATAAGATTGCTGAAAAAGTGTTTATAAAAATAATCTCTCGCAATTTTATAGATTGGAAAAGAAAAAAAGAATAAAAATATATTTATTCTAAATCATGAAACTTTTTGAAATTAAAAAAATTGAGTGTAGGGTTTTCAGAACGCTGGTTATTACATCAAAATTTATATGCTTAAAAAACGCGCGGAAGGTGAAAATGCCAAAAAATAAATCAATATATTCAGGCATGCCAATAGATGATTTTGAGGCTGAGTTTGATCGCCGTGGTTTTTTAAAAACAGGTGCATACGTTTCCGCAGGAGTAGCTTTAGGTCTGCCTTACTCTGAAAGTGAAGCGAAACCAAAAATTCAGGGTATATCTACAGTAGGCTCTCAATATAAAGCGCCTAGATCAATGCTCGTAAAAAACGCATCTGTATTAGTGACAATGGATAGTAGCCGTCGTGAAATCAAAGACGCTGGGTTATACCTTGAAAATGGGGTTATTAAACAAGTAGGCGCCACTTCATCGTTACCTAGCGCTGCAGACGAGATTCTGGATCTGAAGGATCACATAGTTGTTCCAGGCTTAGTTAACACTCATCATCACCTGTATCAGCATTTAACAAGAGCTGTTCCAGCGGCCCAAGATGGGAATGTATGGAACTGGTTAAAGGTTCTTTATCCGATCTGGGCAAGGATGAAGCCGAATGACGTTAAGCTTGCTATCCAGGTAGGATTAGCTGAGCTTGCTCTGTCTGGTTGTACAACAGTCTTTGATCACCAATATGTTTTCCCAAACGGATGCAGTCTCGATGACTCAATACACACAGCAGCGAACTTTGGAATACGCTTCCATGCATCCAGAGGAAGTATGTCGCTTGGCGTCTCCAAAGGCGGCTTACCTCCTGATAGTTGTGTAGAAGATGAGGTAGCCATATTAAAAGACTGTCAGCGTGTCATTGAACTATTTCATGATAATAAATCTCAAGCGATGACACGAGTAGTTCTGGCGCCTTGTTCTCCATTTTCTGTGACTGAAGATTTGATGGTCCAGTCTGCTAAGATGGCCCGTCACTATAATGTTGGATTACATACTCATCTGGCTGAGTCGCTTAATGAGGAGAGATATACGTTGGAGAAATATAAGCTCAGACCTGTTGAGCTGATGGAAAAATTTGGATGGGTTGGTAAGGATGTATGGTTTGCGCATTCGATCCACGTCAATGATTCAGAAATTGATCTCTATGCAAGAACGGGATGCGGCGTCGCTCATTGTCCTTGCTCTAATATGCGATTAGCGTCAGGTATTGCGCCGATTAAAAAATACCGTAATGCTGGGGTCAAAGTTGGGATAGGTGTTGACGGATCGTCTAGCAATGACGGCTCGCATATGCTCGGTGAGGTCCGTCAAGCGATGCTTTTGGCCCGCCTCCTTTTAAGTGAAAATCCTGGTGGACCTCCTGATGAAAAATCTAAATGGATGAGCGCTCGTGATGTTCTTGAGATGGCAACAGTCGGAGGCGCATCTGTTCTAGGACGAGATGATATTGGCTCTCTTGAGCCAGGTAAATGTGCGGACTTCTTCGCAGTTGATCTGAATAAGGTTGGTTTTGCCGGTGGAAGCATGTCCGACCCTGTATCGGCGCTAATTTTTTGCGCTCCAACTCAAGTTGATTACACGGTTGTGAACGGTCGATGCGTTGTTAAAGAAGGTCAGGTAACAACAATTGATCTTCCTAACGTCATGGCAGACTGTAGCAAAGCTGCCATTAATTTAATTAATGGATAAATTATATTGCGATGGAAACTTAAATATTTATTTCTAAGGCATGGTCATGCACTGGCAATGATCACATATTCCCTCAGTGTCAAGCACAAATCAACATATGCCTAGGGGATGTTGACCGAACATCTTGAGGTGCATGGATGTCGGGCGATGATAACTTATGACGATATTTGACCACACTTGCTAGGACATTTAAAGACATCGGGTAATTCTGCGATGCTCACATTCGCTAACAGTATCAGCGTTTTTTGGGAATTGCCTAATAGCAAACACCCACCTCATGAACCTTTTTGTCCGAAATGCGGATTCACATCGGACCTGGATATCGCGTTTATTATTTGAGGAACGGCCTTAGCGTTTATGTTCTTTTG
>Ga0007858_1000525_pt1 | contig 11773 bp, 9 predicted proteins | sample CryBogCBH08Aug08_FD_71211 | JGI IMG/M metagenome (GOLD analysis project Ga0007858, IMG submission 71211) | Freshwater microbial communities from Crystal Bog, Wisconsin, USA - CBH08Aug08 | ecosystem: Environmental > Aquatic > Freshwater > Lake | place: Crystal Bog, Wisconsin, USA | collected...
AATTTCCGTCGCGCTCTCGCAATTGGATGAACTTGCGCGCGGCGGCAAAGATCTTGGCCGCTTGCTCGGCGACTTATTGAACCATTTTCGCAACTTGTTGATTTATCAAGTTTCTAAAGGCGATTTGAATCTGCTCGAAGTTTCCGAAGCGGAAATTTCCGCATTAAAAGAACAAGCTTCACTCGCGACCACCGACGCTTTTACGCGCGTTCTGGAAGTTTTAGCGGACGCCGAATTGCGTCTGCGCGACGCTGCGTCAAAAAAGATTTTACTCGAAGTGACACTGCTCCGCGCCATTGAAGCGCGCAACGCGCTGTCGCTCGACGCCGTGTTGAAACAACTCAATCAGTTGCGTGGGCAAAGCAACGCTGCGCCTGCACCGATCCCCAGCGTGCCAGCTCCAACCATCGCGCGCCCCGCTCCAGTTGCTGCTCCTGCAACTACGACTGTGCCTAAAACAGTGGCTGCGACACCAGCACCAGCGCCGATTGCCCAACCTGTTCCGAGCATTGTAGTCGCACCTGAAAATTTAAGCAGCTTGTGGACAAACCTGATTGCCGCCGTTGGTCGCGCGAGTCCGTTCACGCGCGGTTGCTTGATTGACGCGCATCCGGTGTCATTCGAGAAAAATATTTTAATCATTGGCTTTGACCCGGAATTTGCTGATCACCTCGGACTCGTGGACAACGCGCGCAATCACACGTTGCTCGCGACCAAGCTCGCGGAACTCGGCCACACCAACGTGATAATTAAATTTATCAAGGCCGAAGCGCCTGCCGGTTGGGAACGCAAGACCGTTGCCGCCACGCCGCCGCCAATTCCTGCTGCAACGAAGACGTCCGCGCCCGTTTCACCAGCAAAGCCTGCTGAAGCATCGCCTACCGCCGAGAAAAAAACTACGCCGGTCGCATTTAGCAAAGAAGATTTCAAAAACGACCCGCTCATTCAGAAAGCTCTGGAAATTTTCAAAGGCACAATTGTCGAAGTGCGAGCTTAATTTTAAATTTAAACCGAACAACTCTAACTTAAAACTCTCAAACCATGTCCAGTCTTGGAAAACTCATGAAGCAGGCTGCCAAAATGCAGCAACAGATGGAACAGATTCAAGCGAGCCTCGCCACTCGCACGGTCGAGGCGACCAGCGGCGGCGGAGCGGTGAAGGCCGTTGCGCGCTGTGATGGTTCGCTTGTGTCCATCAAGATTGATCCGCAGGCGCTGAACCCGTCCGACGCGCAAATCGTCGAAGACATGATTCTCACCGCCGCTAATCAGGCGCTCGCGCAGGCTAAAGAAATTTCCAACACGGAAATGGGCAAGGCTACCGCTGGCTTCAGTCTGCCGGGAATGTGACGATTGGCGAACGCCGTGTGAATTATCTTCAAGGCTACCAATTACCGCTGCAAGAATGTTACCCGAACCCATCATCGCGTTGACAGCTGCGTTGAGTAAATTGCCCGGCATCGGCCCGCGCTCGGCGGAACGCGTCGCACTGCATATTGTTCAGGCTGATTCGGCCACAGTGAAGCATCTCGCAGAAACCATTTTGACCGCCCGCGAACGTATTCGTTTCTGCGAAATCTGCGGCGCGCTCACGGAAAAAACCCCCTGCCCCACTTGCTCCGATGAGCGACGCGATAGTTCCGTAGTTTGCGTCGTAGAAAAACCCGTGGATATTTTGAGTATCGAACGTTCGGGAACGTATCGCGGCAAATTCCATGTGCTCGGCGGAAAAATTTCTCCGCTCGACGGTGTGGAACCCGACGATTTACGCATCGGCGATTTGGAAAAGCGGCTGGCGCATGAACCGCTAAAAGAAATCATCATCGCACTCGGCACGGATGTGGAAGGCGACGCCACGAGCAATTACTTGGCGAAACGGCTCGCGCGCAGCGGCCTGAAAATTTCCCGCATTGGCTTCGGTCTGCCAGCGGGCAGCGGCCTGGAATTTGCCGATGAACTCACGCTGAATCGCGCGCTCGAAGGCCGCCGGGAAATGTTATGAGTCAGCCCGCCATCATCTTCGACCTCGGCAAAGTGCTGGTGGATTTTGATTACACCATCGCGGCGCAAAAAATTGCAGCGCGCAGCTCCAAAGCGCCTGCGGACTTGCACGCTTTTCTCGGCAGTTCACCATTCCTTGTTGAATACGAATCGGGACGTCTCACCCGCAACCAATTTTACGAGGCTGTGCGTAGTGCCATTGATTTTTCAGGCAGTTTGGATGAGTTCGGCAGTTTCTTCGCCGACATTTTTTCGGAGATGAATGCGATGATTGCACTCCATTCCGAACTGCGGCAACGCGGTTTCAAAACTTTTATTTTCTCGAACACGAACGACCTCGCCATTGAACATGTTCGCCGGAACTTTCCCTTCTTCGCTAATTTTGACGGCTATATTTTTTCCTGCGAAGTGGGCGCAATGAAACCGCGTCCGGAGATTTACGCGGCGATGGAAAAAATGTGCGGACGACGCGGCGCGGATTTGATCTACATTGATGATCGCCTTGAAAACATTGAGGCGGGCGCAGCGCGCGGCTGGCGGGCAATTCTGCACGAGACGCCGGAGAAAACGCGGGCGGCGTTGGTGACGGCGGGAGTTTTGCCGCCGCGATAATCAGGGCTGAACTTTCAATAGCATACAGCCATGCGGCGGAATTTCGGCGGAGAAATTTTCAGTAGGCGGCAAATCTTTTCGCAACCACAAATCACGCACCTTTTGTTTGCCGTTGAGTCCAAGACTGCTAAAAGAAAGATTCGCGGTCGCGGTCTTGGCGGGCGGATGCGGGTCGCTGGTAAACACGAGAAAGTGAACGGTGGCGCCGTTGTTTTGGCTCGTGCCGCCGATGTCGAGGCCAGCGCGCGCCGTGAAGCGTGTGCTGCCGGCGGGCAAATTATATTCGATGACCGAGGGTGCGTGTGTGCCAATGCCGTCGGCACTCGTCTCGCCCGCAACGGTGAGCGCACCGCCGCTGACGCTGCGGTTGACAAGCGGTTTCTGCCAACCCGCCGTGGCGGATTTCCATTTTAGGCTCGTAAGTTTCTTCTCGCCGTCTGCCGTAAAAATTTTCGGTTCCAGCCAATCGGCGTGGTCGCAATCGTAACTGTCGCCGCCATCGTCTACGACCAACCAAAGCTTTTTTGCGCCAGTGATGTCGAGGTCAATGTTGATTGGGCCGGGCGACGAACGCGTGACGAGCGGACTTTTGAATATGGCGCGGGCTTCGTCAATGTCACTCGCATTGCCGCGGTTGATAAGCGCCACAGCTTGCGAACCATCGGTCAAAGTTTTCGACCAAACTTCAATTTTATTATCCACGGCGACGCGCACGGCGGCTTTGCCCAGCGGGTCTTGATTGACCGCCAGCACTTCAGGATTCGAGAGCAACGCCGTCGTCCAGTCGTCGTTCTCCGGCAGATTCATTCCCAGCATCAGCGGTGAGGAAACGACCGCCCACAGGCTCATCAACGTGATTTGTTCATCGCGCGTGAACGCCGTCCAACGACTTTTCCCCACGCTGCGCTTGCCGATTTTGCCAAGCGGAATCATATCCGCATCCGGCCAATGCCCTGGCCCAGCGACGCCACGCCACGCGAGCATGAGGTCGAGATTGTGATCTATGAATTTCCAGTTGTCCCAAAAGTCATCGGACATACGCCACATATTTGCCTGTGCCGAGATGTGCGCCGCGCTGGTCACAGGCGTTTCGCCGGGCGACGTGCTAAAAACGATGGAACGTCCGCACTTCTCAATCGCGCGATGAATCGCCTCAATTTCTGCCGTCGAATACGGACGCGATAAGTCGTCCACCTTGATAAAATCCACACCCCAGCCCGCGTAAAGTCGCAGAATGGAATCATACCACGCCTGCCCCGCCGGCTTGGTCGCGTCCACGCCAAACATATCGGGACACCAAACGCATTTGCTGTTCGTGTCCGCCGCGTCAGCGGCATGGAACGAACTCCCTTCAACGGGTGTATTCGCAAAAACAGATTGCCGGGGAATTCCGCGCATGACGTGAATGCCGAATTTCAATCCAAGTGAATGTGCGTAATCAGCCAGCGGCTTGAATCCCGCGCCGTTGGTGGCCGTTGGAAAACGATTTGGTGAAGGCATGAGGCGGCCAAATTCATCCGCCGTAAGTTTCGCACCGGCGCGACCATTGGCGTTGTTATCATGCGCGCCGGGATCATACCAACGATAATCCACCACGACATAATCCCAGCCAAGCGGCTGCAAATGCGTCTTGAACCAGTCAATGTTCGCGCGCATTTCCGCTTCGGTCACAGAATCGCCAAATGTGTCGTAGCTGTTCCACCCCATTGGCGGCGTGAGCGCCAGCTGGTCGCCACAGATGATTTTGATTTCCGCTGCTCCCGCGTTGCCGGCAGAATTTTTTGCCGTTGCATAAAAAGTAAATTCTCCCACCTGCTTCAACGTGCCAGATATGATTCCTGTTTTGGAATCGAGCTTAAGCCCGGTCGGCAAATTTTTTGCAGAAAAAGAAATTGGTCGTTCACCGCTCACCGCGAGTGAATAAATCAGCGGCGTATTCGGCCGGAGGCCGATGACGCGCGCGCCATTGAATTGCGGCGCGGCTTCCGCCTTGGTGGCCGCAACCAACTGCTGCTCCAACGAAGTGAGGATGGTGTTGGGCGAGGAAATTTCTGCCGCTTGGGAAACGGTGGCGATAGCAACAAGCAGGGCTGCGGCTAAAATGAACTTTTTCATTTGGCCGGCGCAGCAACTTTTTTTGCGGAACGGTTTTTGAAAAGCTGGTCGGCCAGCACGCCGAACAAAACTACTGCGCCCATGACGGCGAAGTTGAGCGAGCTGTCAATGCCGAGTAGGTTCACAAGATTTTGCAGCACAAGTAACAGCGCCGTCCCGATGATAATGCCAACCACCGAACCTTCGCCGCCGCGCAAACTGCAACCGCCCAGCACCGCCGCCGCAATGCCGTAGAGCTCGTAAAAATTTCCGTGATTCGACGGCCCGACGGAGTTGGTGTAAAACGCAATCATGATTCCAGAAATACCCGTGAGCAGTCCGGCGATGGTGTAGGCACTGGCGGTAACGAGCTGCGTGTTAATGCCAGAAAAACGCGCGGCCTGCTCGTTGCGCCCGACAGCGAGCAGATAACGACCATAAATCGAACGGTGCAACACAAACCACATTATAATGGAAAGGACGATGAGAATGGCAAATGGCGCGGGCAGACCGAAAATTTTCCCGCTCACGAAATGGCGCAACGGTTCAATGCCTTCCGCTCCGGAAAATCCCTTCGTGCTGTCGTGCGCGATGTAGCGCGCGATGCCGCGATACATCAGCAAGCCGCACAGCGTGACGATGAACGGCTGGAGTTTTACGCGCGTAATCAACAAGCCATGCGTCAAGCCGAGCAGACCGGAAATGCCAAGCACCACTAGCGTCGCAAATGGCCAAGACCAATGCCATTCGGTCAGTCCCATCGCCAGAATCACGCCAGTTAACGCGCACATCGAGCCGACTGACAAATCAATACCGCCCGTGATGATAACGAGGCCGAGACCGAGGCTGAACACGCCGTAAAGGCCGATGAGGTTCGCCGTGTTCACCAGATTCACCGGCGACAGAAACTTCGGATTCATAACCGAAGTGACCGCGCACAGGACAAACAACAAAACCGAGATGCCAATTTCTTTTTTCATGGAAAATTATTACTGTAAATTAATTGTTCACCGCCGGTTTGGCAGCGGAAATGGTTTTGCCGACGGCGAGGTTCATCACGTTCTCCTCGTTACAATCAGCGCGTTCTAGGACTCCGGTAATTTTACCTTCATGCATCACGGCCACGCGGTCGCTCACGTTCAAAACTTCCTCCATGTCGGAGCTGATCATCAAAATCACGCCACCGCCATCGGCCAGCTCGCGCATTAGCCGGTAAATCTCCGCCTTCGCTCCGACATCAATGCCGCGTGTAGGCTCGTCGAGGATCATCACCTTGGGCGACATCGAAAGCCATTTGCCCAACACAACTTTTTGTTGGTTGCCACCGCTCAAATTCAACACGAACGCCTCGCCGCTCGGCGTTTTGATTTTCAACGATTTGATTTGTTCGTCGGTGACTTTGCGTTCGCGATCTTTGCTGATGAGGTTGAACGTGGAATATTTTTCTAGCGACGGCAAAGTAGTGTTTTCGCGCACGGTCATCGCCGTGACAAGCCCCTCACCGCGCCGATCCTCTGGCACGAGATAAATACCGTGACCAATCGCATCAGCAGGTTTGTTGATGGAAATTTTTTCGTCACCAATCGTGACTTCGGCACTGCCACCATTATCGAGGCCAACCATCGCCTTCACAATTTCCGAGCGCCCGGCTCCGACAAGCCCGGCAAATCCTAAAATTTCGCCGCGCGTAGCATCGAACTCCACAGTTCTTGCGGGATAACGGCTGGAACGTGCATTGCGCACTTTGAAATAACCCGCCGTCTTCGCAGCGGTCGAAGCGGTGTAGGAACTTTTAATTTCGCGACCAACCATCAGGCTCACGATTTTGTCGTGGCAAATGTCGGCTTTGGGCAATTCGCCGGCATTTTTGCCGTCGCGCAAGACGACCACGCGATCAGCGATATGTTCCACTTCGCTCAAGCGATGCGAAATATAAACCACGCTGACGCCCGACTTCTTCAACTCCAAAACCAGTTCAAGCAACCGGTCGGTTTCCTGCAACGTCAATGAGGACGTCGGCTCGTCCATGATGATGATGCGCGAATCAAGCGACAGCGCCTTCGCGATTTCGACCATCTGCTTTTGTGCGATGGATAATTTTTCTAGCGGCGTTTTGCTGGAGACATCGAGTCCTAACCGCTTAAGCAACGGCTCGGTATCCGCGTGGATTTTTTTGAAATCAATGAGGCCGAGTGCATTCTTCGGCTCGCGTCCGAGAAAAACATTCGCCGCCACGTCGAGATTGTCCAGAACATTTAACTCCTGATGAATGAACGCCACCTGCAATTTCATCGAGTCGGTGACGTTGTTAATTTTCACCGCCGTTCCATCCATGAAAAGCTCGCCAGCGTCCGGCTGATAAACACCACCGAGAATTTTCATCATCGTGGACTTGCCCGCACCATTCTCGCCGCACAACGCCACCACTTCGCCCGCGCCGATGTCCAGCGAGACGTTATCCAACGCGATGACGCCCGGAAATCGCTTGCCGATTCCGCGCATGGAAAGAAGTGGTGAGGCCATGATGATTAAACGCTTACTTCGTTGAAGCGTTGAACCGATTTAACGGTTCAACGCTTCACGATTCGAGGAATATTACTTGCCGAGAATTTTTGCCAGGTCAGCCTTGAAACCCGCGATGTCATCTTTCTTCAAGCTGCGCGTCGCAACAATTTGTTTGCCGCCTGCGAGCGCATCTTTGTCGCCGCCGAGATACTTAGCCATCTTGGTCATCGCCTGCTTACCGAATTCATACGGCTGCTGCACGACCGTTCCGTAGATGTCGCCGCTGGCAACGCCATCAAGCGTTTCCGCATTTTCGTCGAAGCACACAATCTTGACCTGCCCCTGCTTGTTCGCCGAACGAACTGCGTTCAGAATCGCCGGTCCGTTGTAATTGTAGAGGCCGACGAGCATGGAGATGTCAGGATATTTCACCAGCGTATCCTCGGCATTTTTCTGGGCGCGGACATTATCCGTGTCGTCCGTGCGGAGGTCGATGATGGAAACATTCGAACCTTCGAGTTCTTTTTTGATGCCGCCAAAACGATCCTTCGCATTTTGCGCGTCCGCGTAACCGACGAACACCATGATTTTGCCGCCGTTAGGCAATGCTTCTTTGATGAGCTTGCCCGCAGCCTGACCCGCCGCAAAATTATCCGTGCCGATGTAGCAAACGCGCTTGCTGTCCGCTGCGTCGCTGTCCACGCAGATGAGCAGTGTCTGCGCGGCAATCTTATTCAGGAAATCAATCTGGTTCTTCGGGTCAATCGGGCTGACCGCGATGCCATCAACGCCTTTGGCAACCAAGTCGTCGAGAATCTGCTGCTGCTCGGCGGCGCTGCCCGTCGAAGGAATGCGAAAATCCACGTCAATATTGCCGAGCTCGGTGGACGCCGCTTCGCAACCGGTGCGCGCGATGGTCCAGAATGTCGCCGCGTTGTTCGAGACAAACGCGAGCTTCAGTTTTTTGCCCGCCGCTGGCGCGCTGCCACCGGAAGTTGATGTCGGCGCTTCGGATTTGCCGCAGCCGGAAACAATCGCCGCGACGCACAGCGCAGCGAGAATGGATTGGAGTTTTTTCATGATTTAATTTTTGGTTGTTGGTTGCAGATTTATTATTCGACGGAGAATTTATAGATAATCGTGTTCTTGTAAGTTTCGCCCGGCTTCAACTCGGTTGTGGGGAAAGCCGGGTGGTTGGGTGAGTCAGGAAAGTGCTGCGGCTCGAAACAGAAACCATCGCGAAACTGATACGTCCAACCGCCCTTGCCGGTGATGCTGCCATCGAGGAAATTGCCGGAGTAAAATTGCGTGGCCGGTTCCGTCGTCCAGACTTCCATCGTGCGACCGCTGGTCGGCTCACTCACACGCGCCGCAAAGGAAGGTTCGTTGCCATCCTTGTTCAAAACCCAGTTGTGATCGTAACCGTTGCCGAGTTTGATTTGCAGATCGTTCGTGTTGTTGATGCGTGCGCCAATCGCCGTCGGCGTGCGGAAATCAAACGGCGTTCCCGCCACCGGATACAATTCGCCCGTCGGAATCAAGCCGCTGTCCACCGGGGTGAACTTGTCGGCATTAATGGTGACAACGTGGCCAAGCACATCACCGCTGCCGCGCAAATTGAAGTAGGAATGATGCGTGAGATTGCAAACCGTGGCCTTATCCGTCGTCGCGGTGAAATCCACGCGCAAAGAATTATCTTCCGTCACGGTATAAACCGCCGTGACAAGCAAGTTGCCGGGATAACCTTCTTCGCCATCGCGACTCACGTAAGTCAGAATCAACGCCGGACCGTGCGCCGTCGGCAACGGTTGCGCCGTCCACACTTGCTTATCAAAACCTTTCAGCCCGCCGTGCAACGAATTCACACCATTGTTCGTCGCGAGCGTGTAAGTCTGTCCGTCCAAAGAAAATTTTCCGAACGCAATGCGATTGCCGTAACGACCAATGAGCGCACCAAAATACGGAGTGGATTTGATGTAGCCATCCAAGTTGTCGTAGCCGAGCACGACATCACTGAACTTGCCGTTCTTATCCGGCACTTTGAGCGACGTGACAATGCCGCCGTAAGTCATGATGGTTGCCGTCATGCCGTGACTGTTGACGAGCGTATAAAGTTCTACCGCTTTGCCGTCAGGCGTCGTGCCGAAGTCTGCTTTGGTAATAGTTCCTTTAGGTGTGTTTGACATAGTGTTGCAACCAGTTAATGCCGCCGCGAAAATTCCCAGCGAAGTGATGGTGATTAGATGAATGAATTTGTTCATGGTGGTGGAAGGTTTATTTTTGGCCATAATAAGCATTCGCCCCGTGCTTGCGAAGAAAATGTTTGTCGAGCAAAACGCTTTGCATCGGCTTCAATTTAGGATTGATCTTTAATGTCTCGCTCGCGAGCTGCGCGATGAATTCTAAAACGCCCGCGTTGTGAACTGCATTCGCGACATCTTTGCCCCAAGTGAACGGTCCGTGACTCGCCACCAACACCGCCGGATGTTGCAGCGGATCAAATTTTAATTTCTTGAACGTCTCCACAATGACTTTGCCGGTGTTTGCCTCGTAATCGTTTTTGATTTCCGTCGGTTTCAGCAAACGGGTGCACGGCACGTCGCCATACCAATAATCCGCCTGCGTTGTGCCGTAGCTCGGCAAGCCGCGCTGTGCCTGTGACCAAGCGGTCGCAAATAAACTATGAGTGTGCACCACGCCGCCGATTTTCGGGAACGCGCGATACAAAACCAAGTGCGTCGCCGTGTCCGAACTCGGCTTCAAATTTCCTTCGACCACTTTGCCATCCGCGAGTGAAACGACGACCATGTGTTTCGGCAACATGCCATCGTAAGGCACACCGCTCGGTTTAATGACGACGAGGCCGCGTTCGCGGTCAATCCCGCTGGCGTTGCCCCATGATTCGATGACCAAACCTTTCGCGACGAGGTCGAGATTGGCTTGGCAGACTTGAGCTTTAAGTTTTTCGAGCATGATAAAATTATTTGCGGACACGACTGCGAATTTCAATCAGCTTCTTCATAACGCCGTAAAGATTTCCGCCACCGTCTGATGTGCCAAACGCATCGTGAAGCTGTTTGTAGAGCGCGTAAAGTTCCTTGTAAGTCGCGTGCGCCTTCGCGTTCGGTTTATAGACAATCGGCTTCAAACCCGTCATCGCTTTTTGTGCTGCCGTATAATCTTTATGAGCGCCGGCAATGACCGCCGCCGCAATGGCCGATCCCAGTGCGCAGGTTTGCGCCGAGCGCGAAATCTTCATCGGGCGGCCTGTCACGTCTGCGTAAATCTGCATGGTGATGGCGCTCTTTTCGGCGATGCCGCCACAGTTCACTATCTGCGAAATTTTTACACCATATTCCTCGAACCGGTTGATGATAGTCAACGCACCGAACGCCGTCGCCTCGATGAGCGCGCGATACACTTCTGCCGGCGTCGAATAAAGCGTTTGGCCGACGAGCAAACCGGTGAGCCGTTGATCCACAAGCACCGTGCGGTTGCCATTATTCCAATCCAACGCGAGTAAACCGCTTTCGCCGGGCGCAAGCTTGAGCGCTGCTTCGTCCAGCTTGCGGTGCGACAATTTTTCGCCGTGCGGCTGAATGTAATTTACCCACCAGTTAAATAAATCACCCACCGCCGATTGACCTGCTTCGAGGCCGAAATATCCGGGCAAAACGCTACCATCCACGATGCCGCAGAGGCCGGGCACATCGGCGAGTTTGCTGGTATTCGCCGCAATGCTGATGTCGCACGTGCTTGTGCCAATAATTTTCACCAACGTGCCGGGCGTGACGCCGCTGCCGACTGCGCCGAGATGGCAATCAAACGCGCCAACGGCAACGGGAATTCCCGCCGGCAAACCAGTTCGTTTCGCCCACGCCGCTGTGAGTCCGCCGACCGCACGGTCAATTGTGTGAACGCGCGGGGTGAGGCGCGAACGCAATTGTGCGAGCTTCGGATTTAATTTGGAAAGAAAAGCTGCGTCGGGGTAACCGCCCCACTTTGCATTCCACATTGCTTTGTGACCGGCGGCGCAAACGCCCGCCATGAATTTTTCCGGATGCTCTGTGCCCGTGAGCGATGCCGGAACGAAATCAGAAAGTTCCACCCATGAATGCGCCGCGTTGAAAACTTCCGGCGCCGTGCGCAGGCAATGCAGCAATTTGCTCCAGAACCATTCGCTCGAATACGTGCCGCCGCATTTGGCGAGATATTGCGGGCGCATTTTCTTTGCGAGCGCGGTGATTTCAGAAGCTTCGTTGACGCTCGTATGATCTTTCCACAACCACGCGAGTGCCGCCGGATTATTCGCAAATTTTGTCTGAAACACGAGCGGCTGGCCGTTCGCATCCACCGGCAGTGGCGTGCTGCCCGTCGTGTCTACGCCGATGCCAATCACTTGGCTCGCGCTAAAACCTTTTACGGATTTTTTCGCCGTGGCGAGCGCGGCTTTAATTGTTATTTCCGCGCCCTTCAAGTAATCCGCCGGATGCTGCCGCGCCAGATTCGGATCGCGCGCGAGCACGACGCCTTGCGTGCCGTGCGCGTAAGTCCAAACGGC
>Ga0007858_1000537_pt1 | contig 11623 bp, 15 predicted proteins | sample CryBogCBH08Aug08_FD_71211 | JGI IMG/M metagenome (GOLD analysis project Ga0007858, IMG submission 71211) | Freshwater microbial communities from Crystal Bog, Wisconsin, USA - CBH08Aug08 | ecosystem: Environmental > Aquatic > Freshwater > Lake | place: Crystal Bog, Wisconsin, USA | collected...
AAAGAAGTCTGTGAAGCATAAGCACACAGAGTCCGTTAGATGATTATGGTTGTATGAAGTAAATCAAAAAGTATTCTGGACGCCGGTTCGACTCCGGCCTCGTCCATTAAGGATATTCCACGAGTGTCTTTAATGGGCGAGTATTGGTTTCGACAGGGTAACAAGTAGAGGCATGGACAACTCGACACAGATAGTCGTTAAAAGTAAATCAAAGTAAACGCAAACGATTCTCGTTTCTTGATGGCAGCGTAAGCTAACATCGGAGTTTCGGTAACTGAACTTGGCAACAGAATCAGTTACCAATTTCAACTTAAAGGAGTTTTAATGAAAAAGTTAGTTCTATTGGCCACGTTGCTGGCTGCATTTGGTGTTGCATCAGCTGTTGAGGTTGGTGTTAATGGTTCTATTGACAATTACAGCGACAAAGACCGTAGTGGTGCTGGTTTAACTATTGGCCAACACTTTGGTAAATTCAGCGTTACTGCTGAAGCTGACCGTGAAATTAAACGTAATCTAGACAAGTTTAGTGCAATTGCTGGTTATGATGTTGTTAACTTAGGTTCTGCAACATTGACAGGCAAAGCAGGCGTTACATATTTGTACGACAAGCCAATCAAACAAGGTGACCGTTATGTTGGTATCGTAGGTGCTGGTGTTACAGTTCCAGTTACTAAACAAGTTGGTTTGACAGTTGACTACCGTTATCAAAAAGGTGGTATCGATGTTAAACGCTTTGACGGCAACACAGTCCTAGTCGGCGCAAAATACACTTTCTAATGTGTTAAGGTTTACGGTAGGTTTTCCTGTAAAAACCTATCATCTTGTTCAACAACAAAGAGAGCCCAATGAGAAGTAAACCTGTACTCATAAGCGTATTCTTTTCTGCAATTATTGTAGCATTATCCTGTATCAACGTAGATACTCGTAATATTCTACCATTCAAAACAACATATGATGACCTTTCTAATCCAACGAAAGTGCAAATTACTTGTTTAGCAAAGAATATCTATTTTGAAGCTGCCCATGAACCTGTTGAGGGTTGGAAGGCCGTTGCGTTTGTAACTGTAAACAGAGTCCAATCTGGATACGGTGATGACATATGTTCCGTGGTTAAACAAAAAACCAATGGGACGTGTCAATTTTCGTGGTATTGTGAAAGATATACCGAAAATGACTTGACAATACATGATAAAAGATTGTATAATGAGATTCTGGAACTTGCAACCAATCTGGTTGTTAACTATGATAAAATGAAAGATGTTACTGATGGATCAACCTACTACCACGCCTCCTACGTCCAACCTGGTTGGACAAGGATGGAAAAAGTTAAGCAAATTGGTAACCATATTTTCTACCGTTCCAAAAGAGACCGAATCGACCGAAACAAGGAGTTTATATAACATGGAAAAAAATTCACTAACAACAACAGTTTGTGGAACTCTTATCATTTGTTCTATCATCATTGGTGCTATCATGTACAATATCAACGATAGAAACAACATGGCAAGAAACATTGAGGCTGCAATTCAAAAAGGTGTAGATCCTATCTCCGTTAAATGTGCCTATGAAACAGATGCAAAACCTGTTTGTATGGCCTATGCATTAGGTAAAAAATAATGCCTACTAAAGATGAGATACGTGAATTCAGTTTGAAGATTGAAGAAATGGCTGACGATTACAATTTGCCTTGTATGGAAACCATTGTTCAATATTGTGAAGATACTGGTGTAGAGATTGAGGTTGCTGCAACATTAATCTCATCTCACCTTAAAGCTAGAATTCGTGAAGAAGCACAAGCAGTTAACTTAATCAAGAAAAACTCTAAATTGCCTATATGAATGAGAACACAGGCTTTGCGGCCTTTGCCTTATATAATGCGTTAAAGACTCACTTCACCTCAACTTCATATGATTTCTTTAAGTACAATGGCAAAACCAATGTATCTAAAGAAACTTTTATGAAGCACAAGTCCAAGTATCAATTCTATAAATTATCCCGTAAGTACACGTTAGAAGAACTTAGGAATTTCTTTATAGCCAATTTGGTTCATGGTGATAGTTCTTGGGTCGGTGAGATGATTGGACCTGAAGGAGATAAAGCATATACAAAGTGGCAAAAGACCAATCAGTCCTTGACATATGTGTTTGAAAATGATATAATAGGTCTCTTAGGCGATGATGATCCTGAACAAATGTTGGCAGTCATAGATGGTCAACATCCTAATCTTCTACGTGAGGTTATGTCAGGATCGATTCAAATTGAAACAATGGTGATACTTAATGATATTATGAATTTCTTTCCTATGTGGAATAGAAAGATAAGTGACGATATTATTTGGCCGAATTGGCGGTTGAAGTGTGAAAAGTATACACCATTTATCAATTACGACAAAGTTAAATTCAAAAACATTTTAAGAGAGTTGGTTAAAGAACATGCATAAGTTTACTAAAGTTTATTTGGACATGGATGGTGTTATCTGTGATTTTAATTCCAAGTTCAAAGAAATGTTTAATGTATCACCTGCATCAGCAGAAAGTCGCCGTAGATTTGGTGACCTGTTTCATAAGTTTATTAATGCTAATGCATTTGCTACATTGAATAAAATGCCGGATGCTGATGACTTACTCAATTATCTTAAAACAATTGAAGTGCCTATTGAGATGTTATCATCTACAGCAAGGCCTTCAAGTAATGCCTCTATATCACGCCAAAAACAAATTTGGTTAGATAAACATGGCATTACATATCCTGCAATTTTTGTGCCTGGTGCTTCTCTCAAGGCACAATATGCAGATGAAAATTCCATACTCATTGATGATACTGAACATGTTATCGATGCGTGGAATAAAGCAGGTGGTACTGGTATACTTCACAAAGATGCCTTGACAACCATCTCCATTTTGAGTACACTCCTGAGTGTATAAATATGGTTATATTATGTACAAAGTGGACAATCCGTTAATACTCCGTAATACTCCGTTTAATAAGGAAATAAAATGACATCATTCGCAAATCTCAAACGAGAATCTTCAAGCAATCTCGACAAACTAAAAGCCAAAGTTGAGCAACTCAACACATCAGAAGGCTCTGACAAATCCAATAATTTCTGGCGACCCGAAGTAGACAAAGCTGGTAACGGCATGGCTACTATTCGTTTTTTACCTACATCTGCTGTAGATGGTGATGATTCATTGCCATGGGTTAAAATCTTTGAACATGGATTCCAGGGACCTGGCGGTTGGCTAATCGATAAGTGTCTGACTACTAAGAGTCAGCAATGTCCAGTATGTGAACACAACAACAAATTGTGGACCTCTGGCATTGAAGCCAACAAAGACGTTGTACGTAAACAAAAACGTAAACTAAGTTACATTGCTAATGTGTATATCGTATCTGATCCTAAGCATCCAGAGAATGAAGGACAAGTTAAATTGTTCAAGTTTGGCGCTAAGATTTTTGAGAAGATTACAGGTGTAATGAATCCAACATTTGAAGATGAACAAGCATTTAACCCATTTGATTTGTGGTCTGGTGCTAACTTCAAATTGAAGATTACTAAAGTTGCAGGCTATCAAAACTATGATAAGTCTGAGTTTGCATCACCATCACCATTGCTTGATGATGACGCTAAGTTAGAAGCAATTTGGAAATCAGAATTCAGTTTGAAAGAATTGACAGACGAAAAAGAATTCAAAACATATGATGCTTTGAAGACACGTTTGGAAAAAGTTCTTGGTCTTAATGGTGAAGAACCTGTTGTAAAAACAACAGTTGAAACATTGAAGGCTGCGCCACGTAAAGCAGAACCAGAACCTGAAATTGTAACTGAAGATGACGATGACTTGGCTTATTTTGCTAAGTTAGCTGAAGAATAAACTTTAATCTCCTTTTAGAAGTTTAGACCCCGCCTAGTGCGGGGTTTTTTATATGGGTCTATAATTCAGTTTCTGTAATTTATTCCATGTGTCTTCATCATTACGTACAGGCACAGCATTTGTCGTAATTGTTTCTGTTGTAGAACCACCACCTGCCGTAATATTTTTTGAATTATCAATCACCGTAGTTTTTGGTGTTATACTCTGCTCAAGTTTCATTTCATTATTTTTATTAATAACACTCTGAACCTTTTCAGTTAATGGATTAGATTGTGGCGGCGTTGGTGCAGCCATGTTCAATCTAGGGTCGTTCACCATTGTAGGACGTTGACCTTTGTTAGACAAATCTACACCTGTTCTCGCCTGTGTTTCAGATGTTGCATTTGGAGTAGGTGCAATAGTTGCCGTTTTTGGTTTGACACCTTTCATACCACCAATAGCTGCACCACCTTCCGTTTCCGTGAAAGTATTTTCTTTTGGTTGTTCTTCCACAGGTGTTGCAGTTGGTTCTTCTTTACTTTCTCCACCAACTACTCCAAAGTCTCTTGCAGCCAAATAGGCGTCAATGCCTAGACTGGCAGCAGTTCCAACAACAGGAACTGATCCTACAACTCCTGATGCAACTTCCAAAGCAGCACCAGTAAGGTCGCCGCCAATTGCACGTTGAGTACCAAATGCCAAACCTGCAAGTGCACCTAAAAATGGTATCTTTTTAAGTAATGTTTTACCTGCAGTTTTTTCTGCAATCTTTTCAGTTTCTTCTACAACAGATTTCTCTATAACTTTTTCACCAGCCTTTTCGGTAGTTTCAGCCAAAGCTTTTTCGGCAGTTTCTGCACCAATCTTTTCGATTTCTTTTTCTTCTGTTTTAGTAATAGCCTTTTCTACTTTTTCCGCCAATGCAGTTAGTCCCACTTTTCGTGCTAAAGTAGCAAAGTTTTTGCCTATGAACTCCAATGCTTCTCGTGTAGATTTTATAATTGGTGCAACAAAATCTTTTAGTTTCTTAAATGCATCAAGCACTAATGATTTTAGTGCTTTTATTGGACCTTCAATAAATTTTTTGAACACATCAACAGTTGCTTTAATAATATTTTTTATGCCTTTAAGTATGCCTTTGAATATGCTTTTAATTGTCTTGATAATAAATTCAAAGGCAGTTTTCAAAGCGGTTTTCAAATAATCTAAAAGATTAAAACCAGATTTTCCATCTTTTTTTGCTGATTGTGCTTTGTTCTTTTTCTTACCTAAAATAGCATCAATCAATTCTTCATGCCAACGTTGTTGTTCATCTTCTCTTAATTTCTTAGCACTTCTTTCTAATTCTAAACGTGTCACATCTTCATCATGGTATTGTTTCATTAAGTTATAGAGTTTACCCAATACATTGGCTACACTATCACCTCTTATTACTTTTTGTTTTTGTCCTTCTGCCACTTTGGTGTAAAGAGCTTTACTAATTGATTTATTTCCTTTTGTTACATTTTCAGCTTTATCAGTTGATGTAATTTTACTTGCAGTATCTTTTTTAGGTTTCACACCTGTGAAATATTCAATGTCTTCCTGTTTTCTACCAGTTGCACGACCTAATATGGCTGCACCAAGACCACCAGTAAGTTTTTTTGCAATGTTCAATGGATCAAATGCTTCTTTAATGCCAGTTACTTTTGCTTTTGATTTTTCTGAAATACCTGCTTTGATAGAAGAACCAATACTTCCGCCTTCAACAATCTTTTTAGTGATGAGGTCTGATAAACTTGTTTTTCTAACTTTAGCTGCTTTAGCGTAATCTGAAACCTTTCTTTCTTCTTCCTCATCTTCTTCCATTTCAGGTACAGATTTGGTTTCATTGGTTACATTAGTTACATTTGGTACAGATTTGGTTTCATTGGTTTTGTTTTTTGACTCAACAGGAACTTCTTTTATGATTGTTTCGGTGTTATTAACTTCTTTAATAACTTTAGTTACTGGTGCCTGTTCAGGTGGTGTTTCTAACGTTGGCACCGATTTAACATTTGTATTAACAGGACTTACAGTTGCAGTTTCTTGTGTTGCAGTTTCTTTAGGTAAATCTGGTTTACCTAACTTGTCAGCCTCTTTTTTACTGGCCGCTTTACCGTATCCACCTTTTGTACCCAATACAAACCAATAACCTTTACCACCAAAAGCATTTGGATCCCATACAAAGATTTCTTCTTTTAATTTTTTAGTTATTACTTTCATTAGTGTGCCATATAAGTTGGTTTAATGTCTTTAGTTTGTGGCATCATCATTTGTTGATTAGTTGTACCACCACTAATAGCTGTCACAGAGTTATTTACCACCACAGTATTTTGTGGTGTTTTTTGTGTTAAATCTTGATTTTGTACAGAAGTTGCGGACAGTTTAGTGCCAACACCATTTGATGCTGGTGTTGGTGTTGCTACAGTTTTAGTGTTCTTTTCTCTTTCTAATCTCAACACTTGTTCCATTTCAGGAACAAAAATAGATGCTTTGTTTCCACTACCGTAATGTGAGGTTGTACCACCAGGAATGTTTGGATCAGCAATAGATGCCCATTCTAAGGACAACTCATGTATTGCTTTCTTTAATAGCATAGGATCATCTTCTTTACTCACCAAATAGGCTTGCAAAGATGGCTTTCTAACCTTTAACAAATATTCATTGAAGATTTTTTCTTGTGTCTTAGCATCAAACTTATCACTTTTACTAATGCCTAATGCTGTAACAGCATCTTTTAATGTTCCAGGAATAACTTGATATTTGCCAACAGCAAACAGTTTCTTATCTTCATCTTTAGAACCCCATTTTATATTTTGTCTTTCCATCACTTCGCCAACTGTCAGTTGTTCTAAGTTTACAGGTTGTTTCAGTCCTTGTATCTTACCACCTTTAGTACCCATGTTGGCTGCATTGTAACCTGCTTGACCTGACTCACCTTTCTTAGCAATCAAATCACCTAATGTAGTTGGTGCGGCCGCAGCAGTAACACCAACTGCAACTTTTGCGGCAGTTGATGCTGGTTTTGATGTAAAGAAATTCTTTACTCTCTCAGTTATTGAAGGTGCAGCTTCTGGTGTTGCTGTTTTAGATGGTGTGATTGTAGGTGCCTCTGGTTCAGGCGTAGTTGTCTTTGGTGGCGTAACAGGTGCTTCTGGTTCAGCAGGTTTAACTGTTGTAGGTTTTACTTCTGGAGTTTTTGGAACAGATGTTTGTGTTTTAGGTGTTGGTACTTCAGGTTTTTTAGGCTCTTTTTTATCAAGTTTTTCATCCATTTTTTCAGGAATCTCTTTGCTTTTTGATTCTTCTATAGCCTCTAATAACTGCTCATGTCTCTCTTTTTCTTTTTCGTGTTTGGTTTTATCAAAATCTTTATCTAGTTCTTCTTGTTTGATTTTTTCTTCACGAGAACTTTTCACAAAAAATAATAATTTTGTAGCCACATCAGAAAGACTATCACCTTTTCTCATTCTACTACTTCTTGCTATTGTAGTATAAAGTGCAGTATTAACATTACCTACTTGACCTGCACTTTTTTCTTTTAGTTTAATACCGGAAAAGTGTGCAATATCTTCCATACTTCTACCCATCATCTTACCAACAATTGCACCGCCTAAATTGCCAGTAAATGTTTTTGCAATATTAATTGGATCAAATTTCTCTTTTAATCCTGTAGCTTTGGCTTTGAAAGAATCTGATATACCAGACTTAATAGAACCACGAACACTATTACCGGCAACTATATTGTCAGTGATGTTGCCGAGTATACCACGTTTTCTGGTCTCGGCTGCTTTTTTATAGTCTTCGCTGCGGTTTTCTGTCATCTACTTTGCTTCTGCTTAATTTTTTCGTTTTCTTGTTCAATGTATTGTATAAGCATAGCAACGTAAATGTCCCTTTCCCAAGGAATCATATTTTCAAGTTCAATCAAACTGTATTTGTGATGCTGCATGAGAGAAAAATTAGTTGTATAATAGTTTCTCAAGTTATCATGCCGCATCACTAACCGAAAAAACTGTCTAAGCCCTCCACTTCAATCGTGTGATGAAACTTACACTTCTTACAAGTCAATTCTAGTTTCTTATTTAACTTTGGTAAGTTATTGAAGAATTCTTCTATCTTTGCAAACTGGTCTTGATTCAATGATTCAATAAACTCAATCAACTCACCTGGACTTGTTTCTTTTGCATAGTAGTATTGTTCGCCATCAAAAACAAATTCAATGCTTTCAACAATCATATCAAAAGCCATGTCGGTTGGATTTTCAAACTTAGTGGCTCTGTCCAAAATGGAGAATTCTGGATATTTCATGCCAATACTAATTTTGTCTGTTATTTTAACCAAACTGTCTGGTACATTGGTCATGTCAACCTTAACGTCCAATAGATTGATTTTAGAATCCATTAAGTTACCGCACTTCTTACCATCAACTTCATTCTCACAACGATATTTGTTTTCTACTATTTCACCAACGGAACGAGCACGTAGATTCAAAAAGTAGAATTCAATATCAATGATAGGCAATGATTCAATATCAATGTTCTCAGTCAATGTGCAATTGTGTAGAACTTGTTTGATATTCTTTTCAATCGTTTCTTTATCATCGGCCTCCATGGCCATCATAAGATTACGTTGTTCTTTAACTAGAAAAGGTCTGAAACGAATGTGTTTCTTAGACAAAGGTAAATCCAATTCATAAATTGGTACATCAATTTTTGGTAAAGCCATTATATTTCACTCCATTAAAATTATTCATCAGATGTTGATGCTAGGTCACTAATAATTTGTTCAGTTCTTGCTTGTTCTTCATCGTATCTTGCAGCTGCATCAATTTGTTGTTGTGCTATAGCTGCATCAACTAAAGATTGGTCGTATGTTTCTGGTACAGTAGATAACGAATTGAAATTCGATGATTGTGTGAAGTAAGCGTCTGCTGAGCCAATATCTGTATATGAATTAAATGGCAAAGCGGCTTGATTAATAGTTGGTAACACAGTTCCAAGATTTTCAAGGCCTGCATTTTGCCAGTAATCATATGCAAACACCACAGTTAGTTTATGAAAACCATCATTAGACCAATCTAAGTCCATTTGATTGACTGCAATAGGATATGCATTAAAGAGATTGACAGCATAAACAATAACATCTTGTAAGTCATATTGTTTTACAGTAATTGTAGATGCATAGTTTTGTTTATAATCAAAATCAAATGTTCTAGTTGGATTAATATATTCCATCCATACATCAAAGAAAGTTCTTTCGGACATATCACCAGACACAATGAAAGTCATTGTTAGGTCATTATAAGATGAATGTATTGGAAATTTAGTTGTTGGATTAGAACCAAACTTTTGATCCACAGTACCAAAGGTTCTACCTGGAAGTTCTGTGGCCTCACAACGTAGTGTCAAGTTACGCAATATTGGATTAAAGTCTTGTAACAAGGCAGGAACGATTATAGTAGCATCAAACTTATTAGGTCTTGCTACATCTGTCGTAAATGAAGATAAAAAATCTGATAATGCCATTATTCGTTGTCTTGGTTAAAATGAGCCATATGCTCTTTGTATTCTTTTACTGAATCCATCCACACTTTTTGTGGTTTTGCACCTCTAAATTGTTGGATTGGTAACATAGTTGCCACATCCCATTCATTAGGTTCTATCATTAGAATTCTAGACCTCAAATGGCTATAGAGGTAACGCTTCAAACAAGGTCTAAATTCTGCAAATCTTCTAGTTGACTGTAAAATATCATAAGAAATTCTCATTCTTCTAATATCTTGCTCAGGTGTCAGTTGAGCATACTTCATTAACTTCTGTAAAAATGCAACACGATATCTAACAGGTAGATAATGCAAATTCAAACCCAAAAAACCATCATTATACTTCTCTAGTATCAACACCATTGGGAATCTATCCCAATATGGTAAGTCATCTTTAGTCTTTGGATCATAATAATAACAATACAACATGCCAATTCTTAACTGGCCAGGTTGCTTCTGTCTACCTACTTCACCTCTAATAGTATTTGGTATGGCAGATGGTCTTTTAATCTCATCTATCTTTTTTTGAAGCCAAGACACAGCATCTTTGGACATAGTTTTATGTCCTGCCGATTTCTTTTCTTCTGCTAAATCTGTAAGTTTTGAAGTCATATTATATTTAGGTTAGAACCCAAGATGTTCTTCTGTTAAGACTTTGAACTCCCAACCTCTATCCAAACAGAATTCTGTGGCTGCTTTCCATTTGGCTTGATTGATGCCATATGTTGCCACCTCTTGAATGTATTGTTTTGTGATTCTTTTCTTTTTGACTGGTTCCATGGCCTGTTTCTTAGGTTTGATTTCTATCAACATGGTTTTTTGCTTGCCATCTTTAGTTCTAACCTTAACCAAGAAGTCTGGAAAGTATCTGTGCCTCTTGCCATCAACAGGTGAAACATATGGAATTACAAGTTCTTCTGAAGCCCAAGATATAATACTTGGTTCTTTGTCGAGCCAGTTCATCACTCTCGCCTCCCAAGACGAGCGATAAATAATATTGGTGTAGTCACCCACGTACTTCTGTGGATTCTTAGGTGTAAATTTGCCAGAATATGCCATAAATAGTATGTATAATCTTTTTTAGAGAAATTAATGGCAATAGATATAACTTCCATTTCAACTGGACCAACGATAGATAGGGTCACTGGACCACTGGCAGCTTTAGATGCTCCTGCTCCATCTTTGACTCCATTGGTTTACCCAGCTGATTTAGGTTCTTCTACCAAGAACCATTATGTTAAGTTTTCAGTTAAAAGAATAGTACCTTCTACTCCTGTCTCAGGCAATGAAGGAGATTCCGTATTAAAAGATATTGCAAGACGAGTTTCTACATTTGATTATCAACCACAAACAACGGATTCTGTTGGTGTTATATGTTTATACATGCCTGATACACTAACCGCATCTTATAATGCCTCTTATGATGAGTTGAGCTTGACAAATGATTTAGGCAAAGGTTTGACAGGTGTTCAAGCCATTGTTTCTGCATTAAATGGTGGTGATGGTTCTAAAAATCCATCACAAGCATCTTCAGTTGATCCTACTGTTATTGCAGCTGCAGCCTTTGGTACAAATGCTCTATTGAGTAAGGTTGGCCTTGGTGGTGCAGCTTTTGCTGATGTTGCTTTACAAACACAAGGTTATGCAATTAATCCACAATTACAAGTCATTTATCGTGGTGTTGGATTTAGAAAGTTTCAGTTGAATTTTATCTTTACACCCGCTTCTGAGGAAGAAGCGTTGATGGTTAATCAAATCATTTCTGTATTCAAATATCATTTTGCACCAGATTTAATCACTTCCACTAATGCAGTTAGTGGTATGTTTTTTGTTCCTCCATCATATTTTAATGTGGAATTCATGTTCAACACAGACGAAAACAAGTTCTTACCAAGATACGGTGATTGTGTATTAACAGATATTGACGTAAACTATGCACCAAGTGGTTTTGCCGCACACAATGATGGTGCGCCAGTTCAAACACAATTGACACTAGGCTTCCAAGAGATTGAGATTGTTACTAAGGCTAAGATTGCCGCAGGTTATGGTGCAGACCAAACATCTCCATTCAAAACAACTTCAGACTCTGTTGCAGGATTACGTTAATGAAATACTTTCAACAACTTCCAATCATCAAAATGCCAGATTACAATGGCAATTTTGTCAATGTGACTAACATCATGGAGAGAACGGAGATTGTTCC
>Ga0007858_1000549_pt1 | contig 11423 bp, 8 predicted proteins | sample CryBogCBH08Aug08_FD_71211 | JGI IMG/M metagenome (GOLD analysis project Ga0007858, IMG submission 71211) | Freshwater microbial communities from Crystal Bog, Wisconsin, USA - CBH08Aug08 | ecosystem: Environmental > Aquatic > Freshwater > Lake | place: Crystal Bog, Wisconsin, USA | collected...
TTCCCGCCGATGTGCTCGCGCAATTGAAGACCGCTCGGCTCGCGACGGAAGCCACGCGCTATCGCCGGCAACTTTCGTTCGGCCTGATGGATTTGACGTTGCACACGCAAATCCATGCGACGAATGCGGACGATGTGGTTCCGCTGTCGAATAAAATTTTGAGCGACGTCTCGTTTCCTGTGCCGCCGGACACGGCATTCGTCGCGTATTTCGGCCACATCATCGGCTACGGCGCGGGTTATTACGGCTACGCGTGGGCGGATGCGATTGCGGCGGACATGGCGACTAGCTTTGAAAATTCGCCCGACGGCTTCTTCGATAAAACTACCGGGATGCGGATGCGGAATGAGATTTACGCTGTGGGCGATTCGCGTGACATCAACATCTCCATCGAAAAATTCCTTGGTCGCCCGCGCTCGCTCGAACCGTTTCTCAAACGCATCGGGGTGCAGACGACAAAATAATTTTTCATGAGCGACGTCGCCCCGACAACGAGCCGTTGGCCGCGCCAGATCAAATACATCGTCGGCAACGAGGCGTGCGAACGATTCAGTTATTACGGCATGACGAGCGTGCTGCAAGGCTACATCACCGGCAAAGTTCTGGAAGGCGGCCTCGCGCGCTCGGAGGATTACAGCACCGAAATCATTCACGCGTTCAAGTCCATCAATTATTTCACGCCACTCCTCGGCGCGTGGGTCTCGGATAAATTTTGGGGACGCTACAAAACCATTTTCTGGATCTCACTGCTTTATTGCGTCGGCCACGGCACGCTCGCGTGCAGCGATTTTTTCAGCCGCTTTCCGAACGGCAAACTGTATTGCCTCTTCGCCGGATTGACCTTCATCGCGTTCGGCTCCGGCGGCATCAAGCCATGCGTCTCGGCGTTCATGGGCGAACAATTTGATTCGCTGCAATCGCACATGATGCGCAAAGCCTACGGCGCGTTTTACTGGACGATCAACTTCGGCTCGTTTTTCTCGTTCATCGTCATTCCGTGGATTCACAATAAATACGGCTACAGCCTAGCATTCGGCGTGCCGGGAATTTTGATGGCCATCGCAACCTACATTTTCTGGCGCGGAAAAAAATTTTACGTCTTCGTGCCGACCGCGTCCGAGAAAAAGCATCGCGGCTTCGCGAAAGTATTTTTCACGACGCTGTTTTCCAAACGCGCGACCGGAAAAAAATTCTGGGAAGCCGCGCGCGAAAGGTTTTCCGAAAGCGAAGTTTCCGCGGCCCGCTCCGTGCTGCCGATCCTGTTTGTGTTCGCGCTCATCCCGATGTTTTGGGCGCTTTACGATCAAGGCAATTCCACTTGGGTCGCGCAGGCGCGAAAATTATCCGAAGTCTCGCTCCTCGGTTTTCAGGTCAATGCGGAAAACATGCAATCGTTGAATCCGTTGCTCATCATGCTGTTCGTGCCGATCTTCACATGGCTGATTTATCCGCGTATCGGCCGCTTCGCCTCGCCGCTCAAACGAATCAGCTTTGGACTGTTTCTCGCGGCGTTTTCGTTCGTGCTCGTGGCGCACGTGCAAAAAAATATCGAGGCCGGCGCGCACCTCACCATCCTCGCCCAAGTCTGGCAAAATATTTTTCTCGCCGCCGGCGAAGTGCTCGTCTCGACGACAGGTCTGGAATTTGCGTTTCGCGAAGCCGCACCGGAAATGAAAAGCACCATCATGAGCTTCTGGCTCGTGACCGTCGGCATCGGAAATTTCCTCGTCGTGGTGCTGACAAAAATGCTCGGCGGCGACGGCGCGGACGCCGAAGGCGCGTCCGTGAGCACCGGTCGCTTCATGCTCTACGCGGAAATGATGTTCGGCGTGGCCGTGGTGTTCAGCCTCATCGCCGCGTTTTACCAATACCGCGACAAGGCGGCGGCAGAAGGAAAATAGCCCGCTGTTTTGAATCTGTTTTACGGCTCACGTCACACACGTTATCCTGCAACCAATGAACATTGCTTTCACCAAATATCACGCACTAGGCAACGACTACATCGTAATCAATCCAAAGGATTTGACCGCGCCACTCACGACTGAACAAGTGAGGACGATTTGCCACCGCAATTTCGGCGTTGGCTCGGACGGTATTTTGCTCGGACCGCTGCCCTCCACTTCAGCAAAATGTGCGCTGAAGATTTACAATCCCGACGGCAGCATCGCTGAGAAAAGTGGCAACGGCGTCCGCATTTTTTCGCGCTACCTCTGGGACACCAAGTTTGTCGGCAACGAAGAATTTGCGCTCCAGACCGACGGCGGCATCGTGCGCTCAACCGTTTTTGACGGCGGCCAGATGGTTCGCGTGGAAATGGGCAAAGTCAGTTTCGACAGCGAAAAAATTCCTGTCACCGGCGCGAAGCGCGAAGTTATCAATGAAAAAATTTCCGTCGGCGGCCGTGAATTTACTTTTTGCGCCGCGACGATTGGCAATCCACATTGCGTTTTGCCCTTGCCGGAAATTAACGCCAAGCTCGCGCATGAATTCGGGCCGTTGCTAGAAGTTCACACAAATTTCCCCCGCAAGACCAACGTGCAATTCCTGAAAGTTGTCGACCGCGCGAACATCCAGATTGAGATTTGGGAACGCGGCGCGGGCTACACGCTCGCCAGCGGCAGCAGTAGCAGCGCAAGCGCGGCGGTTGCGCATAAGCTTGGACTCGTGGACAAAAACATTTCCGTGCATTGCCCCGGCGGACTCATCCAGATCGAAATCCGTGACGGCTTTGACATCCTGATGACCGGCAGCGTGACGCGGGTCAGCGAAGGCGTCATCAGCCCGGAAATCTTTTCGGTGAAAGTTTAATCTCGGCGGTGGCGACGAAATCAAAGCGCGGCGAGGACTTCCGCCGCGTGTTCTTCCGGCTTCACGGTCGGCCAGATTTTTTTGATCGTGCCGTCCGGTCCGATGAGAAACGTCACGCGATAAACGCCGAGATATTTTCGGCCCATAAAACTTTTTTCGCCCCACACGCCATAAGCCTCGACGATTTTTTTATCTTCGTCGGCGAGCAACGTGAACGGGAGTTTGAATTTCTCCACGAATTTATCGTGCGACTTCACGGAGTCCGGGCTAACGCCGAAAACAACCGCGCCCTTCTTCTTGAATTGAGCGAACTCGTCGCGGAAGGCACACGCTTCCTTCGTGCAACCCGGCGTGTCATCGCGCGGGTAAAAATACAAAATCACGTTTTGCCCTTTGTAATCAGCGAGTGAGATTTTCCCGCCGCCGCTGGTCGCCACCGTGAACGCCGGAGCTTTGTCGCCTTCTTTCAATTTCAATTCAATTTCTTTTGCCATAGATTTATTTCCACAGATTTACACAGTTGGAAAACAGATAAAGAATAAATTGTCAGCGTTTCGCTTTAATCGTTCACGTTTAATTATTTTTCTTCCGGTAAATAAACCACCAGAACCAGAGCGTGCCAAGCGCGCCGCAAACCGCCGCGCCGATGAAATTTGCCTGCGGACTCACGCTCCACAGCCACGCACCGAGAAACGAGCCGCTCGTCACCGTGCAGTCGCGGATGAGATAATACGCGCCGTAAGTTCGCGCGCGCAATTCTGGTGTGGCCTCGCCGATGATGAGCGCCTTGCGCGCCGGCTCGCCGAATTCCTTCAGCCCGCGCACAACAAACGCCAGCGCGAGCCATTTGAAATCGTGCGCCCAGAGCAGCGTTACCGGAAACAGCGTGAAGAAAACGAAAGTTATTAGCACGAATGGGCGGCGGCCATATTTATCTGCGAGATGCGCGACGGGGATGTAACAAAACATCGCCGTGACCATTTCAAACGTGATGAGATAACCAAATTGCTGCGCCGTGACGCCGCCGTGATTCATCGCCCACAAAATTATAAAGGCATAAGGAATCCGTTCGCAGAAGCGGATGAGGATGTCGCTCACGAGCAATTCACGGAGCGCGGGCGTGAAAGTTTTGACGACGCTGAGAAATGAAATTGTCGGCACGGAAGAATTTGTGTTTTGGCTAGCGGCAGCTTGGCCGCCTGGCTCGAACATGAACCACTGAAACGCGAGCGTCAGCAAACTCATTCCGATGCAGAGCGCCAGCGCATAGCGCACGCCGTCCGTCCAGCCGTAGCGCGTGAGCAACCAGCCACCGATGAGCGGTCCGAACATCATCGGCACGCGGCGGATCATGGATTGCACGCCGACGCCCATCGTGTGGCGGTTACTTTTCAGCGTCGTGGCGATGACGGAAAGCGTCGCGGGCAATGACAGCGCACTCCACGCGAGAAACAGAAATGAGCCGAGCACCAGCGCGAGCCAGTTTTGCCAGACCAAAACTAAAATGTAACCGGCGATGGAAATCAGGCTGAACAAGAGCAGCGATTTTCTTTGTCCCCAATGATCGGTCAGCCAGCCGCCGGGATAGGCATAGATTGCGCCAAGAAAAGTTTGCAGCGCATCGAAGATGCCGATGACTAAAATGATTTGTGCCGCCGAGAGGACGCCATGAGCCAGCACTTCAATATATTTAGGTGCAAAACCGAGCCAGAGCTTTTCGCCCGTGCCCGCGAGCACAAGCGCGACGAGCAGCAGCGAGGTATTGCGCCGCAGCGCGAGGAACTCAGAGATTTTGTGCCAGCGGTTCACGAGTCCATCTTATCCGCCAGCACTAGAGAAAAGGAAATGAGAAAATTTTGGAATGATGACATTTAGCGGTGCTGTTGCTATAATTTTGGCGATGAGTGCAAACACGAACATACCACAAGTTGGTATTTTAATGGGCAGCGATTCGGATTGGCCGACTATGAAGTTGGCCGCCGAAGCGCTGAAAGAATTTGGCATCGCGTCCGAAGCTAAAGTGATTTCTGCCCACCGAGACCCGCACGGACTGGAAGAATACGTTTCCGGCGCTCCGGCGCGCGGCATCAAAGTTTTTATTTGCGGCGCGGGCGGCGCGGCGCACCTCGCGGGTGTCACGGCGGCGTTCACGACGTTGCCGGTGATTGGCGTGCCGATTTTGGGAAAATCTACGGATGGACTCGATTCGCTGCTCTCGATGGTGCAGATGCCGCCGGGCGTGCCGGTCGCCACGGTCGCCATCAACGGCGCGCGCAACGCGGGAATTCTCGCGGCGCAAATTATCGCCACCGGTGACACGCGGTTGCAGGAGGAATTCAAAAAATTCAAGGTGCGGCTGATGGAAGAATCACGCGCCAAGAATAAAACGCTCGCACAATAATATAATTCTCCATGCAACGGCTTATTGAAGGCGTCCATAAATTCCAGACCGACCAGTTTGGAAACTACCGGAAGCTTTTTCGCAAGCTGTCGCAGGAAGGGCAGAATCCACACACGCTGTTCATCACCTGCTCGGATTCGCGCGTGCTGGCGGAACTCATCACGCAAAGCAAGCCGGGCGATTTATTCGTTGTCAAAAACGTCGGGAACATCGTTCCGCCCGCGAATGTGCGGGGCGATACAAATTCCACCGCTGCCGCCATTGAGTTCGCCGTCGAGACTTTGCGCGTGAATGACATCGTTATCTGCGGCCATTCGCAATGCGGCGCGATTTCCGCGATTCTCGGCAAAAATCCCGTGAGCAATTCCACTCCGCATTTACGCGATTGGCTGAATCTCGCCGCGCCGGTGCTGGAGACGTTGAATAAAGATTACGCCCATCTGCACGACGCCAGCGAGCGCGAAACTGCCGCCGCCGAGGAAAACGTCTTGTTCGGTCTCGATAATTTACACAGTTACTCCTGCGTGCAGGAACGGCTGATGGACGGTTCGCTGCGCTTACATGGTTGGTTCTTCAAAATCGCTACGGCGGAACTGTTTGCCTACGATCCAGAGACTCGACAATTTTCGCCGCTCGTCAGTGAGGCGTAAGTCGCCGGTTCGCTCCCATTTTCCCCTTTATCGTTTTTTTCGCTCCGAGTCCGGCTTATTGGACACTCTCTGTCACATAAAACGACAGCAAGACGGCTTTCCCACCGCCAATACCATAAAAAGGGTATTTTCCACTATTGCAAAGGCTGGCTTAACAGTTGCTTAGCCAAGGTGTTCGTTCTGTAAACCGAACGAAGTTTTTAGTCAGAAGTAACAAATGAAACCCGTAAATTCAGCGCCCAAACGGGCGGTAGCAATGTTCATCACAATTTTGATGAACAGCTTTTCTATTCTTGGTGCGACCACGGCTAGCCAACTCATTTTCACCGCGCAACCGGCGAGCACCGTCGTCGGTGCAAGCATCACCAATGTCGTTTTGCAACTGGTGGACAAAAACGGCACGAACGTCGCGCAAAGCGGTGTTGCGATTACACTCACCTTGAACAAAACAGGTTTGACTGGCACAACCAATTTGACCACGGACGCGAGCGGTAAAGCAGCTTTCACCAATTTGAAAATCATGCTCGCCAACAACGGCGATGTATTGACGGCTTCGGCCAGCGGATTAAAAAACGTCGCCAGCAGCGCGTTCATTGTCAGCAAAGGTAGCACCGTCACGTCAGTCACAGCTTCGACTAATTTTCTGACTTACGGCCAAAACATCACCTTCACCGCAACCGTTGGCGTCGCAACACCCGCCAGCGGCACGGCGACTGGCACAATCACTTTCAAGGACGGAACAGCCACACTCGGCACAGCGACGCTGAACACTTCCGGCAGCGCGAGCTTTACCACCAACCGCATTTCCGCCGCGACGGTCAACCACACCATCACCGCCGTGTATGTTGGCGACTCCAATTTTTCCACCAGCACTTCCAGCAATCTTTCGCTCACAACCGGAAAGCTGGCATTGACGGTTTCTGGCGTCGTGGCGAACAATAAAATTTATGACGGCACCACCAATGCCACTTTGAATTTCAGCAACGCCGTCCTCGCCACAATTGTTTCCGGCGACGTGGTTACATTGAGCAGCGGATCAGCCAAAGGCACATTCGCAAATAAAATTGTCGGCACGAGCAAAACCGTTTCCGTGACTGGCCTCGCTCCGGCGGGTTCAAGCGCAGGAAATTATTCCATCACGCAACCCACTGCGACCGCGAATATCACTGCACGCGCGCTCATCATCAGCGCAAAAGGCGTAAATAAAATTTATGACGGAACAACGAGCGCGACCGCCACACTCACCGACAACCGCTTGACCGGTGACAATTTTACGAACAGTTACACCGGCGCGGCGTTCACCAATAAAAACGTTGGCACAGCGATTATCATTAATGTTTCCGGTCTTGCCATCACCGGCGCAGATGCGGGGAATTATACTTTGAGCAACCTCACCGCAACGGCTTCGGCGAACATCACGCCGGCGGCGCTCACAGTTTCCGGCATCATTGCCAGCAACAAGATTTACGACGCCACAACCACGGCGACTTTGAGTTTCAGCAACGCAACGCTCGCTCCGATTTTGGCTAGCGACGCAGTTACATTGAATTCCGCCAGCGCCAAAGGAACTTTCGCCAGCAAGGCGATTGGCAGTGGCAAAACAGTTTCAGTTTCCGGACTCACTCTCGCCGGGACGAATGCAAGTAATTACAACCTGACGTCGCCCATCACAACGACGGCAAACATCACCGCACGCAGCCTCACCATCACCGCAAAAGGCGTGAACAAGATTTACGACGGGACGACGAATGCCTCCGTCACGCTCACGGATAACCACGTTGCCGGCGACGCGGTGACAGACAGCTACACGTCTGCTGCGTTCACGAATAAGAACGTCGGCACGGCAATTACCATCAATGTTTCCGGCCTCGCCATCGCTGGCAATGATTCGACCAACTACGTTTTGACGGCGACCAATACCACGGCGGCAGCCAACATCACCAAAGCAGCGCTTGCCGTTTCCGGCGTCGTAGCGAACAATAAAATTTACGACGCAACGACCACGGCTACTTTGAATTTCAGCAACGCCACGCTCATCACTATTTTCTCGGGCGACACCGTGACGCTGAACACAGCCGCGGCCAAAGGCGTGTTCGCCAGTAAGGTTATCGGCACGAATAAGACTGTGACCATTTCCGGATTGACGCTCGGCGGCGTGAGTTCAAACAACTACGCTTTGACGCAGCCGACCGCGACCGCGAACATCACGCCGCGCACGCTCGTCATCACCGCGAAAGGCGTGAATAAAATTTACGACGGCACAACGGCGGCAACCGTGACGCTCACAGACAACCGTGCGACTGGTGACTTGCTGACGAACAGTTATTCGAACGCCACGTTCACGAACAAGAATGTTGCGACGAATATTTTAATCAATGTTTCCGGCCTCGCCATGACGGGCAATGATTCGGGCAATTACAGCTTATCCGCGACGAACACGACGGCGGCAGCGAACATCACGGTCGCCACTTTGAGCGTGATCGCCGATAATCTCTCGCGGCCTTACGGTGTGACGAATCCAATTTTGACGGCGACGTTTGCCGGTTTTGTTGCCGGTGAAAGTTTGACGAACAGCGATGTGCTTGGTTCCCCTGCTCTCACGACGACGGCGAAGACCAATAGCAACGTCGGCACTTTTACGATTACGATTAGCAAAGGCTCACTGGTTTCGGTGAATTACAAATTTGTTTTCACCAACGGAATTCTGACGATTACTCCGGCGAGCACCTCCGCGCTAATTTCTACGACGCTGAACCCCGCGCGCACGAATGACAACATCACGTTCGCTGCGCAGGTCAAGCCGCTCGCCACGTCCGTGTTGCCGCCGACGGGCTTGATTCAGTTCAAGAGCAATGGCACCAACAAACTTGGTAACGCAATCTCGGTTGCCAGCGGTGCCGCAAACATGACGGTGGTGGCCGCGAGCCTTGGTCAGAATAACTCCGTCATCACCGCCGAGTATTCCGATCCCACTGGCAATTTCAGTCCTAGCACGAACAGTTTGACGCAGACGATTGTCGTCGTGACCACGCCACCGCCGCCGAGCAAATTGTCGCTTGCGCCGTCATTTGTGAATGGCATCGTCACCGCGCAACTTTCCGGAGTCGCGGGACAAACTTACGTCATCGAAGCTTCGGCGGATTTGACGCACTGGACGCCGATATCCACGAATATCGCGGACACCGCCGGAATTGTTTCGTTGGTAGATTCTAACGCGGTGGCGTATCCGAGCCGGTTTTACCGCGCGTATTCGCCGTAAGTTAAATTTCATTTTTCCTCCAGCACGGCGGGAGTGGTTTATGGTTTCCACTTTCGCCGCGCATTTTTATTCCATAAACACAGTGAAATTTGTAAGCTGGCCGCCACTTTTATGGCCATGCCTCAAACTGAAACCCCTGCGCCCGCACCAAGCGATTTCATCCGCGACATCGTGGCCGCACACGTAGTGGAAAATAAATATCCGCAGATTCACACGCGCTTTCCGCCGGAACCCAATGGCTATCTCCACATCGGTCACGCCAAAAGCATCTGCCTCAACTTCGGCATCGCGCACGAGTTTGGTGGTATCTGCAATTTGCGGATGGACGACACGAATCCCGCGAAGGAAGACATCGAATACGTTGAAAGCATTCAGGCCGATGTGAATTGGCTCATCGGCGGCTGGGCGGAAAAAGAACTCGGCCTCACGCCCGCCAAAGCGCCGTTTTACGCGAGCGATTACTTCGACCAGATTTACGAATTCGCCATCGCGCTCATCAAAAAAGGCAAAGCCTTCGTCTGCGATTTGACGCCGGATCAGACGGATGAATATCGTCGTGCGGGCAAAAGCTCGCCGTTCCGCGACCGCAGCGTGGAGGAAAATTTAGATTTGTTCACGCGCATGAAAGCCGGTGAATTCCCCGACGGCTCCCGCGTGTTGCGCGCGAAAATCATCGTCGATGCGCCGAACATCTGGCTGCGCGATCCCCTGCTCTACCGCATCAAACGCGCCGAGCATCATCAGACCGGCAATAAGTGGTGCATCTATCCGATGTATGATTTCGCGCATTGTTTGAGCGATTATCTGGAAGGCATCACGCACAGCATCTGCACGTTGGAATTTGAGGTGCATCGTCCGCTTTACGATTGGATTTTGGAACATCTTGATCTGCCCCGGACGCTGCCGCATCAATACGAATTTGCCCGCCTCTCGCTCGGCTACACCGTCATGAGCAAACGCAAGCTCATGCAGCTCGTCGAAGAAAAACTCGTGACCGGCTGGGACGATCCCCGCATGCCCACCATCAGCGGCATCCGTCGGCGCGGCGTCACACCCGAAGCCTTGCGCAACTTCGCTTATAACATCGGCATCACCAAATACAACGGCGTCACCGACGTTTCCGTTTTGGAACACGCCATCCGCGAAGATTTGAACAAACGTTCACTTCGCCGTCTCGCCGTGTTGCGCCCCATCAAAGTCATCATCACCAATGTTTCCGCCGGCCACGTGGAAGAACTCGACGCCGTCAACAATCCCGAAGACGAGACCGCCGGCAAACGGAAGATTCCGTTCAGCCGCGAATTGTTCATTGAACGCGACGATTTTCAGGAGATTCCGCCGCCGAAGTTCTTTCGTCTCAAACCCGGTGGCGAAGTGCGGTTGAAATACGCTTACATCATCAAGTGCGACGAAGTGGTAAAAGACGCCAGCGGCAACATCACCGAACTGCGCTGCACGGCCGACCTCGACAGCAAGAGTGGCGGCGCGACTTCTGCGCGCAAAGTCAAAGGCACCATCCATTGGGTGAGCGCGGCGCATGCCGTGGATGCCGAAGTGCGGCTTTACGACCGGCTGTTCACCGTGCCGGAGCCGGATGCCGATGGCGATTTCCGGCAACACCTCAATCCGCATTCGCTTGAAGTGCTGACCGCCAAGCTGGAACCGTCATTGAAAGAAGCCCGTGCGGAGCACCGCTACCAATTTGAGCGCCTCGCCTACTTTGCACTGGATAAAGACAGCGGCAGCAAATTGATTTTCAACCGCACCATCACCTTGAAAGACACGTGGGCGAAAGAAGCGCAGAAACAATAAATAAAATTATGTGGCCGGACTGGCTAAAAGTAATCCAACTAAAACCAAGATTTCTATTTGGAATATGGTTAATTGGTGCGCTCATTTTATTTTCATCTAACGGATTCGCAGATGGACTTGGAATCAAAACTATTCGTGAGGACTATCGAGGTTGGATTGGAATTGGAACTTTAGCTGCATTTGCATTCTGGCTCGTTCAACTGATTCCAGAATTTAGAGCTGCAAGAAATGTTAAGCGAATCCGTAATGAAACAATACATTCCATTTCTTCGCTTGCATCTGAAGAAAGATTGCTGTTGGCATTTTGTCTTAATCGAAATCAGCAAACAATTACATTGGAAATTACACATCGTGCCGCCGGCGCGCTTGTAGCAAAAAACAAGCTTATTATGGCAAACGGGGTCGGCAATCAATTGGCGTGGCCATTTACGATTCCAGACTTCCTTTGGCAATACATTATAGTCAATCCTCAATTAATTTACGCTGGAATGGA
>Ga0007858_1000555_pt1 | contig 11353 bp, 23 predicted proteins | sample CryBogCBH08Aug08_FD_71211 | JGI IMG/M metagenome (GOLD analysis project Ga0007858, IMG submission 71211) | Freshwater microbial communities from Crystal Bog, Wisconsin, USA - CBH08Aug08 | ecosystem: Environmental > Aquatic > Freshwater > Lake | place: Crystal Bog, Wisconsin, USA | collected...
ACACCGGGGAACACCGCTGCATGACGTCCACCAGACGCTTTAAATAGTGACGGTCGGTGTCGGTCATGACAGCACCCCCAGCGTCCTTTGGGCGATCCCCTCGATCTCCGACACGATCCCCCGGCGGTTCTCGTCGCACAGCCTCAAGATGTCCTTGAGGGCATCCCGAAAGTTGTTGGCGTCCACGTTGGCCGCGTGGAGCGCGTCGCGCATCCGGTTGGCTTCAGAGTCCGTCACGGATCACCTCCGCAATCACGTCCAAGACGGCGATGCACATGAGTATTTTGACGGCGAGCCAAACGGCGGCCTCGGCTCGATCACCGGACTCGTCGCGCCCGATGAATTCCTGATCATCGTCCAAGTTCATACTTTCCTCCTCGCTGCGTTGATTGAACGCCACACGTCGATGACGATCTCGGCCCGTTCCCGGCGGGCTTTCAAGGTCTCGAAAATTTGCACACACTCAATGTAACGATCATCCGATTCCGTCACACTTTCATCAATTTCGGCTTTGGCCTGACGCTCGGCGACGGTGCCATCAACGGTCAAGAACACCTTGGCGCGAGCGCGCTTGCGGGCGATTTCCGACCGTTCTAGCTCGGCTTTTTCCAAGGCATAGTCCTTGTCGGTCTCGCCCAGGTAATGCAAGGCGGCTTCCATGCGGTCCTGTGTAATCTCACTCATGATCGGGAACCGCTACGACTTTGAAAATCCCCCGAGAAATTACGTTGGACAGCAACACACTTAACCGTCCCACGCTTAAAGATGGGTTCCGGTTTGACAGCATCTGATTAATTTCCCGTCTCGATAACGGGTTTTTGTTGCCCAAAAAATCGACGACATCGTTAGCGATTTTGCGATAGTCGTTGTGAGGCATCATTTTGATTTTTGACAAATCGCCAAACGACAACCAGCAATTAGAAGGAGCCAATTGACGCCATTTAGGCTGATGCCCCGTCGATTGTTTGACGCCGGGCTGCGGAATCGTTTTTGCAGCGTTTGGCGGGGCAAACATCATGTTGGCGATGATCGTTTGTGCAATTCGATCAGCTTCCGCCTCCATTGCGGCAGTCACTTTCTGGTCAACCATTGCGCGCAATTTGTTTTCGTAGTCGTTCATTTTGCAATCCCCGTTTGATTGTTTTGAAGGTTACGCAACGCCCCCACCTCAGACTGCACCTCGGTCAGGAACCGCCGCAGGTCGGACTCGTATGCCGCCATGACCGTTTCGTCGCGCATGACTCGGACCATGAAGAAGTCCAGACCGGACGGCATCCGGTCGTCCCACGACACAAAGTCGCACCATTGGGCGCCCGTTACCCACAGGTTGTGGGTCACCTGCGGCAGGTAATCGGACGGCAAGCGCTTATCCTTGAGATACCCGCAGTGCGTGGCTGATTTGGGACACTTGATCTCAAGGATGCCCTCAAAGTTGCGGATGTCGCCATCGAGCGAACAGCCAACCGCCAGATCCTCGCGGATGACAAACCCAGTTGTGCGGACAAGATTGCCCGTCTCGGCCTCGTACCGGGCGCGAGCGAGCGGTTCGGCATCAATGCCGCGCTGCATGGCAGGGCTGACGAACCCCGACGGTTCCATCGGCGTCCCGGTCAAAGTTTCGACGGCGAGCTGAAGCCGCAAGTCACGCCGGGCGGCAGCTTCACCGCCCGACTTGAGTTTGGCCAACATATCGCCCGCCACGGAACCGGTCAGACGACCGGCCCGGGCTGCGAACCATTCCGAGGTGCGCTGTTCGCACTCGATAATGATGGGCTTCATGCCGCCACCCGCGATGCTTTGGTCTTGAGGACTGCCCACTCGCTGCTGTAGGTGCTCTGGACGTGGTTGCGGTATTCCATCGACGCTGCCGACCAAGCCGTTCTGAGGGCGTCTGAGCCGCTATCAGCCACGGCGTGCATGTCGGCCCACCAAGACGCAAAGCCTGTCGGAGCGGCGTTTTGCGGCGATTTACGGGCGGTCTGGGTGGCCTCCTCGGCATCGTCGTCCTCGTCACCGCAGACGCCCGCAATCGCCATGAGACTGACGCGGCGGATGTAGGTGGTGGCCGACGCCCATTGTTGCGGCTGTTGATAGGCCGGCAGCGGCACTTGCGACTCGATGCGGTCGTCACCGTAGTACAGGGTGGTGACCAGCACCTGCGCGCCTTCGTAGAAGTCATAGGTCTGGGTCATGGCGATGCCGTGGCGCGCCAACACGGGCACGACGGCGTCGCGCACAGCCGCGAGGCTGGCGAACTTGGACTTGAAGTGCGGGTTGACCTTGTCAAAAGTCGGGTTGCGCATCTCCGCCTGAGCTGCGGACAACGCCTGGTACAAAGTCCGCGTCGGCGGCGTCGGCTCCGGCATCGGCTCGTCGTGCAGATTCTGAATGTCAGCCATAACGTGTTCTTTCATGCGTCCCATGATTATTCTCCCTTCAAACTGTTGATTTCGGCCTGCAAAGCCGCGAGCTTGGCGGCCTTGATGTCCGATACGCGCTGATCGTGATTTGCCAACACCTGCTCCGCGGTCAGCTCGGGCAATTCGATTTCGACGATTTCGGTCGCGCGGACGTAATCGGTCGGGATGTGGTCAGCGTCAACGATGTGGATCAGCGACGGATTCCAATTGATCGCTTTGATCCACTTAACCCCACACACTCGTGCTTTCATGATGCCCTCCCAGGCTCAATTCCAAACGAACAGAACAAACGCTACGCCGATGCAGAAGCCGAGGCAGATCCACGGCACAATGTCATCCAACTTGTCGTGATTCATGAGCGCACCGCCTTTTTGTTCGGGTGCTTTGGCGGGACGTACAAGTCAGCCAGCGTTTCGATGATGAATTCGTGGAACGGCGTCTGCTCGTCCGGGTAGTACTCAAGGATTGGGCCGTTCTTGCAAAGGTCGCGGCGGGTGACCACGTAGCAACCGTTAAACCAGTCGACAGACCACGCTACGTTGTCGATGAGCAATTCGATTTCCATGTTTTCCTCCTGTCAGCACCGTGCCGACGTGGGTAGAACTGTAAACCCGGTTGAAGATAGTGTCAACTAGGTTGACAAAAATATTTTGCATGGGATGATTGGAGACATGGAAATACAGCAAATCATCGCCCATTTTGGGAACATCAGCCGCGCAGCTCGTGGGCTGGGCGTGTCGCGTCAGACGATCTACAACTGGATCAACGGGCGCAAACGACTGACGGACATGCGTCGGCGGGACATCGAGATGCGTATGGGGAAGCAAACCCCGGCGTCGGTGGCCTGACCGAACCGGGGAATGCCTGGGGCATTGGCGATAAGAGGCGTACCACCGGGGTGCAGTTTACAGAAGTTGATTTGTCAATAGCAAGAAGGGACGGGAAATGTCGCAATATGACAATACAAATACGGGCTGCGTATTCAAGAACGAACGCAAGGCCGAGGACTGGCAGCCGGAATACCGCGGCTGGCTGAACGTCGATGGCGTGGAATACTGGATGGATCTGAAGATCCGAGAGGGTCAGAAGGGCAAGTTCTTTAGCGTGAAAATCAAGCGCAAGGATCGCCCGAGCGGTGGCAAGGCGGTGCCGACCATCCCGACATCAATCCCGCGTCCACCGGAACCCAAGTTCACGGACGATGAAATACCGTTTTGATTTCCCGAAATGGGCATAGAGGTTGACACACGCTAAGTCTTGGGCGTAATTTCGGGACACGTCCCTCGCCTCGGACGTTAAACCAGGCATTACCCGCAAGGGTTGTCCCTCACCACGGACGAAAATATCTGGTGCGCGTGGGGCCGTGCAAACCGGCTACAGGGTAGGTGTCGCAGCGCGTACAGATGCGGCAGTAATAAAGTCGGCTCCGAAGGGCAGACGACTTCCCGACATCCCCATACGTGGGGGTTAGGGGGGTCTTTGTCTCACCAAAGGGCAGGGGGTATGAAGAAAAGATTCTGATGCTTTTTTTTTTATTGTTATCGTTAACATTGAAACGCGGTCCGACGCGAAGCGTTGGAAACTCTGGGAGGAGTCGTGGCGAAGAGAATCCTTAGCGAACAGGCTGTCATCGAGATCCGTGAGGCTGCGGCATTACGCTGGAGCCTGTCTAACAAACTATTGGCTGCCAAATACGGTGTTGCGCCTGACACCATCAAGAACGTCATCCATAACGAAATCTGTAAGCGGTCCGAGCGCCGTCGTTTGGAACGCGCTAAGGCATCCGCGTGAGTTGGGGCGCCCGCAGTAAGTTTCGCAACAAACCGACCGTCGTGGACGGCAAACGGTTCATGTCGAAACTGGAGGCTGAACGGTATCGTCAGCTCGTGCGGATGCGGGACGAGGGGTTGATCGCCAGTTTCGAGTGCCAGCCGAAGTTTGAGTTGATCGCGGGTATCCGCTACATAGCGGATTTCAAGATCTGGTGGCTGGACGGTCGCATATCGGTGGAGGACGTCAAGGGGGTGGAAACCGAGGCGTTCAAATTGAAGCACAAGATCTGGAATTCACTGTACAGCGAAATTTACGGGCCGCTCCAGATCATTCGTCAAAAGGACGTCAAGAAATGCTCGTCAACGACTTAGAAATCAGTCAACGCGTCGCCGAAACAGGTCGTGCGCTCACCGAACTGGTGGGCATCCTGCACAATAACCTTGAACCAGCCGTACAAATGAACCTAAATACGCTCGCAAACGGTGGGCGCATCTTGGTTTGTGGCAACGGTGGATCGGCTGCCCAGGCACAGCACTTGGTCGCCGAACTGGTGGTGCGTTTCGAGACCGACCGTCGCGCCCTGAACGCCATTGCTCTGACTGCGGACACCTCGATCCTGACCGCGTGCGGCAACGATTACGGGTACGACAAGGTGTTTGCACGCCAGATTGAGGCGCTTGGCACCTCGGGCGATACCCTGATCGCGTTTTCGACGTCGGGTAAATCAAAGAACATCAAAGAGGCAATCCACGCGGCCCACAAAAAGGGGATGCGAATTTTGGGCATCAGCGGTCGTAAGGGCATGAACGCGCTGTGCGAGATCGACATCATTTGCCCTGGCGAATCGACGGCGGTGATTCAGGAAATGCACATGGTGGTTACCCACATGCTGTGTGCCTGCATTGAGAAGGGCGTGCCGAAATGACGCCGGCGGAAATCCTCAACAACATCGTGCAAACCCGCATCATGGTCATCGGTGACCCTATGTTTGACATCTACCACCACGGGACGGCGAGCCGGATCAGCCCGGAAGCGCCCGTCCCCGTGTTCGTGGAAGCCGCGACCGAATCCCGGGCCGGTGGGGCCGCGAACGTGGTTCACCAGCTTAAGGCGTTGGGCGTTCAGACCGATACGTTCTTCCCGAAGCAGCCGTGGACCGAAAAACACCGCTACATGGTGGGCAATCACCAGTTGCTGCGGGTTGACAAGGACTTGATCAAGCGCCCGACGTCGCTGCCCGACCTGTCGGGCTTGGATGCGGTCATCCTGAGCGACTACGGCAAAGGCTGGCTGACGGACGACCTGTGCCGACAGGTCATCGAGGAATGCCAGCGGCAGGACACGGCGGTCATCGTGGACCCAAAAGGCACGGGTTGGGCCAAGTACGAAGGCTGTTCGATCATCTGCCCGAACGAGGTGGAAGCCCGTCACCACGAGGTGCACGACTTTGACACAGTACTGTTCAAGGAAGGCGCCGCGGGGATGCGCCTGAAGCAGTGCCACAAGACGTATCACATCCCGGCGACCGCGAAGGCTGTTTATGACGTCACCGGGGCCGGGGATACGGTCGTGGCGGTCTTGGCAGCCGCTGTGGCGGCGACCGCTCCGATGCACGAGGCGGCGATCATGGCGAACACGGCGGCGGGGTACGTCGTGGGCATCCCGGGGACGGCTGTCTGCTCCTGGGAAAAATTGAGGGACCTGACATGCAAATCGGATTCGTAAACGGCTGTTTTGACGAACTGCACGAGGGCCATCGGCTCATGCTCGCCGAATGCCTAGCCAACTGTGAGTACCTGGTCATCGCGCTCAATAGCGACCGCTGGATCCGTAAGAAGAAAGGCCCGGGCCGTCCGTCGCAGGACTGGCGGATGCGGATGTGGGCGATTTACGACTGGCACGTTGACCTGCGGATGACAAACCGGGGTGAAGTGACCCCCATCGCGGTGGTGCCGTTCGAGGGCGACGATCAGGGCCTTTTGATGCACATACGCCCGAACATCCTGTTCAAAGGGTACGACCACAGCAACCTGCCGATCTTTTATCGCAAGGTGGGGTGGAAAAAATTACCGGATGGTGAGAAGATCTTTGAAGGTCCGAAAATCCATCAGTGTCAACACTTGCCGGGTTTTAGTACCACCGCCATTTTGGAGCAGCGCAATGCAAAAGCCGAAAGGGTCGTACCCGACGCACAAGATTTGCCCGGCTGACTGGCGCGATACGCCAATCATCACGGGCGACTACGACCTTGATGCGACCATTATGCACCGCAACAACAAGGACTTGCCGCATCGGCTGGAACTGTACACGCGGCGCACCAAATCACCGTACGGCGCCCTGAGCGCCTACAACGCGATTCAGAACTACCACGGAGATACCTGATATGTCCGCTGACAGCGCACACAAGTTCAAGCCGGGAATGGCGAAGAAGGCACCGAAGGGTAAGGGCGTGCAGACCGAAACGCCGAAGCTCAAGGGGCCGATGGCATACGAAAAGCCATCCGCGAACAAGACCCGCAGTTGATCGACTGGTTGTGGGGCGACCCCAACCAGGACGATGACGAGACGGTTCCAGTCCTGTTCATGGACTATCACGTTGAGGGAGATGATGATGCCACTGAAGAAGGGGACGAGTAAGAAGGTTGTCAACGAGAACATCCGCGAGATGGTCAAGTCAGGACACCCGCAAAAACAGGCAGTTGCAGCCGCTTTGTCGACGGCGCGCAAGAAGAAGTAAACTTAGTTGACACAATGACTAAAGCCTTGAAACAGCCTCACCGTTCCAAAGGTGGGGCGCCAGAAGGAAATGACCACGCAGCCAAGGGCGCCGAGTTCAGACACGCGATCAGGCGGGCGCTTGCTCGGGCTGGTGGGACGGTGGACAAAGGACTCGACAAGCTCTGCGATAGTCTTATCGTGGCGGCTGGGTCCGGTGAACCATGGGCGATGCAGATGGTGGCAGACCGTCTGGACGGTAAGGCGGCTCAAACGGTCTACGTAGGGGAAGCACCGGAGGCGATTGCGGCACCACATGGGGACGAACTCACACAACGGCTCAACCGCGCACTCGTTGGACGCAGTGCGGTCGAGACTCAGGACCACACCGTTCAATAGCCTGTTGCCCGTCTGGGATGCCCTGGACAAGAACGGCACGGACTATTCGTCGATGCGGTGGCTGGCGACGGCTGACCGGTACTACCTGCTCGTCAAACTGTTAGGCCGCACCGATGCCTGGCATCCGTGGCTGTACGCTCGATGCCGGGAAGTCGAGGCGGCGCCCGATGGCTACCTCGACCTGTGGGCCCGTGAGCACTACAAGTCGACCATCATTACCTTTGCCGGAATCATCCAGACGATCTTGGGCGACCCTGAGATTACGGTCGGCATCTTCAGCCACACCAAGCCGATCGCCAAGGCGTTCTTGGCCCAAATCAAGCGTGAACTGGAGAACAACCGGCTGTTACAGGCCCTGTTCCCCGAGATTCTGTACGCTAACCCGTCAGCCGAGTCGCCGGCGTGGTCGCTGGATGGCGGCATCATCGTCAAGCGCAACAGCAACAGCAAGGAAGCTACGGTCGAGGCACACGGCCTCGTAGATGGTCAGCCGACCAGTCGCCACTTTAAGCTGCGGGTTTACGATGACGTCGTGACCTTGGAGTCGGTCAGCACGCCCGAGCAGATCACCAAGACGACCGAAGCGTGGTCAATGTCCGACAACCTCGGCTCGTTGGGCGGTAAGGTCTGGCACATCGGCACGCGATACTCGTTCGCCGACACGTACCAGCACATCATGGCGACTGGGGCCGTAAAGTCGCGCGTCTACCCCGCGACCCACGACGGCACGAAGGACGGGCGCCCAGTCCTGTTCAATCAGTCCGAGTGGGACAGGCGCGTCAAGACGCAGTTAGAGTCCACCATTGCGACCCAGATGCTTCAGAACCCGTTGGCCGGCAGTCAGCGTTGGTTTGACCCGGATGACCTACAGATCTACCAGGCACGCCCGGAATCGCTCATGGTTTACATCATGATCGACCCGGCGCGATCCAAGAAGAAGGGCAGCGCGAATACGGCAATGGCGGTCGTGGGCATTGACTTCCAAGGTAACAAGTACCTTTTGGACGGCTTTGACCACAAGATGGACTTGCTGGAGCGCTGGTCCAACATGCGTAACCTGTGGGCTAAGTGGCGGTCGGCACCGGGCGTCATCGGCGTCAAGGTGGGTTACGAGCGGTATGGCGCCATCGCCGACATGGACTATTTTCAAGAGCGCATTCGGGTCGAGAACGTCCAAGGCTTGGACATTGAGGAACTGGAGTGGCCTGCCGAAGGGCCGGGGTCGAAGGACGATCGCGTCCAACGACTGCTGCCCGACATCCGTGGCCACAATTTCCACCTACCGTACGAGCCCGCCGATGGCGACCCGGACCTGACCGATCAGCAGAAGCGCATGATCGCGTCCGGCTACGACTACCGGATCGCAAAGCCCATCATCCAGCGCGACGAGAACGGCCAACTGTACAACCTCGCAGAACGGTTTAGAATGCAGGTGGGGTATTACCCGTTCGCCGGCCTCAAGGACTTAATTGACGCTGTATCGCGCATCTACGACCTTGACCCAAGACCGCCTGAGTTCATTGATTCCAACATCTTGGAACCGGAGCTGCTGTGAGACTTGACCTGACCGACAACCAGATCCGTAACCTGCTCCGCACGGTGGATCGTATCGCTGACGGTCGGGGACATCTCACCACGGTTGAGGCGGGCCAGATCCGACGTCTGGCCGGTGAGCTGCAAGAGCTGCGCTCCCGTGAAGCCGTCACGCGTCATTTGTCCAACCTTGAAGGCACCTACTAATGGCACGCAGCACAGTCCCGGCCAGTCTTGGCTTACCCGTCACCAGTCGGGTATTCAGTTGGAACGAGATGTGCCGACGCGCATGGGGTAGCGAGTTCAGCGCGCCCGATCACCGAGTTTACGAATGGTCAAACGGGCGAGGGTTTGACAGCACCGACCGTGGCACGACGGGGTTCTACACGCCCGACGTCCGCGACATCCTCACCGAAGCCGGGTACGCGATCCAGATGGAGCCGCCTGCAGATTCGGTTGGCGACCCGATCCTCCGAGAGTAACCCATGCCAAAGATTTCCCAATTCCCATCGGGCGGCCTTGCCCAAAATACCGACCTGATCCCCATCGTGCGTAACGGTGGCGACTACACCATCACCGGCTACAACCTGGCATCCCTCGCATCCTACGGTCAAGCCTACGTCGGCACGTTCACGGCAACGGCTGGCCAGACGGTGTTTACCCTGCCCGCGTCACCCGGCTCGTTGGCTAACCTTGCTATTAGCGTTGACGGCGCCGTCATGGTGCCTGGCACCGACTACACATGGACGACCCCGACGACACTGACGTTCACTTCCGGCCTGTCCAACGGCCAGACGGTGCTGTACCGCTACACATCCAGCGTGCCAGTCGGTACGGCTATCGCGGGTGGCGTCAACGGGCAGCTGCTGTACAACAATAGCGGCGTGGTGAACGGCTTCACCATGAGCGGCGACGTTACTGTCGTGCCGACCACGGGCGTGGCGACGGTTAATGCGCCGTCCAGTCACATCACCTACACCCAAGGCGGCACGGGCGCGACATCGAGGACGGTGACGAGTAAGTTGCAGGAGTCGGTTAGCGTCTTGGACTTTGGCGCGGATCCGACGGGAACGACGGATAGTACGACGGCGATTCAAAACGCGATGACTGCAGGCGCTAACGGAGAAGTAATCGTTCCATCAGGAACCTATAAGATTTCCACCGGGCCGATTACTGTTCCGTCTGGAACAAGCGTTCGCTTTTTGGGAAGCGCAAAATTCATGCATTACGGCACCGGCGATTGTTTGTCGTTGCAATCCGTAAAAGACGTTTCGCTATATCGTCCTTACGTTGATCTTACCAATGCCGGGGCATCGGCCAAAGGCATCGCCATTCGTGGTGGCTGGTACGTCAATTTCTATGCTCCGCGTGTAGTCGGAGGCAATGCTGGACAATCTGGTATTTACATTGAAACATCAGCATCGGCGGGCGCAAATTACGGCGCTTACATGATTGAGATCCACAACCCAGATCTGGGCAATAACAACGGCACGGGCGTTCTTGGGTGCGGCATACAGACGGCGCAGACCGCCAGCGATACGTACAGCGTAACAATGTTAAACGTATACGGTGGATGGGCAAAAAATTGCACCTATGGGATGTATTTGCGAAACACCGTTGGATTCAAAATTCATGGATGGACGCATGACACCGGAACTGATTGCATTAACATAGACAATTCATCCGACGGTGTTTTAAGTCCCGGAGAACTCGGACCAGCAACCGGTTATGGAATTAATTGGGGTTCAGGGTGTGTGGGGATGTATTTAATTGCCCCAAACATAGCTGGCGTAACTCCGACTCTTGGTTTCCAGAACAACTCATCTTTTACGCCTGATTACTGGAATCAAGGCGTTTTGCGGCTATATGGTTCTCGCAGCGATCAAACGTATTATGCAACTCTAGAATCAAATTATTCGTATGGACAGTCTTTTATTATTCGACATAAAGGTAGTTCAAGCGAAACAATAATTTTCGAAGCAGGAGAAGCGGCAGGTACGACTGTTCGCGGTACTACTTCAAGTGGCGGAGTCGTCAAGCTATCTGGAAAAAGCCTGTTCTGCCCGAAGCGATTCGGATCGACGTATGGCGCGACGATTGCCATTGATGCGTCGACCGGAATGCAGTTTGACATCAGCGTCACAAACGGAACGGCGTTTGCGATTTCAAACCCGACAAACGTATTAGGAGACGGGCAAACCATTACGATTACTGTTCGGAATACATCTGGCGGGGTGATGGGGGCGATCACTTGGGACACGCTGTACAAACTTGCAGCGTGGACAAACCCTGCAAACGCGAACAGCCGATCCATCACGTTCAAGTGGAACACAACCAATTGGGTTGAGATCGCTCGAACACCAGCTGATGTTCCGAACTAAGGACACCCCATGACAGCCTCATACAACCTCTCCCAGCTCGGCAGTCACTACAACCAGGGCGGCACTGGCGCTGTTGACCGCACTACGGCGTCAAAGCTGCAAGAGTCGGTGTCGGTACTCGATTTCGGGGCT
>Ga0007858_1000561_pt1 | contig 11259 bp, 14 predicted proteins | sample CryBogCBH08Aug08_FD_71211 | JGI IMG/M metagenome (GOLD analysis project Ga0007858, IMG submission 71211) | Freshwater microbial communities from Crystal Bog, Wisconsin, USA - CBH08Aug08 | ecosystem: Environmental > Aquatic > Freshwater > Lake | place: Crystal Bog, Wisconsin, USA | collected...
CATGTAGAGTCTCTGCATGATGGCAGTGAAGTCCATCATCATTCTCATGGTGGTTATACGATCCATCATGCTCATGGTGGCGTGTCTCATCACGGCGCTCATGGTGAGACTGCTGGCAATGGTCAGGCTGGCCATGCTCGTCATACAGAAGCTGAGTATATGCCGAAGGGTAAAAACGGCGGCTTTGAGGATGAAGGCCAGTACACCGAGTATGAAGCCCATGAGGCCAAGCTCCGTAAAGGGGGTCAACCGAAGCACGGTAAACACCCTTTTCAGACTGAGGAAGCATACGATGATGGAGAAGAGCATGAAGCGATGAGCGGGAAAGGTTCTTATGCTCGTGGCGGTCATGCTGGTCATCCTGACTATGCTGAAGATAAGGCGATGATTGAGAAGGGTTTCCGTCAGCATGACGAGCATATGCACGGCGGAAAGCATGAGCAAATTCATCTGGCTCGTGGTGGTCTTCCTCCTGCGTTACGCGCTGGTAAGCCTCCGATTGGTCAGGCTCCTCGCCCGTCTCGTCAGGTAACTCCTCGTCAGGCGGTTCCATTAGGTGGGGCGCCGATGGGTGTTGAGCCGAGTGCTGAACCGAATGCTGCCGGGTCCGAACAGGGTATTCCGCAGCTTCGCAAAGGTGGTCAGGCTCATCATAAGAAGCATCATCGGTATTAATATGAATGGTCCTGTCTCTCAAGCTCAGATCCAGACACTTCTTGAATGGGCTGACTTCTGGGACAGGGCCGTTGATATTGAAGGGAAAGATGAAATTTCCTTTCTTCTTCGCCGGGTAGCAATGAAGATTGCTGGAATTATGGGAGTTGAAAATGCCATACCGGAGCGAGTCTCAGAAGAGGTTGATGCTTGCATCAGCACACAACAAGAGTTTTGCTCAGAAGGTGGGGATCCCCCAGAAGACAGCAAAGAAGTTCGTGAAAGATAGTTCGGGACAAGACACTTCAAATCTTCCTGAACGTGTGGAAAAATGCTCTGGCGGGACTGCTTCCCGTCCTTTCAGGTGGTGAGATATGGCGACTCTTTATATTACTGAGGTATCTGCCCTTGGATATGACATGACTCTTGGAACAGTCCCGGCTCCGAGAGTTCCTGCACTTGCTGAACAAGCTGTTCCCATTACAGGGGCATCTGTTCAAAGTAATCCATTTAATGTCTCCACCAGTATAATTCTTGTGAATACAGACTCTGCCTGTTCGTTGGCGTTTGGCCCAAATCCATTGGCTCAAATAACAGCGCATCGTTTGGGGGCAAACGAGACTCGGTTTTATTCGGTCATTCCTGGCCAATGCCTTGCTGTTATTGCAAATATGTAATCGGAGTAAAAGATATGATGGGTGGTTCCTCTCCTCCGAATGCACAAGCGATTGACGGGTTTATCTCTCTCGTAAATGTTCTTAGCGATCCTGACGGTGTTAAGAAGACAGTGGCCCAATTAGCTGAAGCTAAGAAGGCGCATGATACTTCTGCAAAGGTTGCTAAAGACGCTCATGCAAAGGCGATTGCAAAGGCGCGTGAGGTTGATGCAAAGGTTTCCGATCTTGAAAAGCGGGAGAAGGCTCTTCAGGAATCATTGGCACGACACCTTGAAGATAAAGCTTCTTTGGAAGCTGCCCGTAAGACGCATGATGCGTTGATGGCTGCACATAACCAGCATGTTCAGAATCTTCATTCTCAGATCTCAGGGCAGAATCAGAATATGGTTCTGGCTCTGGAGGAAGAGAAGCGGAAGGTTGCTGAACTTACGGCGGCTTTAGAGCAAGAGCGTATGGAAGTTGCGCGTCAGGCTTCTGAGCTTGCTCGTCGCAGTAACGATATGCTGGCTCAACATACTCTTATGCAGAGTTCGGTAGATCAGCAGCTTAAAGAAGCTGCTAATAAAATGGATGAAGTAAATTCAAGATTGTCTGCATTGGAAAAGCGGGAGTCTCTGGTTTCTGCAAAGGAAGCAGATCTTCAGCTTAAACATAGCAAATTGCGCGACATTCTTAGTTAGGAGATGGTTAATGCCAAAATCTACAAACACTTGTAACGCTATTTTGGCGTTGATCTTTAATGCGACGACATGGACATCGATGGCACAAAATGCTACGGCATCGCCATATACAAGTCTGTATCTATCTCTGCATAACTCCACAGGGCCGGGACTCACGGACTCTCAGACTGTGAACGAAACAGCTTATACAAACTATGCTCGGGTTGGCGTAACCCGTGCCTCTGGTGCTGGTGGCTGGACAGTTAGCACGAATACCTCAACCAATGCTTCTTTGACGCAGTTTGCTCAGTGCGGTGCTTCTGGCGACACATTGACATATGTGGCGATTGGAACGGCATCGAGTGGTACAGGGCATGTGCTGTATGAGGGGGCTTTGAATAGTAATCTTGTTGTGTCCAACGGGATTCAGCCTCAATTCGCCGCTACAAGCTTGACGATCACAGAGTCATAGTGATATGATATTCCTCATTGGATTAAATTACCTGTGAGGAAAAAGTGATCAAGAAACGCAGTCAAGCTGAAATAGATTTTGCACTTGAGCTTTATAATGAGCTTGGTAGCGCATACAAAGTTGCCACTCGTATGGGCCTATCAAACAAAGCGGTCTATCGTATGCTTCACGATGCTGGTGCAGATATTCCTGGTTGGACAGATCCTAAACCGCGAAAACTAAAGTTTGATGGGGATAGCGCGAAAGCAGTAATAGAAGACTATTTATCTGGCATGTCTTGGGCTGATATGCGGGTAAAATACGGGGCCGCTGACTATGCCATGCGTGAGTGTGTTCGGAGAGCAGGGATAAAACTTCGGGATCATGGCGGTCAGCGCCGCAGAATTACAGATCAGGAAGAACAAGAAATTGTTGGCTTGCTGAAATCTGGATTAAAGCAGGTTGCGGTATCTGCAAAGTTTGGTTGTCACCAAGGTATCGTAAGCAAAATCGCCATTAAGCATGGAGTATCTGACGGTCGAAAAGCGTCTGGTGAAAGACATGGAAGCTGGAAGGGTGGGGTTGTCAAAAATGGCGAGGGATATGTTTTGGAGAGGATTTATCCAGACGATCCTAATTTCGGCATGGCGGGGCGCAGCGGGTACGTCCCACAGCATCGTTTGGTTATGGCTAGAAGTTTGAGGCGCAATATTTCGCCATATGAATCTGTCCACCATATCAATGGTGATAGAACAGATAATCGCCTTGAAAACCTTCAGCTTAGATATGGCAAGCATGGCAAAGGTGTTGTTCTTACCTGTCGCTGTTGCGGCTCTCATGACATAGAGGCATCTAATCTTGACTGATTGTCGCACTAAATTAGAGCGGTGGCTTGATAATCATATCGGGCTACCGCTTTATTATTGTTCTGGTTGCCAACGGCCTGTGAAGGTCGTTAAGACAAAAATTCATCGCAAGTGTGATTGCACTGATATCGTAAATGCTCCTCGTAAGGTGTTTCTGCATGGAGCGCATGACAAGCCTAGCCTGGAATATCGCTTGATGGTAAAATTTCATCAAATTGCATCGTCTATTACAGGGAGGAATGTATGAGTGTTTTTTATTGTGGTGAGTGTGATGCTCCTGCTGAGTGCAAAGACAATCCAGAGGGTGGAGTTGTTTTTGTTCGATCTTGTGATCATGGCGAGGATAAGCCTGTTTTCTCTAGGGATAAGCCTCCAAATGTTCTTAAAGTGATTACTACTGACCCGAATATGGAAGCAAACCTGACGGGAACGAGTTCTCTGACGTGACACACGCGGAAGAATTTGCTTTGATGAAGTCTGATCCGCAGGCTTTGTTCAATTATTATCTTGATCTCTTGCAGAGTGGAACTGTGCTGGACGATGCTCAAGTGGTAAAGCTTGAGTATTGCAAGTCTATGCTGGGGCTATTATGAGCCTTTATAGCGTCAGTCAGTTAGCCTCGGCTGAGAACAATGGGCAATCGTACTTTGCCTGTTGGAAGAAGGCTCCAACGCAAACGACGGGGGCGAATTACTGGTTTGATCTGAACATGTCACCAGGAAGCCCCCCTCCTAATTATTATATTGGCACACCCAGCAATTACGTCCCCAATGGGTATGTTGAGAATCTGGGGATTCCTCATGGACAGAACGTTAATGCTGTCGGTTATCAGAAGTATCTGAAGACGTTTATGCTGCTGAATGGAACGGCCTCGGCGGTTCCGTTGCCTTGCATTTTATATGATAACGTTGGGTTCTACCCGTTTCTTGACGAGTCAACTCCTGGTGTCCAGCCGACAGTACAAGGGAGCTTGCCTCAAAGATGGATACCCACACAGACGGCTTATCTTGGATCTGAAGTGGCGACACAGGTTCCTGTGAGTGGGACATCTGGGTTCACAGCATCAGCAAACTGCACTTTGTCTAATCCTGGGTCTGTGATCCAGATGAATGTGACTGCCGCATCTCCGTATGCACAGACGACGATGACGGTTGTTCCTGAGCAGACATATCGATGTGAGTTTCAGTTTAGTGGATTTAGCTCTTCTGCTGGGGCTGTTACGGTGTATGGGGGAACGACATCGACCAATGGTGTTGGTGATAACTTCTCATTTGCGTTTGGGGCGAATGGAACGATTAACACCAACTTTTTTAACGTAACGAGGTCATTTACGTTTGTTGCGAAGGGGACGACGTTTAACTTTAACTGGGGCATGGGGGCTTCAGCGCTTAATGGTGACACGTCAACATTAAACTATCTTTCTGTGAAGCCCGTTATGAACATGCTTCCTGCTTCTCAGAATCAATGTCTGCAAATGATGCCCACGGTTGTGGCCGGTCATTCGGGTATCCCTGTTTATTTTGTGCAGTATACAAATCAGGATGGTTTGCCTAATCGCTGGGCTGGCCCGATTTATGGGACAACGCAAGCAGTTAATGGAACCATTCTTTCTGCGTCACCGAACTCTAGCGCCATGGCGAATACCCCATTTCTGACGCTTCAATATGGAGATATTGGCGTTAGGACGGTTGATTCGATTATGTTTACAACGCTTGATGTCGGGTTGATTTCGATGGGTTTGGTTCGTCCGATAGTCAATTTTGCGTTACGAACTATTGATGCTCCGGTAGAAATGGATTTTTTTAAAGATTGGTCTAAACTGCCAACGATACCGGATGATGCTGGTCTTGCTATAGTTTGCAATCCTCAAGGAACGTTAGCAGCAACGATATTTTGGGGATCGATCCAAACAATTTGGGGTTAAAAAATGACTATTCTCAGTATGGATCAGCTAGTTGCCGCGATGTCGAATGGGCAGAGGTGGAGGGCTGACTGGAACAAGAACTGGTTGGGAACTTCTGCTCAGACGGCTGGTCTTTGGTATGACCTGTATCAGGGAGGCGGGAACCCAGCGGCTGGATCTCTGAACCCCGGTGGTCCTGCTTTGGCATTTCAGCCGATGTGGGATACACAGCCGACAAACGCCTCTGGCATTCTGCACGGTGGTAATGTGGGGTTGGGTTATTCTGGATATACCAAAAGCATCCTTAACGCCTCAGTGTTCAGTGCGGCGGCAACGACGGCCCCTACTGTTCTGATGCTGGTTGATATCCAGGGCTTGTTTACGCTCGGTGGAACGACAACGGGTGCTCAGACGGTTGTGACCTCGGCAACGGTCACAGCGACTAACTCTACAAACTTGTTGCTGACTTACTCCTCAACGTTTGATCCATATACCTCGATCTTCTGTTTTAGCATTTCCAACTCTGGTGGATCGCTACCGGGCAACCTTAATGCCAGTCAGGTTTACTATGGGGTGCGGCAGTCATCGACGACTTGCTGGGTATCGACCAGCTACTATAATGCGTTGAATGCTGTTTATGTTGCTTACAGTTCGGCTGGTTCCGGCACGAACACAATTGTCCAGCAGATGCCGCGCTATAGTCAGAACTGGTCAACTGCCACGACCTCGACAATCGGCCTGTCCTCGACGGCTGGCGCTGGTGTCCAGTGCTTTGCAGTTGCCGCTGGTGGCGCGATGGGTACAACTACTGGCACATTGACACTGACTTATACGAACTCGGCTGGCACGGCTTCTCGTGCGACTCCGTCTTCCCCGGCTTTGCCGACATGTACGGCAACGGCTATTCAAGGTAACGTGGTTTATAGTGGTACGGCCTCTGGTAAGTACGGGCCATTCATGCCATTGCAGGCTGGTGACGCGGGTATTCGTGTTCCGACTGCTATTAACCTGTCGTCAACATATACGTCTGGAACTTTGGCGTTTGTTTTGGCGCGACCATTGTTGACCGTCCCCGTCACAACCGTTGGGGTCGCGGGTGAGAGAGATCTGGTTAATCAGCTTCCCAGCATGCCAGTAGTACAGGATGGGGCCTGTTTAGCATGGATACAGTATGCAGGATCAGCAACGCCGACAAATAGTAGTTACTTTGGAAATCTGGACTTTGTTTGGGGATGATTTATTATGGCGTTGTTAGGTAATTTCAGCGTCTATAATAAAGGCCCAGGTTTGTTTCTTGCTGGTGTTGGCAGTGGCGCAACCAATCCCGTAACTGTTGAGGCTCAAGTAAGATCAACTTTCAACAAGGCTGGGGCTATTAGGAACTTTATCCTGATGGATGGAGCTTCTGGTGCGGCGGATACGTTAGCAATTCCTACGGGGAACTATCCTCCTAATACCTGGATGATTCCAAAGACTGCTGGTGAGATGTCAACAGGGCCTAACGTTTCAGGGTCTGGCTCTACAGGCACACCTAATCTAGCTGGTGGCGTTAACATATCGGCAGGATTGACCGGGACAGGGTCAACGAATGTTGGCCTGAACGCTATTGCTATCTGCGCGGCAAGTTTGAGTGGCGCAGGAGACATTACGTCTTCAGTTATGAATGCGCTTGGTGTGATGCAGGCGGCACTGACGGGATCTGGGAATGTTGCCTCAACATTAAATGCGCTTGGAGCTTTAATCGCATCCGTCTCTGGATCTGGTGACGTTACCAATGCAGCATTAATTGGTGTGCAGTCTGCGTTTATGGTGGCTGCGTTGTCTGGGTCAGGAAGTGTATCGGCGCTTGTGAATGCGCTTGGGACGCTTCAGGCTTCAGTGAGCGGCAGTGGGAATATCACGAATGCAGCCGGGGTTGCTGCTCTACCTTTGGGCGCGTCTCTTTCTGGGTCTGGTGATATCACGGGCAATGCCAATTTGAATGCGCTCGGGAATTTGCTTGCTGGTCTTGCTGGCTCATCGTCTTTGTCTTCGACTTTAAATGCCATTGGTATTATGGGCGCGACGATCAGGTCTTACTCTGATCTTACGGCGCAGGGTGCTGCTGATGCTGTCTGGGCGCAGCTTCTTGAGGGCGGATATTCGGCAGAGCAATTGATGAGGCTTCTGTCTGCCGCACTTGCTGGGAAGGTATCAGGAGCAAGCGGAACAACGGTTACAATCCGTGATATTAACGACCTTGTAGACAGGATCGTTGCTACTGTTGACACATCAGGGGATCGCACCTCGATAACTTACGATGTGAACTGATATGGCTTATAACGCCGGTTCATATTTCTCCCCGAAATACTTTGCTAATAATTATTTTGCGACAGGAGTGGGGGTTGCTCCTTCAGGATATATGATTGCCTTTTTGTCAGGTTCTGGGGGTATATCAACATCAATAACTGGTATTGCAAACTTAGTATCTAATCTAACAGGGTCATCTTCATTAAATGGAGATATTACCGGCACTCTTAATTTATCTGCATATCTTAGCGGAGAAGGTGATGTAAGCGGAGTTGTTATTGGTATTGGTTCAATGTCAGCAGCAATTAACGGTACGTCTAATGTAAAAGCTATCTTAACGTCTGGGGGTGGTGAAACTTCTCCTTCTTATCATGGTGGGTTCATAAAAAACACAGGTACGATGATGGGCCATGCCAGAATGAGTTAGTGAAGTTTCCATCATTTAATTCTTTGTGGTAATGTTCATTGTTTTGACAGAGGCGACAGCATGACCCTTCCAACAACATCTGGGACTGTATCCCAATATGGATTCACTCAAGGTCAGATAATCGATCATGCTTTTCGACGTGCAGGACTCCAACCTGAACAAGCGTCATCCGAGAATATCCAAATTGCCCAAGACTTGCTGTTCTCCATCCTTAGTGAGTGGAGCAATGCAGGCTTTCCTCTTTGGACAAAGCAATATCTGACCCTTGGTCCTGTTTTAGGATCTCCTGACGTTGCCTGCCCTCTTGGGACGGTTGATGTCATTCATGCCTATTGGCGAAACCTTAATCCATATAGGGGGCCTGCCGTTACAAGTGATGGTCAGGATGCAACGGTTTTATTCGGTGGGACAGTAAACTCTGACATTACAATAACCGGAACAACACCGCATGTTCAGGTAAGCTTTGGAAGCTCGACGGGTTTATACACGGTTGGAGTTTTGTTAGGTGGGACTTCTTCGATAACCACTTCCTTGCAGATCCTTGGATCTAATAACAACGTGACCTATACGGTTGTTCAAACGCTTCCGAGCACGACATTCACTCCGGGGGTTTGGCAATATTTTGACCTTAACCCTGTTCCCTCATATCCATATTTCCAGGTTCAATATGCTTCGGGAACGCCATGGGTTTTGAACCAATTGAATTTTGGGTTGGCCAATGCCTCTGACATTATGATTGGTCCCTTAAACATTGATGACTACTACAATCTTCCTAGCAAATTCCAGCAAGGGGATCGTGCTGTATCGGCTTGGGTTGATCGTCAGTTAAATTACCCGGTCATCAAGCTTTGGAATGTTCCGAACCAATTAGCTTTCTACAATGGATTAGTGTCTGTTCTGACGCGACGGTATATCCAAGATCCCGGTCAGATGAGCAATGCGGTTGAGATTCCACAGCGATGCAATGAAGCTCTTATGTGGCGTCTTGCTTGTTCTTTGATCTATGAGATTAAAGATCGTGAGGATGCAAGTGCCGCCCAAGCGGGGTATATGGCTTTGATGCAAAGGCAGCAACGTATTCAGCAGATTGAAACAAAAGCAACAAAGGCTGAATCTTTAATGTGGGCGGAAGAGAGATCAAAAGGGCCGATTAAGATTATGCCAAGAACCAGATGCTACACCAGATGACCGGATAGAGACTGAGTAATGCCAAGGTACATCTCCACACAAGGTCTTTCCCCTATAGCCATTGGCATATGTGGGAGGTGTTCGAGAAAATTCCCGCTTGCGGATCTGACGGAAGATGGAAACATTCCTGGGTTGTTAGTATGTCTTGAAGATTGGGATCGTATAGATCCGTGGAGATTGCCAGCTAGAGAGACAGAGGATATCTCTCTTCAGAATCCCAGACCTGACGTATCACTTAGTGTCGGACCTATGAATGTCGCTATTAACCCAATGCAGCTTGTGTTAGAGGCTGACAATATGGGTAATACGGTTGAGACGAATGATACTCTTCAAGAGATCGGTTTTGGCAATTCAGTTTCTACAATTTATCCATCAACTCCATGGTTGGCAAACACGGTATATTCAGAAGGTCAGCAAGTTACGCCAACCATAGCTACGGGGCTAACTGCTGCTGGTCAAAACATCTATATTTATGTATGTTTGTATGCCGGAACATCGGGGGTATCTGCGCCTAATTGGCCACCGAATGATGGCGCGTTGATCATTGATAATACCGTTCTTTGGAAAAATGCGGGGCTATATTTGCCATGACATCGCCTGTTTTTATAAGCGCATTGCCAGCAGCGACTTCATGGGGGAGCGGTGATTATACGTTAGTTTCACAACAGGGCGGGATAACTAAGAAGATTGGCATAAGTGCCATATTCACCGTTGGTACACCTGGATATACGCCAAGCGGATCTAATGCCGCACAATTCACCGGAAACTCTAATAGCTATTATCAGATATCAATTCAGAACACGAACACAGGAACTTCTGCATCCTCAGACTTCGTGGCCACTTCTGACACTGGTAACGATGTAACTCATTATGCTGATTTTGGGATTAACAATAGTATCGGTGGCACGACGCCATTTCCCAATCCATATTCCGGATATCTCTATGTCACAGACTCTGAATTGGATTTCGGTGTTTTAGGTAATGCCGGGGTTATTAATTTCTACGCAACCGGGGGAATGACTGCTCCTTATTATGTCGGGTCGATTAATTCTACCGGGCTTAATAATATGGCGATTGGTAATGCAACGCCATCCACAGGGAAATTCACGACTCTTTCTGCATCTGGGAATGTTACGGGTAGCCAGCTTGTTTCAACGATCTCTGGTCAGCCGCCGCTGGTTGTTGGTTCTACCTCACAAGTTGCAAACTTAAATGCTCAATATCTTGGCGGATATCTTCCGTCGTCATTTGCCAACGTCACGCTTCCAAACACATGGATGCAAACGCAGACCTTTGCAGATGGCGGGGCTTGGAGTTCGACGGGGATACTTACGACCTATGCAGATATAGGTAACATGGGGACAGAAGGATCAAGCATCCTTCTAAATGGCGCGACTTATACTGCCGTCCTTAAAGCCTCTGATATTGGGGCGATGAATCCTGTTCAAGAGATTCTGCATCGTCATTCGACTTCGTTAGAACCTATTTTCATGGGTGCTCGGAGTAACTCAGATACATCGGCTCATGCGAATGTAACGAATGGACAGAATGTTCTGACGTTTATGGGATCTGGGTATGCTGGAACTAACGGATATGAGCAATTTGCCAGCATAAACTTTGCTGTATCCAGTACGGGATCTATCAGCAATTCGTCATCTCCTGGCGCGATTAAGTTCAATACGACGCCAAATGGCAATAACTTCCCTGTGACGGCGGTAACGATAGACCAAGATCAAAGCGTGACATTATCAGGGGCATTCAAACTTCCTGGTGGCACATTTTCTATTGGCGGCAACACGACCTTCTCTGGGGCATATACCTTTACTGGGACGGTGACGAATAATACGACGGTGACGTTCCCAACAACGGGGACATTGTTAACGACCACAGGCTCTGGTTCGTCTCTGACCTTCGGGACAGGTTCTCTGTCGCTTGCTGGAAACCTGACAACCTCTGGCGCTTACAACATCGGCTTTACGATGCCGGGGGCTTATACCTACACGTTCCCATCATCGACAAGCACTCTTGCTATTCTTGGTGCTAACACGTTTACAGGGAAGCAAACGACGGTTGCCAGCGCCAGTGGTGCTGCTGGCCTTAATCTTCCTCCTGGTGCGGCCCCATCGGCGCCAGTTAATGGCGACA
>Ga0007858_1000562_pt1 | contig 11242 bp, 8 predicted proteins | sample CryBogCBH08Aug08_FD_71211 | JGI IMG/M metagenome (GOLD analysis project Ga0007858, IMG submission 71211) | Freshwater microbial communities from Crystal Bog, Wisconsin, USA - CBH08Aug08 | ecosystem: Environmental > Aquatic > Freshwater > Lake | place: Crystal Bog, Wisconsin, USA | collected...
GACGGGGGTCTCTTCTTCCACTTCCTCCTTCTCTGAAGGCTCAGATTCGCGCTCGCTCGATGGAACGTAGCGTTGATCCATATCCTTATCGAGAGCGACCTTGCGGACCGGTTCTGAATGGATGTGAATTCCTCGTCCGCCGCATGATTCGCAGGTGGTCGAGAAGGCTTCGATGAGTCCTTGTCCGACGCGCTTGCGGGTCATCTGGACCAGACCGAGTGAGGTGACTTCAGCCACCTGGTGCTTAGTGCGATCGCGACCGAGGCATTCGACGAGACGACGCAGAACTTGATCACGGTTTGATTCCAAGGCCATATCAATGAAGTCAATGACGATGATTCCGCCCATATCGCGAAGACGCAATTGGCGAGCAATTTCTTCCGCTGCTTCGAGATTGTTCTTGGTGACGGTCTCTTCGAGATTTCCGCCCTTACCAACGAACTTTCCGGTGTTAACGTCGATGACGATCATGGCTTCAGTGCGATCGATGACGAGGGAGCCACCAGAAGGTAGGTACACCTTACGATCGAAAGCCTTAGCTAACTGCTCTTCAATTCGATTTTCGGCGAAGAGATCGCGCGAGCCTGACCACTTACCAATCTTTGCGGTGAGCTCTGGAGCAATGTGTCCAAGATAGTTGTTGATCTCATCCCAGGCTTCATCACCCTGAACGGTCATGCGATTGAAATCTTCATTGAAGATATCGCGAATAACGCGGACGGTGAGATCTGGTTCGCTATACAAAAGTGATGGGGCAGATGTCGAAGGATTTTCGGCTTTCTCCTGAATGTCATCCCATTGCGCTTTTAAGCGAATGACATCGCGCTCGAGCTCTTCTTCGCTTGCACCTTCAGAAGCGGTACGAACAATCACACCAGCTTCTTCTGGAATCAGATTCTTCAAAATTGATTTCAAGCGGCTGCGCTCTTGATCAGAAAGTCGGCGGCTAATACCGCTCATCGCTCCCCCAGGTACATAAACCAAGTAGCGACCAGGCAGTGAGATCTGCGAAGTTAAACGCGCACCCTTTTGACCGATTGGATCCTTAGTTACTTGTACGAGAACTGATTGCCCTGTCTTGAGAACATGCTCGATCTTGCGGGTCTGACCCTCTGCAATTCCTGCAGCATCCCAATTAACTTCGCCGGCGTAGAGAACAGCGTTACGACCCTTGCCGATATCAACGAATGCGGCCTCCATAGATGGGAGAACATTCTGAACGCGGCCTAGATAGACGTTGCCGACATAAGAAATATTGCTGTTTCGATTTACATAGTGCTCGACCATGATCTTGTCTTCAAGGACGGCGATCTGTGTGCGATCACCCGTCTGGCGAACCAACATTTCGCGATCAACATTTTCGCGGCGGGCTAAGAACTCTTGTTCGGTGATGATGGTTCCACGGCGACGCGTGAAATCGCGTGGTGCGCGATCATCACGATCACGACGGTCACGGTCACGATTGTTACGGCCGCGGTCACGATCACGATCACGATCACGATTGTTACGTGATGGACGTTCGGTGCGAGTTGGTGTGCTCTCACGTGGTGGACGAACCTTGACAACAGTTACGACACCATCTTCATCAACGCTCTCACCTGGCTCGACGCCTTCACCCTTTGCACGGCGGCGACGGCGACGGCGATGTGTTGTGCCATCTGCATTCAGAACATCTTCTTCGCCATCGAGTGAATCTGGATCTAGTGCATCACCATCTTCATTGAGGGTGGTCTCGCTATTTGAATCTTCATTTGGACGACGACGTCCGCGACCTCCGCGGCGACGACGACGTTGTGCCTGCTCGTCACTCTCCCCCGCTGGTGTAGCTGGTTCTGCTTCAGCCTCGGCAACCGCAGCCTTTGGGGCGCGCGCCTTCTTTGGCGGTGCAACCTCAATAGGTGCCTCTTGGAATAGTGGAACTGGAACCGGAGTGGTGGCTTTCTTCACCTTTGCGGGTGCTACAGCCTCGGTTGGAACCTCGGCGACCGCCTTCTTGGCTCGCTTTGCGACGGGTTTAGTAACTACCGCATCACTTTCTGGGGTTGGAGTTGGTTCTACTGAACCTTCACTCTTGGTCGCAGCGGGTTTAGCCGCGCGCTTACGCGATTTCTTTGGCTCTGGCGCCATAAAACAAATCCTCTTCTACATAAAGCTCGTAAAAACCTGACATTAAAAATTAAAATCTCGGGATTTCGGGATCTTCGCGGCGGACGATTCGCGCTGAAGGACTGAAATCTTGGTTTAAGTATCGCAGATCAGCCCCTGATCGCCAATTTGACGCTACCGAGAGCGCAAATGAACATTCTGGAGCAGGCCAAAGCCGATCAACGTGGCAAACATCGAAGAGCCGCCATACGAGATGAAAGGCAACGGCACCCCGGTCATCGGCATCAGCCCCATGGACATACCTATGTTTTCAAAGGTTTGCAGGGCAAACCAGGCGATGACCCCAACGCAGACCAGACGTCCGAAGAGATCATCTGTTCTTTGCGCGATTAAAAAGGCCCTCCAGAAAAAGAGCCCGAAGAATAAGAGCATCAAGCCCGATCCAAGGAATCCAGTCTCTTCTCCAGCGACAGTAAAAATAAAGTCAGTCTGTTGTTCTGGAACAAACCGTCCATTTGTTTGTGGCCCATGGAAGAGTCCACGACCAAGCACTCCCCCAGAACCAATCGTGATACGTGCTTGGCGCAATTGATAGCCGCTCTGTTGCGGATCAGCGCTTGGATCCACGAATGATTGCAAACGCTTAATTTGGTACTGACTAACTACTCCCGCCTTCACCGCAACAAAGCCACCGAGTACCGCGATCAATAACAATCCAATTACCCAACGGGTTGGAGCACCAGATACCGCGATCATGATCACGATAGCTGCACTGATGATAAGAGTCGTTCCCAAATCGGGTTGAAGCATGATTAAAAGAATTGGAACTGCAGCGACTCCGAGTGACTTTAAGACGTCTTTGTCGGAAGGATCGGAACCAATTCCATTTCGCTCCGCGAGAACCATCGAGATTCCCAAGATGATTGAAATCTTTGCAAGCTCTGCTGGCTGAATCTGAAAGCCACCTGGCAAGGCGATCCAAGCCTTTGCACCATTTACGGTTGATCCAACGCCTGGAGTTAAAACCGCAAGAAGACCAAGTACTCCAAGGCCCCACACGATAGGTGTGTATGCGCGAAGAAGGCGGTAATCAATCAATGTAATTCCATATGCCATCGCTAATCCGATGCAGATGTTGATGACATGACGCTTCAGGTAATACTGAGGATCTAAATGTTGGGATGCAAACCAACTCTTAGTCGCTGCATAAACAAGGACTGTTCCAAACGCTAGTAATCCAACTGCCGCAAAGGTAAGCCACCTGTCATAGCCTGAAATGTTTCGCATCAAACGATGAGAGCGCGTTGCTGGACGGTACGTGGTCATGGCTTCTTCACTGCCGCATTCTTTACATCAATAACCGGAAGGCTCGTTGGCGGCTTCCCATCTGGGAAGACTGAATTCTTGGGATCAACGGTATTCCCGGTGACTCCAAAGAGAGCGTTATAGATCTCTTTAACTCCGACAGCAGATGTTGAAGCGCCGTAACCGCCCTGGCTCACCATCATGACAACAGCGTATTCGGGTTTGTTTGATGGGGCATAAGAAGCAAACCACGAGGTTGGATCCTTGGCAGTTCCATTGGAGTTCCTGCCCTGCACCTGACCCGTACCGGTCTTTCCGCTTACCTGGATTGGATAGTTTCCAAAGACTCCCGACGCCGTTCCCGATACTGCCACGGCGCGAAGGGCGCCATGCAAGAAGTCGAGGGTGCTAGAGGAAGCTGGAATAGTGCCGTTCACCGCTGGCTTAATATCTTGAACGAGAGAACCATCCGGCTTCACGATTGCCCGCGCGACTTCTGGCTTATAAAGGGTTCCACCATTCGCAACAGCTGCGTATGCAACGGTCATCTGCAATGGAGTCATCAGAACGTCACCCTGTCCAATGGCGAAGTTGATGGCGTCACCCGCACGAATCACATATCCATCGGTGCAATCTTCCTTGGCCACTGCGATCAAAAATGGCGTTAGGTCAGATGGCTTTGCCCGCTTCGTGTAATTGCAATAGAAATTCTTATTCGCTTTGTAATAGGCCAACTTCCAGGTGCGATCAGGTAGTCGACCGGATGCCTCTGAAGGGAGATCAATTCCAGTTGGCTTGCCAACTCCAAATGCTGCAGCGTTGTTAAAGAAGTAATCATGTGGATTCTTCTTAGGAAAGAGACCGCCATCTTTCACCCATTGGTCATAACCAATCTGGTACCAGATGGTGTCGCATGAAACTGCAATAGCAGTTTGCAAAGACATATTTCCCTGCACCTTGGTGTCGTCGTTGTGGAAAGTTTGATTACCGAATTTGGCAGAATAGGGACAGGCGTAATTTGCATTGAGGTTGTATCCAGCATGGGAGGCTGCAACAACTGAGAGGGCCTTGAATGCCGATGCAGGTGCATAGGTTCCATCAATTGCACGAGAGAGAGCAGGGACACCATCTGCTTCGCTAAAGAGCGCTTGCGCTTGCGCAGTAGTTAGACCTTTTTGCCACATATTCGGGTCATATGTCGGATAGGAAGCCATCGAAAGAATTCGACCAGTATGGACATCCATCACAATGGCCGCTCCCGAATCGCCGCGATAGCCCTGGGCTCTCGCGCTTAAGACCGCATTTGCCAGCGCCTTTTCAGTTGCAGCCTGTAATTGAGCATTGATATTTGTAACAAGATTATCCCCTGCTACCGGTTGCGTCGTCGTAGAGGTGCTGGTGATGTTCTCGGTGCGATCCACGATGACGGTCTTGATTCCAGGAGATCCCTGCAAGAACCGGTCATACTCATATTCCAGACCGGTCTTACCCACTGTTTCATTGGGGTAATACTGCTTCGAAGTGTTTGCGAGATCTTGCGAGGTGACCGAACCTACATAACCAAGGATATGGGCGGCGTTCTCTCCCGCGAGTGATGGATAACTTCTGCTTGGAACCGGTGAGGCGCTAATTCCAGGAAAAATATCTGGGTTCTCAAGAATCTTGAGAGCTTGCGCCTCGGTCGCTTCCTTAGTTACTGGAACCGGTTGATACAACGTTCCATTCCAACAGCCCGCACGCTTTCCGACAGGCAATTCTCCACACAATCTGGTGCGAATATAGAGGTCTGAATATTTCACTCCGATAAGGGTTGCAACGCGATGGAGTACCGCGGTTCCTTGATCTGGCATCTTGCCAAGAGCGCTGCGATCCACGGTAATAACCATTCCAGGACGATCCATCGCCATGGGTAATCCGTTGTCATCAACGATTGCGCCACGCACTGCAGGGGTTACTACATCTCTACTCTGGATGTTGAGAGCTGCATTGTGGTACTTCAAACCTGCAGCAACTTGAAGATAGAAGAGTCGACCCAACATGGCCAGCATCAAGGAGAGCACAAGCACTTGAACCACAATGAGATTAAGACGAGAGCGTTGACTCATTAACGCTCCCTTGCCGTGAGTGAGTACTCACGGACGCGACCGAGAGTAGGCAGGAACATCGGGGTAAAAACAATTGTCCAGAGCGCGTTTCCTAAGACAACAATTAAATCGTGACTGAGCGAACCATTCTGCTCACCTAGAAGCGATCCAAAGAGCAGGTAAATCATCAGAGCAATACTTACTCCAACTGCAACAAAGAGCACGAAGGTCACGGGCGATGAGGTGAGATCCGCAATTGAGTCGCGATTAACTGCGAAGAGAAATGCAATACCTGTGAGAATCAAAGCCCACTGCCCAAATGGAGCGTTTGAAGTTGGTGAGAGATCTAAAACGATTCCCGAGAGGAACCCAGTTACGAGAGCGCCATTGTGGTCTTCAAGGGCGATAAGTGAGATGGCAACCGCCAAATAGAGAGAAAAGCCAGAGATTGGAAAGTGGATTAGCGAGACGGCTGATTCTTGAATGGTGAAGAGCACAAAGAAGAATGCGAGGGTTGAGACGATACGAAGCGCGCTCATCTATTTACTTCTTCTTTGTTGGCTGCGCCGAAGGAGTCGGGGTAGGTGATATCAAGGAAGATACTTGAGGTGTTGGCGCGGGGGTTACATAGACGGTCACCGTTGGGTTGGGTGATGGTTGAATCGGTCTACTTGGAGCAGTAGTCGGGGCACCCAAGATCACAGCAACGACTCCGAGGTCGTTCAGATTTGCGTAAGAGACCACGGTTGCGGTTTGAGTCAGAGATGCAGTCGAGTTATCGACTCCGACAACCGCTCCGACTGGCACGCCGGGCACGAAAGGACGATTTCCTTCTGAACCATTGGTTAGAAGTATGTCACCAGTCTTAATTGTTCCAGCAGGATCTAGGAGTACCAACGAATAAATAGTCGAACCCAAGCCTGAGAGAACACCAACACTTTGGCTGCGCGCAATACGTACGCCTACGCGGAAACTTGGATCGCTGGTTAGTAGAACAATCGCCGATGAACTGGTCGTTGATTTCACGACTCCAATGAGTCCATTCTGTGAAATCACTGTCATATCTGGACGGATGCCGCTGGCACTTCCTGCATCGATCGTAATTGTTTGCGAGAAACTTGAAGCAGATCCACGAGCAATTACTCGGGCGGCAGCTACTTTGTAATTCCCGCGTCCTGCTAAATCTAGAACTGCTTTAAGTTGAGAGAGTTGCCCCTTGGTATCGGCGCTCATCGCTAGTTGCGCTTTAAGTTGCTTATTCAGTGCAAGCTCTTGCTGAAGTTCGGCATTTGTCTTACCGAAATTCTTCACATCGCTAAAAAATCTACCGACGGGAGAGAATATAGTTGAAACTGTGCGTTGCACTGGAGAGAGGATTGTCTGGGTCACCGAACGTGAACCCTTTGTCAGGCTAACTCCACGCAGATCCAAAGTAATAAAAAAGAGAGCGGTGACCAATAAAATGACGAGCAGTAACCGTGAACGATTACCGCCGCCTCGTGCCACTAATGTCCTTTACTGAACTTTGAGTTGAATTAACGGCGTGGTTCTGAGATCAAAACCTTTTCAAGGGCTTCAAACTCTTCCACACACTTTCCTGAACCTTCTGCAACTGCCTGCAATGGACGCTCGCAGATATGAACTGGCATCCCAGTTTCAACGCGTAGGCGTTCGTCGAGACCACGAAGAAGTGCGCCACCACCGGTGAGCACAATTCCGCGATCCATCAAATCACTTGCGAGCTCTGGTGGAGTCTTATCCAAAGTGCTCTTTACAGCGTTAACGATCTGATTTACAGGCTCTTCAAGGGCCTTACGAATCTCTTCAGCAGAAACGAATATTGTCTTTGGTAGTCCTGTTGCGAGGTCGCGACCGCGAATTTCGGCATCGAGTTCGCCAGGAAGTTTGTAGGCAGAACCAATCGCCATCTTGATCTCTTCTGCGGTGCGCTCACCAAGAAGCAGTGAGTACTCACGCTTAACCCAGTCGATAATCGCCTGGTCGAGTTCGTCTCCGCCGATGCGGATCGAGAGCGCGGTGACAATTCCACCGAGGGAGATGACTGCAACTTCTGTAGTACCGCCACCGATATCGACAACCATGTTGCCTGTTGGCTCATGGATTGGAAGTCCTGCACCGATAGCTGCAGCCATTGGCTCTTCAATGATGTAGACCTTACGGGCGCCAGCTGCATAGCCAGCATCCTTCACGGCACGTTGCTCAACGCCGGTAATTCCAGAGGGTACGCATACGACGATACGTGGCTTAGCCAAGTAACGACGACGGTGAACTTTTTGGATGAAGTAACGGAGCATGCGCTCGGTGGTATCGAAATCTGCGATCACGCCATCTTTTAGTGGACGGATAGCAACAATGTTTCCTGGGGTACGGCCAATCATGCGCTTGGCTTCAATACCAACGGCAAGGATTGCACCAGTGTCTTGATTGACTGCGACAACGCTTGGCTCATTGAGAACAATGCCGCGGCCACGGACATAGACCAGGGTATTTGCGGTTCCTAGATCTACAGCCATATCGCGACCGATGAATGACATACGGCTCGGCTTTTGTTTGCTCACAAGAGACCTTTCTTAGAGTTCAGGGAAGAAGATTGAGATTTCGCGCTCTGCAGATTCAACAGAATCAGATCCGTGAACGATGTTCTGCACAACCTTTGTGCCTTGATCGCGAGCGAGGTCACCACGGATGGTTCCCGGCTCTGCAATTGTTGGATCTGTTACACCTGCAAGTTTGCGAAAGCCCTCGATCACTCGATTGCCCTCTGCGACAACTGCAACGATTGGTCCAGACATCATGAACTCAACGAGCGGTTCAAAGAATGGCTTGCCTTCGTGCTCTGCATAGTGACGAACCAAGAGTGCGCGATCGGCTTGCATCATCTTGAGCGCTGCGATTGTGTAACCCTTCGCTTCGACGCGAGATAGAACTTCGCCTACCAAATTACGCTTGACGCCATCTGGCTTGACCAAGATCAGGGTTCTCTCCATGGGCCAAGTGTATTAGGTACTCAGTCGGGCAAATAATCGGAGCAAATTCGCCCCTTTTTCTCAGGATGGCTACTGCTGAGGAGGGTTGGCGAGAAGCGCGGCGCGGATTGCTTCTCCCTTTCGCCCAATCAGAAAGGCGCTCACCCACAGAAGGGCAAAGAGGGCTCCCAGGAAATACATGGCTGGGACTACGACGCCGTAGGCGATCAGACAGATCTGCCAGATTGAGCCAAGGTACCACCCGGTCATCTTCTTCATGAGTCCAGCGGTCAGAAGAATCAATACGGCTAAAGCTCCGCCGAGAGATAAGGCGAGGGCTCCATGATTTTCCATCGCCAAGAGCAAGGCGAATCCCATGACGAGAAATTCCATCGCAAGAACTGCCGAACCTAGGACTCTCATTCGTCGAAATCCAAATCGTCCAGTTCGTCATCTGCGCCAGAAATCTTGCGAACGATTGCACGGGTTTCACCTGCGGTCACTACTGAACCAGTGACGACAACCGCAGAAATCCCTTCGCTCACTTGATTAATCAAAGTGCATTGCTCCATCGCATAAGTTATTGCGGTACGCAGGTCGCCCTCTTTAAAAACTCGATCAGCACCAAAAACTCCGACTGCAAGATCGAAAAGTGTGTCAACTGGGAGTGCGCGATCTGAGGAGTTCTGAGTTACTACTAAACGGTCGATAACCGGTTCGAGCTCTTGCAAAACTCCGAGAACATCTTTATCGCCCAGAATTGCCACAACTCCAAAGATTGATTCGAAATCGAATTCCTTTTCGAGCGTTGTTGCCAATGCGTGTGCACCGTGTGGGTTGTGGGCAGCATCAACGATGACGGTTGGATCTCGATAGAGAACTTCCATGCGACCCGGTGAATCCACATTTGCAAATGCGCGGCGCACGACTTCATCATCGAGTTTTACGCCTGCAAAGACTTCCACTGTCGCGAGTGCGACAGCCGCATTCGACGCCTGGTGTGCACCATAGAGAGGAATGTAAATATCTTCATATAAACCAAAGACACCTTGCACAGATACGAGTTGACCGCCGACAGCCAAATCGCGCTTAACGACATTGAACTCGACGCCTTCGCGGTATGGAATGGCAGCTTTAGCGATGACGCGAGCAGTGAGAACGGTTGCGACTTCAACTGGTTGCGCGGCCATCACAACATGGGATTCGGGCTTAATGATTCCTGACTTGGTCAGAGCGATCTCTTCCAAAGTGTTTCCGAGGTACTCCTGGTGATCTAAACCGATAGGAGTAATTACCGAGACTTGGCTCTGCACAACGTTTGTTGCGTCCCACTCCCCTCCCATGCCGACTTCTATAACGCCAATATCAACTGGGAATTCGGCGAAGGCGACAAAGGCAAGAGCGGTGATTGCTTCAAAGAATGAGATTGGGTGTGGCTGTCTGCTATCAATCAAATCAAGATAGAGAGCGATGTCGTTGTAAGTCGCGATCATTCCCTCGGGAGGAATTGGCAGACCATTTATAGAAATGCGCTCCAGGAAACTTTCAAGGTGAGGGCTGGTGAAACGACCGGTTCGGTATCCCAGTTCACGAAAGAGCGAATCGACCATACGTGAGGTCGTTGTCTTTCCATTTGTTCCACCGATGTGAATGGTGGGATATGAGAGTTGGGGACTTCCAAGTGCATCGCAGAGCGCAGCAATGCGATCGAGTGAAGGCTCGATTCGGGTCTCTGGCCAGCGCTTAAGCAGTGCTTGATAAACGAGTTCGAGGACCTGACGATCTTCTGGGCTAGTCATCGTTATTACTCAGTTGGTAGAGCTGCAAGGGCTGCAGTGATTCGCTCGATATCACTCGTTGTGACTTCGAGGCGTTGACGGATCTCGGTGACGACTTCAAGTGGAGCCTTCGCCATAAAGCCTTCGTTCTCCAACTTCACCTTTGCCGTGGCAAGGTCCTTTTGCGCAGTGGCAAGATCTTTGGTGAGTCGCGCACGCTCTGCCTTGATGTCGATCGCTCCAGTCAGATCGAACTCAACGAGTACTGATCCGACTTCGATCTTCGCACTGTAGGTTCCATCAGCGCGTTCTGCACGAACGATAAAACGAATGGCATCTTCGTAATCAGCTAAATCACCAAGCCCAGAGAACTTTGCAACGATCTTTGCAGATGTCTTGATTCCCTGGTCATTACGGAAGCGACGAATCTCGGTGATGATCTCTTGGATCTGTGCAACCGCCTTGAGTGACTCTTCACTCGCATGAGAAGCATGCGCCTTAGGCCATTGTGAAACAACGAGTGATTCGTTGCCAGTGAGATTGCACCAAATTTCTTCGGTGATAAATGGCATCACTGGATGGAGCAAACGCATCAATTGATCAAGAACGTGTCCGAGGACTCGAGCAGTCTTTGCCGAATCATCACTTGCAAATGTCGATTTGGTGAGTTCGAGGTACCAATCGCAGAGGTCATCCCACGCAAAGTGGTAAAGAAGTTCGAGAGCTTTCGCGAATTCAAATGACTCGAGAAGTGAATCAACTTGAGAAGTTGTTTCATTGAGACGAGTCAGAATCCATTGATCAATCAGATTGAGTGAGTCGAATGCCGGAAGCTCGCCCTCAGTATGTGCACCGTTCATTGTTGCAAAACGAGTTGCATTCCAGAGCTTGGTAGCAAAGTTACGAGAACCGGCGATCCACTCTTCGGCAAGAGCCTGATCCGAACCAGGGTTTGCCATGCGAGCAAGTGTGAATCGAAGTG
>Ga0007858_1000573_pt1 | contig 11072 bp, 10 predicted proteins | sample CryBogCBH08Aug08_FD_71211 | JGI IMG/M metagenome (GOLD analysis project Ga0007858, IMG submission 71211) | Freshwater microbial communities from Crystal Bog, Wisconsin, USA - CBH08Aug08 | ecosystem: Environmental > Aquatic > Freshwater > Lake | place: Crystal Bog, Wisconsin, USA | collected...
TGGTAGGATCAAGAGTGATAACTTGTCCGGGCGCAGGCATCGTGAGCACAACGTCTGATAGCGTAGCGAATGATCCACCACCACCTGATGGTGCAGCATTCACCCAACTTGTGCCATTGAATGATAGCACTTGTCCAGTTGTAGGTGATGTGATAACAACATCAGCAAGGCTAGCGGCGATCGATAGTGTTGTATTCACCCACACCGAGCCGTTGTAGGTAAGGGCCTGATTTGTTGATGGGGATGTTAGCGTTACATCGGTAAGAGTAGCAAGGGAACCTGCTCCACCTGTGATGGTAGCCCAGGTAGTATTGTAATCAGAACCATCAACCTTTACGAGGGATTGTCCAGTTGTGCCTCCAGGTGGAACTCCAACTCCATCAGCACCTTGAGGGCCCATAGGGCCCGGATATCCCATCTCCGGCTCATCAGCATCCTCTCCAGGAATACCGATTGGGCCCTGTGGGCCAAGAGCACCATCTAGTCCATTAGAACCAGGTAAGCCATCCGCGCCTGCTGGACCCATAGGTCCTTGAGGGCCCATTGGTCCAGGAATTCCATCTTGTCCATCCTCACCATCTTGTCCATCAATACCTGGAGCACCATTTAAGCCATTTAGTCCATCCGCGCCTGCTGGCCCTACTGGACCAGCAGGGCCCATTGGTCCAGTTGCACCATCCGCGCCAGGTAAGCCATTTGCTCCGGCTTGCCCCATTAAACCAGGTGGGCCAATATCTCCATCCGCTCCATCATCTCCATTGATGCCAGGGATACCTTGAGGCCCAGTTGCACCAGTCGCTCCTGTAGGCCCAGTTGCACCAGTCGCTCCTGTAGGTCCAGTTAAGCCGCTTGGGCCCTGTGGGCCAGTTAAACCTATTGGGCCAACATCTCCATCTAGGCCATCATCTCCATTGATACCAGGAATACCTTGAACGCCTTGGATACCCTGTGGTCCTGTAGGTCCAGTTAAACCGATTGGGCCTTGCACGCCCATTTCACCTTGCTCTCCATCCGCTCCATCGAAACCAGGGATACCTTGTGGTCCAGTTAAGCCGATTGGGCCTTGAGGGCCCATTGGGCCAGGCCATCCATCATTGCCATCCTCACCATCATTTCCCTCTCGGCCGATTGGGCCCTGCGCACCTGTAGCACCAGTTAAACCTGTAGGGCCCATTGGGCCAGGATTTCCTTGATCTCCGTCTAAGCCATCATCACCTTGTCGTCCGATTGGGCCTTGCGGGCCCGCATAACCAACACCACCCTGTGGGCCCTGTGGGCCAGGTATGATAATCGGCATCTCACCATCGCTGGAACTCTCTCCATCCATCCCTGGGATTGAGTTCATAACATTCACCGTCTGTGTTATCGTGGTGAACTGTCCAGTTGATAAGAATACGAAGTTTTCGTTAAACCACTTTTCCCAGGCGACGGTTAATCTGCCCCTGTCATCAGAGATAGGCACCTTTATAGGTGGTGGTGCGATCGTGTTTTTAATCGGATTTGTTGCCATTCTAGTTTAGCCCTGTGATAAAATAATGGGCACGGCATTGCGCCCGTGCCCCAATGGCTAACTATTAAGCGATACCGATTTCACCCTCGGCTTCAAGAGTAAGCGTAGCAGAAGCAGAAGCACCACCAACAAGGAAGTCAGCGGCATCAAGGCGAAGTCTGCCATACCAGTCGAAGTAGGAATATGCTGCAACGGATACAGCAGAACCGATAAGTTCAGAACCAGCGGCGTTAGCACCAGTAGCACCCACCCACAGAGAGAACGTTGCCGCTGTATTCGTTTTATTCACGATACGGATGTGGCTAAGAACCAAATAAGGTTGTGTTTGTGTATAACCAACAGGGCCAGCGAGCGAAGTAATCGCTGGGTTGATTATATTAGTCGTCATCGTGGTTGTCAGAGCGACTGGGCCAAGACGAATGATTTTATTTGCTGCCATTTTGTTTTCCTTTAAGTAGAACCAAGATCAAGAACCAAGTCGGCCCCTGTTATACCGCTATAAGCATTATTTACATCAGTTACCTTATAAACTCTGTTGCGAGATGTTCCTAGTCTGTAGAAGATAACTCTCTGATTATACTGCCCTGCCCTGCCCAGTGGGCAATACCGTTCATCGCTCCAGGTGTTGCCACCATCGTCAGAATACTGCAGAATAACCTGTGGATTTGCTGCTTCGTCCGTTATCGTGCCTGGTTGATAGTCGATCTGCAGCGAGATGTGCTTCACCCGCTTTAGCGAGTTAGATACGTGCGGTGTTATCCGTGTTCGAGCGATAACATATCCATTTTCCGTGCTGTTCGACTGGTCCATAAAGTATAGGTTGCCAGTTGTGTAGTCGCCAGTGATGTGCTTGCCGAGGTAATACGCTTGCCCCTCGGCGATGGATCTTGCTGCCTGCGTGCCATAGCCTGATTGCTTTTCGAACCACTGTGCTTTCTGCGTCTGCAGGTATGTCGTCATATCGAACACCCAAGTGGATGATAAGCCAGGCACGTTCAGCGAGTAGAAGAAGTGTCCATTGAGTTGATAACTGTCCGCGGTGGCCGCGGCCACCTGAGCTGCGGTAAGGGCTGCCAGTTTCTGCTCGAGCGCGTAGTTGCTAACTCGAACCGGCACATAACCTTGCGCCATATAAACGATTGGACCACCGCGCTCATCGGTTGCCATCCAGAAGATCGTGTTGTTCAGTTTCTCGATGGTATTGGGAGAAGCAGCACCTGTTTCAACCAGAATACCAGGGCGACGAGCGAAGATATTATTGCCTGAGCCAAGGTCATACCATAGTTCAGTTGTCGTGCCGCCGAAGATCCATAGATCCTCATTGTTGTTGATAATACCCACGATAAGGTCGGGATTTGCTTCTGCAGCAGCATATCCACCTGAGGCCGATGGGTTAGCAAGGTTGCTTATCGTTATGCTGGTGCTGTAGAGGTCAGTCCAGAAGAATGTGTTCGAGCCCATCAGCGTGAATAGAACATACCCGTCCATATAGGTGCAAGATGTAGCAGGGGCAAGGAATGTCGTCGGATTGGTGTAGTTGCTTGTCACCCATAGGGTAGCATTCCACGTAGGGTCGGTGCTAACGTTCGTTAGCACGTTCGTCTTGAGATTTACCAACCATACCATCCCGGTGTTTGATACGATGAACAGTGATAGTCCATTGTCGGTGTATTGCACGTCCGCCGTGCAGTCGATGGTGCCGATGGTTGTAGCAGTCCAACCAGTGCTGGTGGCGTTGCCATTAATCTGGTAGAGAACATTTCCGAACACCCAGTAGCAAGCACCATTGCTCGCAACATATCCACCTCTTGATACGCCGTTCAAGCCCGTTATCAGCCGAGTTAAACCGGGCGTCGGAACCAGTTGCGCAGGCTCTGCGTCCTTGCCAAAGCCCATCTCGTTGTATTCAACATACCGATTGATGAGGCGCTGGCAGTCATAGTTGATGTTGTTCAGATTGTAGGATGGGCCAACAAATCCCTTGAAGCGTGTTTCAGCAAGCATATTAAACTCTCAGGCTGTCGGATTGGATCATATAGCGTCCGGCGTTAGCGCCCATAGCGGCAGCATCATACGACATCCGCTGAAGCATTTGTCCATTGTTTTCCTCGACTAATCTCTTAGCGCGAACTGCCGTGTTGAGCACCGTAACTGATGGCTCTATGCCATTTTCAGCGCAGAGCAACATTGCAAGGTTAAATCGAAGGGCTTGCGCGTATGCTGGTGGTAGGGATACAACGTCGGTAAGGGCGTTTGAGGAGTTGAGAGATTGCTGAACATGTAGGATAAGATTGCCACCAGCGCTATTTGGGATAGGCCAGATGTTAAAGTTGCCCAGTGGGTATGCTTGGTCGTAATATCCGTATTGGGAGATATTTCCGGTTATTCCCTTTGAGGTAACATTTCCCCAGTCCTGCTCGGATATCACCTCGATTGGTAGATCGACGTAAGGGGTAACGGTTGTTTGTCTAAACCAAGCACCAGCGATTGCAGGTGGTCTAACAGGCACGTTAAAATCACCCCCAGGTCCAATTGCGTATGATTGCTGTCCTCCCACGGTGGGGATCATCAAGATGTTAATCGTAAAGATGTTTAGGTTGTCGGCGTTCCAACTGTCGATTAGTTCATTCAGGCAGAGCAGTCCGGTTGAGGCTTGCGAGGCCGACATAGTCTCGTTTTCACCTATCACCCCACTTAGGTAATAGGCTCTCGAGATAAGTGAAGCGAAGGTTTGAGTTGTCATTTGTATTCCTCTCTTGTAGGATATTTATTGCCGCGTAGGCTATGTAGGGCACACCCCAAAAGAGGAGCCGAAGCTCCTCTCAGTTTGGTTCATCAACCTGATTTTAGCCCTGAACGCGACATAACAAAGCGGGTCTCACAACTTTCCATCCGTAAAGCACGTCAGCTCTGTGGTAAACCACATCAAGTTGTGGGTCATATTGCTTAGCGAAGCGGATAGATACGCCAGTTTCTGGGTCACGAGCAATATATGCTTCAGCGCCAGGAAGGTCTGTAGGCAAGTCACAGAATGCCACCATAAACGCATCCTTATGCCATACAAGGTTAACGTCTGTCGTTACATTAGCAGCACCAAGCCAAGTTACAGCAGCACCGTTAGCAAGAGCGGCGGATACTGTCTGGTTAGGAGCAGCAATGCTGATTGCAGGAAGAACGGATACTGTAGCAGCACCAGCGGTAAATGATGTAGCTGCTTGAACAGTGAATACTTGCAGCTTGTTAGTAGTTTGACGAGTAAGTGGGTTGATTGCATACACACCAGCGACGGTGAATTGATCACCTTGAGCGATCGTTGTGCTAACAGAGCCATCAGCAAGAACAACCGTTGTGCCAGAAGATACAGCACCATTTACGGTAACAGTGTCTGTCGCAACGCGAGTGCCAGTTGTGAATGTAGGCAATGTTTGTGTCATTACCCATTCCATACCACCAGCAATACCCATCAAACCGCGCTTGTATTGATCAGCGATTTCAGTTGCTGATTGGAACAGGCCTTTCAAACCGTCGATGATAGCGGCTGTAGCGGATGGGGTAACAGCGGCGTAGCGCTGGTCATCACGTGGAGCAGCTTGGTCGTCTAGACGAGCCATAGCATCAAGGAATGGTCGAAGTGTGCCAACGTCAGCACCAGTGAATGCTGCTGGGATACCGTTAGTATAAACGCCTGGGGTTGCAAGGGATTGTGCTTGGTAGAACAACTTGAAACCGTCTTGGTCGATGTCAGAAGCAAGCTGAGCCATTTGTGGCTTCAGAATACGATCTGCGAACACGTCGATCTTCAACTTCAGATCTTCTGTAGAGAAGTCGACGGCGATGTTGCGCTGAAGAACTTGCAAAGAAGTCTGAGATTCAGTTGTGTTGTTAAGATTGATAGCTGATTGAAGTGCAGAGCTATAACGAACAGGGATACGGATTTGGATTGTGTCGCCGTTCTTGTGTCCGACTTGTCCGTAGTAGCTGTCGATTGTTTGCTGTGCGCGAGGAACCAGAACGAACTGGTTACGAAGAACCAACAGAGCTTCATTGGTAATAGCTGTGTTAGTTAAGAGAGCATTTGTTGCTGCCATAATGGATTTCCTTTAGTGTTGTTACTTTTTACCTTGTGCTTTTCTAAACTTAGCGTATTCGGTAAAATCTTTCAGCGCAACGACTTCCTCTAGAGTTTTAGCCGGTGCTGCCTTGATTCCGCCTTTCAGCTTAGGTGGAGAAGTGGGCACGCTTGATGATTCAGGTTTTTCAGTCTTTCTTGCCTCAACAGCCAGTTCGAGCTTAGTTAGCATCTTCACCTGATGAGTGGGGCTCAGCGTCTTAAAGCGCTTTGTAAGCTCCTCATCCTGCAGTAGTTCATAAAGCACCGCTGGTCCAACCTCTGATTCGTTCAAGAATATCCGAGTTTCTGCGTGGGTTGCGTTCGTAATACCCGCCACCGCAAGGGCATCCACATTAACCACAGCATCATAATCTTCTATTTCTTTCTTGATCGAGTTTTCACGAGTTGTCCAGGTTTGTATAGATTTCTGAGTTGCCTCGGTCATCTTTGCTTTCTGCGCCTGCACTTGTCTTTGGTGCTCTCTTTGCTCATCTTTCCAGTCGCTCAGTGCCTCGGTAAAATCGCCAATAGTAGCGAAGTTATGCATCTCCGGCTTAGGCTTCGTAAAGCTTTCAGTCACTGCGACTTCTTTAACTGCATCTGTCTTTGGTAAACTCTTGAGCGCTTCCAGTTCGGCTTTCACGCGGATGGCTTCTTGTCGTGCCTCTTCCCGTTGTGCAATTACCTGCTGTATGCGCTTGTTGTAGTTCTTCCTTGACTGAAGGGGTTTTCCCTCATCATCCAAACTTTCCTCTGAATCGGTTGCAGTTGTCGATTCTGCTTCGGTAACGACGGTTTCCACTGGTTCAGTTTGAACTTCCTTTTCCTTTGTTACAAGGAAATTAGGTCGTTCTTGCACTTGCGTGCTTTCGCCTATAATGGCGTTTTCTACATTGTCTGACATAACGTTGTCATCTCCGAGTTTGTTACGGGGTTATAAGTCCGAGAACTTTTTGGGTAAATCACCCAGTGATTTTATTTATAGGGGCAATCTGATTAAGTGCCTGTTTAATTCTGAAGTAGGTCTTCCCAGCGCTTTCGTGCCTTTAGAAGATACCCGAGGAGAATACCGTATATCATTTCTTTGCCTTTTTCTTCTTATGCTCATCAGCCATCGCAAGGGCTATGGCAACCGCTTGCTTCGCGGGCTTGTCTGCCTTCACCTCTGTCTTGATGTTCTTTTCAACTGTTTTCTTGCTCGTTCCTTTTTTCAGTGGCATAGTTAAGCTCCGTGGAAGTATTTGAATATTGCCCAGGCGCCACCAGCAAGGATAACGATAACGCTTGAAGCACGGTAGATTAGGTTCCACGCCACCTTCCAGTCATTTACAGTGTTGTGCGTGTCGTCCATCTTCGTGATGAACTCTTTAATGTTAGTATTGGTGCGACTTATCTCGGTAGTAAGATTTTCAACCGTCGTGCTAACCTTTGTTATGGCTTGATTAACATACGCGGCGGATTTTAGTTCATCCTTAAGGTGGTCATCAAATCGGCGCCCAAATGTATTAACGCTGTCGGTTGCCCCGGCGAGATTATCTTGCACTGCTGTCATTTTTACCTCGAGGATACCCACGCGGGTTTCTAAGTGGTTGTCCATACTTGTCCCTCATTGATTGTAGTATTTTGCACCACCTAACTTTACACCAATGTAAAAACAAAACGCCATCACAGGATTTACGCCCTGCGCTATTAGGGCTTCTTGTAGCAACCTGTCAGCCTTGCCCTTGTCTGTTACGGCGGGCTTGGTGTAGAGATAGTCGTGTAGCGTGCCTGCAAGGTTGCCCCTGTCACCAAGATAATCAAATATCAATGGTATTCGTGGCACGCTTGCGAAGTCTGTGATAAAGCCCGGTGGCACCGTGTAGGTTTCTCCAGCGGTAGAGATGTAGGTTAGCGGGGCAAGCAGGCGCCAGGTGCCCCTGCCCTCTGCCCCAACATCCTCAATCTGTTCAACCTCTAGCCCTGTGATGAACTTGCCCATCTTTACACCACATTGAAGAATTCAATGGTAACAACACCCGCCGACGGTGCGATTATGCTAATGCTAGATTGGTTAGATAGGAACTTCACGGTAGGATTAAACACTGGGGCTGTTCCATTCGTATTATTAGCAACAGGCACGATGGCAGCAATCTGTGTTGCTCCAGTCGAGTTGAAGTTAACATAGAATGGCACGGTGCTTGTGAATGAAGCCAGTGATGTTTTCAAGCCAGCAGGAAGCGTAATAGTCTGCGCTGTGTTAGCGGCAAGAACGATTGCGAATACCATGTCGCTTGGGTTCTGCGCGGCAGAACGATTTGCATCAGAAGAATAGTGATTGTATGAACGCATAGTGGGTAATCTCCAGGTTGTTAGGGATATTTACATCCCCTGTATGTTTGAGGCTTGTGTTAAGTGTGGCATAAGTATCTTGTGCATCTCTTCAGTGTGCTCTAACCTCGCCTTAATCTCAGTTAGCACCGCCTTCATCTCATTGTTCTGCTTATCTCGCTCTGTGCGTAGAAGTTCAAGCTCCTTGTCGCTCTGGGCGTTCATCTCAGCAAGCTTGATTTGTCCAGCCATCTTAACCTGGTCTGTCTTAATCATCAGCATCGCCTTTTCATATTCTTGGTGCAGCGCTTGCAGTTCTACAGTAAGTTGCTGAATCATCTTGCCCTGCTGTGCAAGGGCAGCCTGCGCCTGTGGTGGCACTTGCTGATCTTCCCTGCCCTGCAGTTGTGGGAAATTAACGGCGAATAGTTTCATTAGGCGATCTCGAGCGATGTCTGATCCTTCGAAGTCCATAGCACCCACGATAAGATCCTGCAGCACTGGGGTAAGTTGTGGATCAACTCGGGTAAGTTCTAAAATCTGTTCAAGGGCTGCTTGCTTTCTTGTCGCGTAGGCAGGGCCGGCATTTACCTTTACCGAATATTCACCAACGCTAAGGTCATATTTCTTCGGCTTGCCACCTTCACTGAACATCTGGTTTATCTTAACCACATCAACGCTGCTATCAGGATTTACGATCTTGATAACGCGTGGCTTGTCATACACCTTAGGGATAAGGTCGATCAGAATACAACCGAGGTGTTCGATGGAGCACACCAGATTTTCAGAGAAGTGGAGATTAGCATTAGCACCCTGCTGGGCAAGGGTTTTGATAGCAATTCCAGACTGCTCATTAGGCGTAGCACCAAGTCCTGCATCATAGATACCAATGGTTGCTTTTAGTTCATCATTCCAGTGGGCAGAAGCAGCAAGCAGGTCATTGATCTGTCCTGTCTGGTCTGCGCGCATAGGAGCAGGATTTTGCATCAACTCACCAGGAGCGGCTGGATTATCACGGTATGCATCATAGAGCAGCACGCTCCAGTTCTCGGTGTTCGCTGTCTGCCATTGCTTTTGATATGGGGCAATGCTGCGCTTGTCGGCGATCCAAGGTGCCTTGTTAGCAGATCCGATCCGTCTTGCAACGCTGCTTGCCATATAGTTCAGCATCTTCTGCGAGTCCTTAGCATAGCGAATAACACCACGGATATCACGGCGTCCATTCACAACGGTTTGTGGGCCAATAACAGCAACGAATGGGAAGTATTCACCAGCCCAGTCTCCCTCTCTAAGGATTTCCGCACCATTCAGGTCCATCCACTTAATCTTGGTTTGAACAACTTGTCGCTCACGGGATATTATCTTATCAGAGCCATCATCACCTGTAGGCCAAGGTAGCATACCTGTCATCTCGCTGTCAGCCTCTTGTCGATCAACGACTGGTTTTTCGTAGCGCAGGCTATCGACTTCACTTCCATCTTCTAGCAGATACTTAACATAGGAGATGGTTTCTTTATACCAGTAGCGGAGCACGCGAACTGTTTTTTCACCTGCTTGCGACATACCCCAGTTGCTTTGGATAGCACCGACGCTCTCCACATCAAGGGTAGCGATCTGACTTCTTGGGAATTCATTTCTATATTCGTCGATCGAGTAATCGCTGATTTCAAACCAGTAGTTCGCGTCGCTGAAGTCGGCAGATTGTGCGCTAAAGTCCGGTAGAACGGTGAATGGGTCGAAGATTGAGGTGATAACGATCTTCTTGTGATCGCTCCAACTTCTTTTGGATACAGGCTCCACATCAACTCGTAGGAAGCCAAAGCCTGGAACAAGTGCACCATTCTCACCTGCTGCGTGGATGTAGTGCTGGTGTGCCTTGCTGTCGGCTTGGATATGTCGAATAAGTCCATTGTAGATATCAGCGGTATCCTCTGAACTCTCCTCGTCAGTAGCATCAACAGTAATATTGATCTCTCGCTGTCTAAGTTCATTTTCGATTTGCTTTACGAACTGGGGTAGTCGATTTACGCTGAGGGTTGGCTCTTTCTTAACCTGTCCAGCTGCAAGTTGTGTTTCATCCCATTGCTGGCCACTGTAGAATGATAAATCTGCTTCTGCTTTAGTGCGGATGTCTTTCCAAGCATTGGAGCAATCGGTGAATAAGCTCGAAGCTGCATCCAACCGTTCTTGCACACTGTCCTGGTCGTCATCTTTAATGTCGTCTGTCATTATTGTCCTTTAGGTTTAGGGTAAATGTATTTACTAGGTTCAGTGCGGATCTAAGGTGCGCGTGATCTTGTAATCTTTAACATTTAAACGGCTGGTGGTCCAGCTTTTTGCGAAGGCTCTATGGTGGGATTATCACACCAGCCATTTAAATGTGTCTTCTTTATGATAGCATCCAACTATCGCGGCTGTTGAATGTGTTGTAGTTAATATCTTCTTCTGGTGGGTTCTTCATCTTATCAATCTCTGATTTATTCTTCGCTGCATCTAGTCCAGTTAAGAAGGCATATCTATTAGTGTCCATCGCGTGGTCATCTCCCTTAAAGCCATTCTTAAATCTCGAATAGGAGCGGAACTCCTTGAGGGTATTCACACAGGTTTTATAGATCTTAAATCTCCCACTAGTCATCGCTTGGAATACCTTAGCAATACCCACCTCGATACCGTTCTGTGCCGATATCATCGTAATCTGGTAATCTTTAGCATACATTTGCCGTGTTTGGGTGCCATCAGAGATACTTCTGCCACCACCTGATGGGTCGCATACTATTGGAATTTCATACCCTGCCAGGCGCCAATGGGCTCGTATCGCTTCAGCGTGCTTGGCAACCACCGCCTCCTTTAGGTAATGCTCTGCGTATTGATAGACGATACCACCATCTGGGTCAATGGCATACCAGGTAACAACGGTGGGGTCATTAAAACCAAAGTCGAGGGCGCCAACTCTCTTCCAATGTTCTGGGATACTGAATGGCAGTGGGTCTATGAAGACATCATCCTCGCTAATCGGATACACCGCACCCTCACCCATCACGGGCAAGCCCTTAGTTCGAGCATCCCGCATATAGGGCGGATATGCCATTATCAAGCGCTCCTTAGTCTCGGCGGATAGGTGAGGGCAGTCATCCCAAGTAT
>Ga0007858_1000579_pt1 | contig 11037 bp, 6 predicted proteins | sample CryBogCBH08Aug08_FD_71211 | JGI IMG/M metagenome (GOLD analysis project Ga0007858, IMG submission 71211) | Freshwater microbial communities from Crystal Bog, Wisconsin, USA - CBH08Aug08 | ecosystem: Environmental > Aquatic > Freshwater > Lake | place: Crystal Bog, Wisconsin, USA | collected...
GCTGGCTGATCGACAAACATCACCCCTTCCGCCAGAACCAATCTGGCCTGAAGCTTCTCACGCAGAAAGCGCAGCACAGGATCCCAGGCGCAGGCTTGCAGCGCGATGAGCTTTTCTGGACCATCCGCACGGTAGCAAATCAGATCGGAGCCTGCGTATCGCGCCGTTTCGGCTTCAACCTCCGCCATATGAGCGGCCACCCCGTCAATTGCCGTATTAACCAAGCGGGTCAGCGGCATGGCGGCAGGATCTATCACCTCGACCTGCTGCAACCATTCAGTAACCAGCCTCTGCGCCAGCGCGGACGTTGGCGCTAAGACAAGATTTTTTGCCGGCGTGCGCACGGCTCGCTCATCCAGCAAAATATGAAAAGCGCCGTCGGCTTCGCGCCATGAAGCTGTTTTGTAGAATTTTTTTGGCAGCTGGCGTTTGCCGTCGCCCGTTTTCTGCGCGCTTGCGCCTTGCGCATGGGACGTCATCGCCTCTGCGCCCAAAGGGGGGCTCTCATGTGACACGCGTTATCACCTCTGGCTTAAGCCGGCCTCATGCGTCTGGCGCAGCCTCAATCGGATCATATTGCTTGATGTCAAAGCCAAACATCTCCCAACTCATCTTCATATGAGCAGGCAGTGGCGCTGTTACGTCAATGACGCCGCCTTTGGGATGCGGCAAGACAAGCCGGCGCGCCAGCAAATGTAATTTTTGTTCAAGTTCCGCTGGCATCGCCCGCATTGGATCGCGGCGTCTGATCTCGTCCTCAGGCCGACGCCCATATTTTGGATCGCCGAATATGGGATGACCAATGGCCTCCGCATGCGCTCTCAATTGATGCGTGCGGCCGGTCAAGGGCTTCATGGAGAGCCAGGCGCATCGCGGGGCGAGCTTGTCGACAGTGGCGTAATAGGTCAGCGAATGTTGGGCTTCCGCCTCGCCATGTTTGGCGACATGCATGCGCTCAAGATTGCGCGCGCCCCCGCGGTTTGTCTCCATGCCCTCGCCCTTCGCCAGGTAAAGAGACACGCGGCCCTGAGCAGGTTTGGGAATGCCCTCGACAATCGCCCAATAGGTTTTTTGAGCCTGGCGCGAGCGAAAGATTTCACCTAAATCCGCCGCCATTTTGCGGCTCTTGGCGATCAGTAAAACGCCTGAGGTGTCACGATCGAGACGGTGCACGAGGACGGGCCGCGTATCGCCAACAGCCATGGCTTCCAGCATGCCGTCGATATGGCGGCGCGTGCCAGAGCCCCCCTGCACAGCAAGACCAAAGGGCTTGTTGAGAACCAGCACATGCTTGTCCTCAAATAACGTCATTTCCCTAATCGCGCGCTGATCTTCAGGAGAAATACGTTTAACGGCAGGCGCCGCAGGCTGAGCAAGCTTGAGAGGCGGAACCCGAATTTTTTGCCCTTCTTCGAGCCGCGTTGAGGTCTCAACGCGCTTGCCCTCAACGCGCACCTCGCCTTTTCGGCAAATTTTCGCCAGATGCGACAGGGCCAATTGCGGATAGCGGCGCTTAAACCAGCGATCAACCCGCATGCCGGCTTCATCTTCGCTCACAATATGCGTCGTCACCCCGGTTGCGGCGGGCATGTCTGAGGGGTGAGATGGCGGCTCTTGCGGGGACTTCGTCATGGAAACTTTCAAGCACGCAATGCAGCGGCGCAACACGTTATTGCGCCTTATCGACCATTGCCCTGCCCATGTCGATGGCGCAAAAACGTCGTCTTGGCGAGATTGCGCGCCTGATCTACTTGGAAGGCGCAGCTGTGTCAGCTATGAGTTTCGAACTCACGCAAGGATAAACGATGCTGCCGCCTACTTCGGAAACCACCTTGGTTGATCGCTCAACGCTCGACGCTCGGATTGTTTTCGTTTCCTCTGTCTTTCTGCTCGCCTTTGCCTTTATCGCCCTGCTCGATCGCGTTGGCGCTCCCGTGCGCTTTGTTGGCGCTGCAACGCCCTGGTTCACGATTATCGCCCTTGCGACACTTGGCTTCCTTCTCCATTCCACGCGCGTATCAACCTATTACGCCGCTGACCGCAGCGTTCCGGGCGCTTATGCAGGCTTTGCCAACGCCGCCATTATGATTGCGCTCGCCCTGCCCTTTTCTGCGCGATTGGCGGGGCATTCCTGGATGGTGGGGGTCAACGCCGGAATTGTCATTGGTTTGGCGATCGCCACGCTTTACCTTGGCCCCCTGTTGCGCCGGTCCGACGCCTACTCCATCTCGGGTCTGATCGCTGCGCGTTTTCAAGACGAAAAGGCGCGCATTGGCCTGGTCATTGCAATTGCGCTGGCCTCCGGTCTCTTGGCCATTGCCGGAAATCTGATCGCTGTTGAAGCGCTCTCCGACCTCACAGGCGCCGGCCGCTCTGTCGCCGCCTTCGCCATCGGCGCCGCCAGCCTGTTTATCGCCGGACCAGGCGGCTTATCGGGCGTCATCTGGGCGACAGCTGCGGCTGGCGGCGTTGCCCTCGTGGGCTTTGGCTGGCCCATTGTCTCTCTATGGTTTCATGGCGAACTGCCTGTTGGCGTCCTTGGCGGCGGCGCGGAATGGTCAAGAGCCTCAGATTTACTCGCTAATTGGCAGATCATGCCCAAACCAATGATCTTTGGCGTTGAATTTAGCGTGACGCTAGCAATGGCGCTTGGGGTCGCCGCGCTGGCGCCCATTCTTGCCCCTGCTGTCACAACAGCAAATTTTGCCGCGGCGCGCCGCAGCGGCATCGCGACCATGCTGTGGAGCGCCGTCTTTATGGCGCTGGTCTCCACCGCCATGGCCGCAGCTGCGCTCACCTTTGCAACCATCACAGAAAATAAACCCTCAGAACAATTGCCCACCCCGGTTTATTCAGAAAGCAGTCGCGGCCTCATCACAATTTGTAATGACTATGCCGGTGGCCCGCTGCAAGCGCAAAAGGCCTGCGCGGAACAAGATGTTAAACCCGGCGCGCCGCTAAAAGCAGCCGACATCCGCCCCGTCGACAGCGGCTTTCTCATCGGCTCTTTGCCCGAGTTAAAAGAACTCGGCGCCGCTGCATCGGGCCTCTTCGCCTCCGCTATGGTTGGCCTGGGATTAGCCCTGTGTGCGATGGGACTACAGGCTTGCGGCGCTGCTGTTGGCCATGATGCGCTGTATCATCTTCGGGGCGAAACGGATCTCAGCAGCAGACGTCTCGCCATCACGCGCATGGCGCTGATTTTCGTTTCCGCTCTGGGCTACGCCTTGAGCGTTTTAAACATTTTTGCGCCTGGCGAACTTGTCGCCCTGGCCTTGGCCATCTCGGCCGCCTGCGTCGCGCCCTCAGTAATTTTGATTTTCTGGCCGCGGGCGGGTGATCGGGAAGCGCTCATCGCTCTTGGCGGCGGCGCCCTGGGCATGATCATGGCGCTTTTTGCGGCTGAGGCGCGGCGACGCGTTGACGTTTACGCGCTGGCAGGTCTTGGCGGCGCAACGCTGGCCCTCGCCGCGGCGGCGATTTCTGGTCTTTACGCGCCCGACAACCCGCACGCCCGCAGCTTTGTCAAAAAACTCTTTGATGACAGGCAAGACGCGCCAGACGCCGACGCGACATATTAAACGCTCTGCCTGCGCGACCCATTGGCCCCTATCGCTTCTGATAAATTCTGCTATAAGCGCGCCTGCACGTCAGACGCTGTCTTGACGGCTTCGAATGAGGCGACCGCGCTGGACGACATCCCGGCGCTAGCCGCTTCTTTCGGACAATTCAAACGCATAAGGAACGCCGATGTCGATAACAGCAGAGCGCAAGCAAGCGCTCATTAAAGACTATTCCACCAAAACAAATGATACGGGCTCGCCAGAGGTGCAGGTCGCTATCCTAACGGAGCGCATCTCTAATCTGACCGAACATTTCAAAACGCATGTGAAAGACAATCACTCGCGTCGCGGTCTGCTCAAGCTCGTGTCTCAACGCCGTCAGCTTCTTGACTACGTCAAGTCTCGCGACGAGGCGCGTTATAAGTCGCTCATCGAGCGTCTTGGCATCCGCCGTTAAAAGAGATTTTCGAAAGCGGCGTCATGATGCGCCGCTTTCATTTTTGAGATCACGCCGATCCCTGGCGTGTATTAGCCATGGCCGGCATTGTTGTCATGGCAGGATCGCCGGACGCTGCGTGGACCTTTGATGCAGGCGCCCGCAGCGCAGCTTCCCGCTATCTTGCTTATGATGAACCGCTGGCCTTTATGAGAGAAAGACCACGCATGTTTCATATTCACCGCGAAGAATTCGATTGGGCCGGCCGCAAACTTATTTTGGAAACAGGCAAGATTGCGCGCCAAGCTGACGGCGCCGTTATGGCGAGCTGGGGAGAAACAACTGTTCTCGCAACTGTTGTCTCCGCCAAAGCGCCAAAGCCAGGCCAGGACTTCTTCCCGCTTACCGTCAATTACCAGGAAAAAGCTTTCGCAGCCGGTCGCATTCCTGGCGGCTATTTCAAACGTGAGGGCCGACCCTCAGAACGCGAGACGCTTGTCTCCCGCTTGATTGATCGTCCAATCCGCCCACTCTTTCCAGATGGCTATCGTAATGACACACAAGTCATCGTGACGGTGTTGTCGCACGACCTGGAGAATGACCCAGACATATTGGCGCTGGTTGCCGCCTCCGCCGCGTTAACGCTTTCCGGCATCCCCTTCATGGGTCCTGTTGGCGGCGCGCGCGTTGGCCTCATTAATGGCGCGCTCAAACTCAATCCAACGATCGAAGAGATGAAACTATCTGATCTCGATCTTGTCGTCGCCGGCACGCAAGACGCCGTGCTGATGGTTGAGTCTGAAGCAAAGGAATTATCAGAAGAAATGATGCTTGAGGCTGTGATGACAGGTCATCGCGGCTTCCAACCTGTCATTGACGCCATCATTCGTCTTGCTGAGCGCGCGGCCAAAGATCCTCGCGATCTCGTCATCGCCGACACGTCAGAAGTCGCCGCCGCTGTTGCGCAAATTGCTGAAGCGCAATTGCGCGAGGCTTATAAAATAACTGTGAAGCAGGATCGCTATGCGGCCGTTGACGCGGTGAAAGCAAATGTAACAGCGCAACTCTTCCCAGAAGGCGCTGAGCCAAAATTCACCAAAGAGCGAGTCGCTGAAGTCTTCAAGGAATTGCAGGCGAAAGTCGTGCGTTGGAATGTGCTTGACACAGGCGTGCGTATTGACGGCCGCGATGTGAAAACAGTGCGCCCAATCGTTGCAGAAGTTGGCGTTCTTCCTCGCACCCATGGTTCTGCCTTGTTCACCCGCGGTGAGACGCAAGCGCTCGTTGTTGCAACGCTTGGCACGGGCGAAGATGAGCAATTCGTCGACTCTTTAGAAGGCACCTATAAAGAGCGCTTCTTGCTTCATTATAATTTTCCGCCCTTCTCTGTTGGCGAAACAGGCCGCATGGGCTCGCCTGGTCGTCGCGAAATCGGCCATGGCAAACTCGCCTGGCGCGCCATTCGCCCCATGCTGCCAGCAGCCGCGGAATTTCCCTACACGCTTCGCGTTGTCTCAGAGATTACTGAGTCAAACGGCTCATCATCCATGGCCACAGTGTGCGGCACCTCGCTCGCTTTGATGGACGCAGGCGTGCCAATCAAATCGCCAACCGCAGGCATTGCGATGGGCCTCATCCTTGAAGGCGAACGCTTTGCCGTTTTATCTGACATCTTGGGTGATGAAGACCATCTCGGCGATATGGATTTCAAAGTTGCAGGAACAGCCAATGGCGTCACTTCCTTGCAAATGGACATTAAAATTGCCGGCATCACGGAAGAAATCATGCGCGTTGCGCTCGCGCAGGCGCGCGATGGTCGACTGCATATTCTTAATGAGATGTCGAAAGCCATCACCTCCTCACGCGCGGAGCTTGGCGAATTTGCGCCCCGCATCGAAACTTTTAAGATTCCAACCGATAAGATCCGGGACGTCATCGGCTCAGGCGGTAAAGTGATCCGTGAAATCGTCGAAAAGACCGGCGCGAAAATCAACATCGAGGATGACGGCACAGTTAAGGTCGCCTCCTCTGACGGAGACTCAATCAAGGCTGCGATTAATTGGATTAAATCCATCGCCTCAGATCCTGAGATTGGCGCAATCTATGAAGGAACTGTTGTCAAGACTGCTGACTTTGGCGCCTTTGTTAATTTCTTTGGCGCCAAGGATGGCCTTGTCCATATTTCGCAGCTCGCAAAGCAGCGCGTGAATAAAACCACGGACATCGTCAAAGAAGGCGATCGCGTCAAGGTGAAGCTGCTTGGCTTCGACGACCGCGGCAAAGTGCGCCTCTCCATGCGCGTTGTCGACCAGGAGACGGGCGAAGATTTGGAAGCAAAGGAAAAGGCTGAACTTGCTGAAGGCGGCGCTGACGCTTAAAGCTTTGCCTCTTTAATAGAAGTTTTAAAGCCGCCAGAAATTTCTGGCGGCTTTTTATTTATTTTCAAATTCTAAATCTGGCGCGCGCTTGTCAGTTGGATTTAAGAGCGCGCCTCTTGTCCTAAAACACGCGCGATTTCATCTTGAAGCATAGGCTCTGCGACTTCTTCAACAAGCCCATCCTGCAGCCAGATAAGAAAACAGCGAATGTGTTTTTCTGGATATAAGGGCTGAACGGCAGCCTGATATAAGGCCATCTGCCGCAAATTGCTGGTTGATAAATTTTCAGCCCTGCGACCTGATTTAAAATCGCCAATCCAGATCTCATCGCCAACTTGCGCCAGACGATCTATGCGCCCGCGAATAGTTTGGCCAGACGGCAGAACAGCGGCGACATCAACTTCCGCCAAAGAGTCTGATGTAAAGAGTTGTGCGACTTGAGGGTTCTCAAGCACATTCAGAACTGCAGATAAAATCTGCGTCTGTGTTGGCGCATCAAATTTATGCGCGCGACGTTTTAAAAAACTTTGAGCCCGCGCCTGCCGAAGCGATCTCTCACAAGCTGGCAAATATTGCAGCAACTCATGCGTTAAGAGACCAAGCGATAAGGAATGCGCCCGCGCTTTATTGAAGTTTTTCTCTGTCGCCTCCTGCTCAATATATTGCGTTGAGGGCGTCAAGGTTGATGACGCCCTCAACTCAAATGGAGCCGGGCTGCGGGCAAATTCCGGCACATCGGATAAATCACCTGATGGCTGTTCTTTCTGAGTGGGCGCAGCATATGGCACGCCGCCATAAACCAATAACTTTTCCTCAGGATACAAAGGATCGCTGTGCGTCTCACATATCGGCGCAAGCGCCGCCAGGATCGAAAGATACCAACATCCTTCCGCCGGTCCGGCGCGGCCATGAAAACCAGCAATATAAAGGCGCTCCTCGGCGCGGGTAAGCGCAACATAAAGAAGTCGTTGATGTTCCGCGCGCTCGGCGTTGCGATAGTCCTCGCGCGCCATGCGTACAGGCTCTGGATCGCTTTCTTTACCAAGCGACCACACAAGCTGCGATTGTCGCTGCGCATGAAGCGTAAAAAGACTTGGATCATGCTTGCCTGAAGGCGCCCCACAGCTATCAGGTAAGAAAACAATCTTGGCCTCAAGCCCTTTGGCTGCATGTACCGTCATGACGCGCACCTCATTGTGCACGCTCTCCATATCCCGCTTGATTGAGAGATCGAGCGATTGGACCATCATCAGAAATTTTAATAGCGATGATGAATGCGTGCGCTCGAAATTCAAGGCAAGACGCAAGAACTCGTCAATAACGTCATGGGCCTCAACGCCCAAACGCGCAACGAGCTGCGCACGCCCCCCATGGCTCGCCAAGATCAGACTGTAAAAGTCAAATGGGCCTAAGCTTTGCGCATCCTCGCGCCAGCGCATGATCTTTTGTGCAGCCTGATGGTGATGCGGCGCATGTGAGGCAATCAATGCCGCATATAAAGACCCTGCTCGCCCTGGCGCAAGATCAAGAAGATCATCGTCGTCAAAACCAATTAAAGGTGATTTCAATAAGCCGGCAAGCGTCAGATCATCCTCAACAAGCAAGGCCACGCGACCCAGCGCAATGAGATCCATCACCGCTACATGATCAATGAGATTTAATCGATCTGCGCCAGCAACAGGAATTTGATGCAATTTCAGCGCGCGGATCATAGCCTCAAAAAAAGCGCTGCGTTGTCTCACTAAAATAAGAATGTCGCTGGCGTTAATCGCGCGACGCGCGCCATTTTCTTCTACAGTTTCGAAGCCCTGAGGATCGAGCAACGCTTTAATTTTCAGCGCAATTTTTTCTGCAATGCGTTCAGCTGGATCATCTCTTTCCGGCGCATCAACAGGCAGACGCCAATCATCAGGCTCCGCTGCCGCCCCCTTGCCAATGAGCGGCCATATTTCAATAAGCGACGGCACATCCGTCTTTAGCGCTTCATGCGCCAGTTTCTCATCGCCGCGCCCAGATCCCAAGCCATAATCATTATCGGCGTGAGAAAAAACCGTATCCACCATATTCAAAACGCCCGGCGCCGAACGAAAAGATTGATGTAGCGCAATTTGCGTGAAAGAAAGATCGGCATTGATGAATTTTTGCGCGAGGGCGCGCCGCATTTCTTGAAATTTATCCGGAGCTGCGCCTTGAAAAGAGAAAATAGATTGTTTTTCGTCTCCCACAGCAAAAAAGCTGCGTTTTAATCTGCGCGCACTCGCGCCTGTGCAAAATTCATCGGCGATTGCCGTTAAGATATCCCATTGCGCCGCGCTCGTATCCTGCGCCTCATCAAGCAAAATATGATCGATCTGCGAGTCAAGCTTATACATGACCCATGACGGGCTTGAACTTTGCAGCAACCGCCGTGTGCGTTCAATAAGATCATCATAATCTAATAAATTCTGCGCCCGCTTACGCTGCTGATAATCATCAAGCATCGCCCGACCAAGCGTCATGAGTGAAAGAGAGCGCGCAATCAGCGCTGCCGCCTTATGCTTTTCTCTTACAACATGCAACCGGTCTCGTTCCGCCTCCATTTGCGCGAGAAGATCCGGATAAGCCTCAGACAGTTTCTTACTGATGATCGCTGCGCGCTGTCCAAGACCGCGCGGCGCGCCATCTTTGGTAAAAAAAACAGCAAGGTAAAGGTCGCTGCAAAGCGCTTCTTGTCGTTGCGCAAAGGCTTCCGTCAGCAGCGCGCCTAGTTTTTTGTCATTGACGCCGCCAAGATCAAGTTGGCGCGCAATATGCGGCCAGCGCTCGGGCGCAATGCCGCCAAACACAATCTCCTGATCAAGAGAGGCAACAGTATCTGCGCTGCTCAAACCAAAAAGTTTGACTAAGCTCTCCTGATAGCGCGTCAAATCCTCATCATCAGAAAATATGTCGCGATTAAAGAGAAGCTCATGACATAAAGCGTCAAAACTTTGCGCGCTAATCAGCGTTGCCACATGATCGAAGGCGTCTTTTAACGCACCCGCCTGCGCCATCGCCTTTCTGACAACAGATTTTTTAGCGCGCGCCAGAAGATCAAAGCGGGACACGTCGTCGACAACGCTAAAGCCAGCAGGGACATTAGCCTCAAAAGGAAAAAGGTGAAGCACGCGCTCACAAAACGCATGTATGGTTTGAATTTTTAATCCGCCCGGCGTTTCCACCGTTCGCGCAAAAAGTTGACGCGCCATTATGAGATCGGCGCTCGAAGGGGATGGCGCGCCTGTGCGCTCTATGGCATGCGCCAGAGCCTCATCGTCCAAGAGAACCCAGCGCGCCAGTTGCTCAAAAACGCGGGTCGACATATTAGCCGCCGCCGCTTTGGTATAGGTAAGACACAAAATATGAGAAGGCGGCACGCCAGAAAGCAGCAACCGCAACACACGCTGAGCCAAAACATAGGTTTTGCCTGAACCCGCATGGGCGGAAACCCAAATTGATGTTTGAGGGTCAGACGCGACACGTTGTTTCTTTAACGTCAATGAGGGGATCAAGCGCGCGCTCATGGTTCGTCTCCGCCGCTTCGCGACCACTCGGGCACGCGCGCCAGATAATCATAATCGCCGCTATCTGATCTTAAGAAAACATAAGGCCGAGAGAGGTAAGGCGTGTCTTGATCCCGAAACTGCGACAATAATTGTCTGACGTCCTCGCGATGGCGCGCCACAACATCTTGGAAGGTCGCCTCGCCTCTCCATTCAAGCCATTGCGTCTTCCCCTCGCCTTTCAATCCAACATAAGCGGCGCCATGAACGACCTTTGCGCCAACCTCAGAAAATGCGCCAGCCTCAATCATCGCCGCCTCAAGCGTCAACTGTGGCGACCAACCTGCTTTCACCTGCGCATTTGTCGGCACGCGGCCGGTTTTATAGTCGAACACATAAGCCTTTTGCGTCGCGTCCACTTCGATGCGATCCGCCTGCGCCGTGATCAGGAAAGAACTATCGTCATGTAGAGATAGGCGCCATTGACCTTTAATTTCTTGAAAGATTTTTACCCCTTGTGCGCGTCGCGCCCCCTCAAATTGAATAAAATAATGCAGTCCCGCCACGATGCGACGCCACGTAAAACCTTCAAACTCTGGATCTTCAAAGAATTCGTCCAATTGCGCTCTCGCAATATCGATAAGCGCTGAAGCCATTTTCTCAGACAGCGGCTGCGTTGGATAAAGATGAATAAAGTGTGAGATCGCAGCGTGAAGGAAGGTGCCGATCTCGCGCGCGCCCCAAGTCGCGCCCAATAGCGCCAGCGGTTTGAGATTGAGAATAAATTCAGCATAAATCGCGTAAGGATCACGTCGTAACTGTTCGATACGCGTCACGCTTAACTGGGTTGGACGCAAGGCCAAAGCGGGCTTTGGTCGCGGCCGCTCCAGAGAACGCGTCTGTAGCGGCGCATCGATGCGATGCGCAATCTTTTGCATGGCTGCGCCTCGGGCGCGACAAGCCGCAAAGCCATCCTGCGCCAAGGCCTCTATTCTCGTGATAAATCTCGACGCCACAGTTGGCGCGCCATCGCGTTTAAGCGAGCGCGATAACACAACGCGCTTTGCGCCCATCGCCATCATGAAATCATGTGCGCTCTGTCCAATACGGCGCTCTGGCGAACTCATGCCAAGCTGGCG
>Ga0007858_1000592_pt1 | contig 10887 bp, 10 predicted proteins | sample CryBogCBH08Aug08_FD_71211 | JGI IMG/M metagenome (GOLD analysis project Ga0007858, IMG submission 71211) | Freshwater microbial communities from Crystal Bog, Wisconsin, USA - CBH08Aug08 | ecosystem: Environmental > Aquatic > Freshwater > Lake | place: Crystal Bog, Wisconsin, USA | collected...
GTGCCACCGGAGTTGAGAACGTACTGGACGGCGTAGGAACCAATGCCGCCCGAGGCTCCCCAGATGAGAACGCGGTCGCCCTGGGTCACCGGGGCGCCATTGCGCGACACAATCATGCGGTAGGAGGTGGAGTTGCACAGACCATTGACGGCCGCTTCTTCCCACGTGAGATGCGCGGCCTTCGGCATGAGCTGATTTGCCTTGACCACGGCGATGTCGGCCAAGCCACCGAAATTGGTCTCGAAGCCCCAGATCCTCTGGTTGGCCGCGAGCATCGAGTCGTCGTGCGCACTCGGGTCCTGGTCGTCCACGTAGTTGCACTGGACGGTGACGACGTCGCCGACCTTCCAGTTGCGTACCGCGCTGCCGACCCGCAGCACGACTCCCGCGGCGTCAGAACCGACGACGTGATAGTCGAGCGCGTGACGCTTGCCCCACGCCGATTCTTTCCCCAAACGATCGAGGAAGCCAAACGTCGGCAGCGGCTCAAAAATTGAGGTCCACACCGTGTTGAAGTTGATCGAGGACGCCATCACCGCAACGAAAGCCTCATCCGGGGCGAGTTCGGGCAACGGGACCTCACCGACGTGCAGTGACTGGCGCGGGTCCTTGTCGTTGCTCTCCATGCCCTCGAACATGTTCTGTTCGTCCCGGCGAACGAAAACCGCGCGGGTCGCCTCCGGCATCGGGGCCGCAGCCAACTCTTCAGCCGGCGCGCCGGCCCTGACGAGGTCGAGGATGTCACTCATGGGGGCGAGGTTACCCTTCGGTAATACCGAACGCGCCACTCGTCTATCGTCAGAGGAGTGCCGTACGGCCGTAACTGTTAAGGAGTCACCATGTCGCGCAGTGTCATCGTCTCTGGAGCCCGCACGCCGATTGGCAAGTTGGCCGGTGTTTTCGCCTCTCTGAGCGCCCAGGACCTTGGTGGCGTCGCCATCAAGGCCGCACTCGAGCGCGCCGGCGTCGCCCCCGAATTGGTGGACGCAGTTCTCATGGGACAGGTCATCCAGGCCGGTCAAGGTCAGATCACCGCTCGTCAGGCCGCCGTCAAGGGTGGTGTCCCCATGACCGTGAACGCGACGACCATTAACAAGGTGTGCCTTTCGGGACTCCAGACCATCTACTTGGCGGACCTCATGATCCGCGCCGGTGAGGCCGACATCGTGATCGCCGGTGGCATGGAGTCCATGACGAATGCTCCCTACCTGCTGCCGGGAGCCCGCGCCGGTTACCGCATTGGTGACCAGACCGTCGTCGACTCGATGATGTTCGACGGACTCACCTGCGCCTTCGATCACTGCGCGATGGGACTGGCCACGGAGCGCTACAACGGTGGCACCATCTCGCGCGCTCGCCAGGACGAGTTCTCCGCACGCAGTCACCAGCTGGCCGCCGCCGCCATCGCCGCTGGGAAGTTCGACGCCGAAATCGCCGGCGTCGCTGTCCCGCAGCGCAAGGGTGACCCCGTCGTCATCACGACGGACGAGGGCGTTCGTGGTGAGACCACCGCTGAGTCCTTGGGTGCCCTGCGCCCGGCGTTCGAAAAGGATGGAACGATCACGGCGGGCAATGCCTCGCAGATTTCCGACGGTGGCGCCGCCATCTTGATCATGTCCGAGGAAAAGGCCGCCGAGTTGGGCCTCACGCCCATTGGTGAACTCGTCAGCTACGGCATGGTCGCCGGCCCCGACGCCTCACTGCTCCACCAGCCGGCCAACGCCATTGCGAAGGCTGCCCACAAGGCGGGCCTCGACCCGAAGAGCTTCGACATCTACGAGATCAACGAGGCCTTCGCCGCCGTCGGCTTGGCGTCCTCGGACCTGCTCGGTCTCGATGAGTCAAAGGTGAACGTCAATGGTGGCGCGGTGGCCCTTGGTCACCCCGTCGGCATGTCGGGCACGCGACTCGCGATCACGGCGCTTGCGGAACTGCAGCGTCGCGGTGGTGGCACGGCCGCCGTCGCGCTCTGTGGTGGTGGCGGTCAGGGTGACGGCGCCATCCTGCGCACGCTCTAGACCTTCGGGATAAAGCGGTCCACGAGTTCGTAGCGCCGCAGTCCCACCGGCTCGTCCTTCAGCCGAAAGACAAATGCGCCACACAACGGATACTTGCCCTCGGCGAGTTCCTCAACGTCCGACTTGCTGAGCAGCGTCACGAGGTCGTACACGGTGGGATTGTGGGCGACAACGAGTAGCGACTCACTCACCGGGTCAATGGCGGCGAGTTCGACCAAGACGTCGTGGGCGCTCACGTCCCGTCGTCCGTTGTAGATCAGTTCGCTCGTCTCCACCGCGTGCACGAAGGGCGTGCCCGCAAAGGCCAGCGCATATGTTTCGCGCGTGCGGGCGGCCGCACTCACGAGAGCGGTTGCCGGTCCGTAGGCACCGAGAGCCTCGGGATCACAGGCCCACTGTCGAAGGATTTCCGCCTGCGCTCGACCCTTCTCGGTGAGGACCCGATCGAAATCGTTGACCCCACCTTCGGCGGGAACGGCCTTGGCGTGACGAACCACGGTGAGAAAACGCATGCAGTCATATTGCCCCTTAATGAATCCTGAATTCCAAACGAGCAACCCCTTCCCTCGCTTAGCGTGGGGACGTGCATTCCACCATTTCGTTCTTTCAGGCCATCGTGCTCGGGTTGACCCAGGGTGTGACCGAGCTGTTTCCCATCTCGAGTCTCGGTCACGGTGTGTTGCTGCCCGCGCTGTTCGGATGGCACAACCTGGTTGGTGCGGAGACCCAGAAGACCGGTTTCTACCTCGCGTTCCTCGTCGGTCTACACGTCGGCACCGCGGTTGGTCTGCTCGTCTTCTACCGCCGCACGTGGATCAAGCTCTTCGGCGGACTCGGCCGACAGGCGAAATTGACGGGTGGCCTCAAGCGATTCGTATCGATCAATGACCCAGCGACCGACAAGGACTACCGACTTCTCGCGTTACTCGTACTCGGCACCATCCCCGTCGGCGTGGTGGGCCTCGTATTCGAGAAGAAATTGCGCGAACTGTTCACCAAGCCGCTGGCCGCCGCCATCTTCCTCACGATCAATGGTGTGATCTTGCTCGGAGGCGAGTTCTTGCGTCGTCGCACGCAGTCGAAGGCCACGAAGGCGTCACTCGACACCTTGTCCTCGACCAGCGCCCTGACCGTTGGCTCCAGCCAGATCCTCGCGCTGTTTGCGGGTATCTCCCGCAGTGGTGTGACCATCGTCGCGGGACTGCTCCGCGGCCTCGATCACGAGGATTCGGCGAATTTTGCCTTCCTCTTGGCCACGCCGGTCATCTTGCTCGCAGGCCTCTACGAACTACCGAAATTGCTCGGTCCGGCCGGTGACGGCATTCGTGTTCAGAGCGTCGTCGGCGCGGTCTTCGCCGGCGTGGCGTCGTATCTTTCCGCTCGATTCCTCACGCGCTGGTTCCACTCGCACACGCTGTGGCCCTTTGCGATCTACTCGCTGGTCTTTGGCGCAGGTTGCGTCGCCTACTTCGCCTAATTACGCGCTGAGTAAACGTCGACCGTCGATCGCTCGTCCGAGCGTCAGGTCGTCGGTGAACTCCAAATCGCCGCCCACCGGCAGTCCGCTGGCGGGTTGCGAAAAGACGAGTCCGGGAATCTGCAACAACTTCGTCAGATAGAGCGTGGTGGCTTCACCTTCGACCGTGGGGTTGAGGCAGAAGATCACCTCGGTGACCTCGCCGTGGAGACGGGCCACGAGTTCTTTGATCTTGAGTCGGTCCGGCGTGACACCCTCGAGAGGATTGAGGACACCGTGCAGCACGTGATAGGTCCCGTGAAACGCGCCGGAACGTTCAACGGCGGCCACGTCACGAGGATCTTCGACGACGCAAATGATGGACGGATCACGTCGCGTGTCGGCGCAGATCGGACACAAGCCACCGGTCTCGGCGACATTGCAGCAATTCTCGCAGAACGACAACTTGGTCTTCATGTCGGCCAAGGCTTCGGACAGGCGAGTGACGTCTTCGGTGGGTTGACGCATGAGCCAAAACGCAATGCGCTGCGCCGACTTGGGTCCCACACCCGGAAAACGTCCCAGCTCGTCGACAACCGTTTGCAATGAGGGCGGGTAGTTCATTCCATTTCCTCGGCACCGGGGAACGCCTCAGAGATCAGCATCGACGCCACTGACGTGGCGTTCAGGTCATCGCTTTCGGCAATCTCTTGATCGTTCATGACGACATCGTCGTCGCGAGACGGCACGGGGCGCGGAGGAGGTGCCGTCGGATCAGCGATGGTGGTCCCCCCTCGTTCCATTGACGCGTCGACGATCCACGACACTTGGATCGTCTGACGGAACTCGTGCTCGAGCGCGCTGCGCAAACCACTTTGGATCTTGTCGCTACTCGCCCGCAACGCCTCGCTGGGCACCGCGATCGTCAACGTGCTGCCCGCGAACGAGCGCAGTTGCGATGTGGCGAGGAAGATGGAGGCGCTGCGCGACAGACGCGGAACGACGCGAGACTGAAAGCGCTCTACGACCTCGTCGAACCCCAGTTCTTCATTCGACGTCTCCGTCGGTTCAGGAGCGACGGCCGCGACGGGTTCGGTCTCGGGTTTCGGCGATTGCTTCGTGGCGGGCGCAGGTGCGGGCGCGGGTGCGGGCGCAGGCGTCGTGTCCGCGTCGCTGCGACGCGCCGGAGGCGTCGCGGCGGTCTCGGCCGTCGCGACGGGACGCGCGAGATTCGCAATGGGTTCGCGTGGGGCCGGTGGTGCTGCGGGCGCGGGCGCGGCACTACCTTGCGCCACCGAACGCTCCAGTCGAGTGAGACGTTCGTCGAGCGCGGATACCGAATCATCCAACTCGGGACGTGACAATCGCACGAGAGCGACTTCCAACATGATCGACGGCACCGGGGACGACTTCATTTCTCGCAAGGTCCGCCCAACGGTCTCGAGCGAACGCACGGTGCGCGGCAAGCCCAACTGGCGTCCCCATTCGGCGAGCCGCTCGCGATCCACGTCCAGGGCGTCGGAGACCTCGGGAGCCACGAGCAACAAGAAGACCTGACGCAACTCGCCAGCGAGAGACTCCGCCAATTGTTCGGGGTCCCAGCCCAAGCGAGCCAGTTCCGAGAGGGCCGTCAAGGTCTGGACGGCGTCCGCGTTCACGAGGGCACCCAGCAGATCATCGAAAGGCGGAGTGGCGTCGCCGAGGGATCCGGTAGCGAGTACTTGATCAAGGGCGCTCAGGGCGTCACGAGCAGATCCTCGACCCATGCGAACCGCTGCCGCCAAAGTCTCGTCGTCGAGCTCGAGGTGCGCGGCGTCGCGCACTTCGCCGAGCAGGCTCTGGAGCGTCTCAGCCGACAGCAGTCGGAATTCCAGGTGCTGCGTGCGAGACCGGATGGTCGCGACGACCTTGTGCGGATCGGTGGTCGCCAAGACGAAGACCACGTGCGGCGGAGGTTCTTCCAACGTTTTCAGGAACGCCGCCTCCGCGGCCTTCGAGAGCATGTGCACCTCGTCGACGATGTAGACCTTCCAGCGTCCCGGCGTGCCGTGCCACGCTCCGGCGATAATTTCGCGAATGTCGTCAACGCCGTTATTGGACGCGGCGTCGAGTTCGACGACGTCTAATGACGTGCCACGCGTAATGGCAATACAGCTACTGCAGCGATTACACGCGTCGCCGTCCTCGGGATTCTCGCAGTTGAGGGCCTTGGCCAAGATGCGCGCGGTCGTGGTCTTTCCGGTGCCGCGGGGACCGCTAAAGAGATAGGCGTGGACCACGCGGTCGTTCGTGACCGCCCCCTGCAGGGCTCGCACAATGTGCTCCTGGCCCCGCATCTCCGAGAAACGACCGGGTCGGAACCGTCGGTACAAAGAGGCGACGTTTTCGTTGGCGACGCGATCACTCATGGCGCGATGCTACCGGCGCACTGTGAGACGCCGAGGTCCAAAGCGATGGCCAGGCGATCCGCGGCACCCGTCACAACCTGCTGAGAGCTGCTGGCTTCCGCCCCTGACTCGGTTCACAAGCGGACGTCGCGCGGGACCCGACCACCGCTTTGGACCTCGGCGTCAGAACTTTACCCGTGCGAAGGGGGGTCGCCAACTCGGGTAGCCTCGCACCCGGTGTTCGTCGCGAGACGAAGACTCCCGGAGGAGTGCGAGAGCGGCCGAATCGGCACGATTGGAAATCGTGTGTGGGGAAACTCACCGTGGGTTCAAATCCCACCTCCTCCGCCAGTTGGTTCCATGGCGCCGGGCCGTCGAGTCGTCACTCTGTACACGTGCGCGATCTCAACGTCGGTACAGTTAAGGAAGTGGCAGCCAAAGAGGAAGAAATTCCGCCGGTCCCAACGGTCACCGTGGATGTTTCGGTCACCGGCGACGTGGAGACGGTACGCCGATTTCTCGCCATTCTGGTGTCCGAATCACTCCACGGGCACATCGCCCCCGTCAGCGAGACGACGTACCAATATGTTCGTCCGCGATCACAGACCACGGGCGTCCTAGCCGTCGTAGGTGCGGTGGCGGTCGTCGTATCGGTCCTGTTCTTGGGTGAACTAGAACGGCACTGGCTCACGAATAATGGAGTCGCCGGGGTGACCATTGTGACCGGATTGGTCGTGTATCTCGCTGTCGTCCTCGCATCGCTACGCGACGAAGCATCTACAGTCATTGTCGTCAAGCCGCAGGACGGCGGCACTCTGGTTCGATTTCGTGGGAATCTCGACGGTGACGTTGACGTACTTATCCGCAACCTGCGCGCTATGCCCGAGGTAGGTAGCTGACGCACTTAGCGTCGAAACCGCGACCTACGATGGAAGCCGTTCACATCAGGGGAGTTGTTCATGTCACGCGTCGCGTTTCGAAATGTGGTTCTGTCATTGTCGTTAGTGGCCGGGGCGGCCGCGGTCACCGTGGCCCCGTCCGCAGGTGCGGCCAAGAAGACGACGATGTACTACGTCAACCTCGGTGACTCCTACGCCGCGGGCTATCAGTACGGTGGACAGCCGGCCAACACCGAATTGCACGGATACGCCAACCAGCTCGACGCCGCGCTCGCCAAGAAGCACCCAATGACCCTCGAGAACTTCGGTTGCGGTGGAGCGACGACGAATTCGCTGCTCAACACGGTCAACTGCCCGGATCCCACGACCAATGGACCGACCTACACCACGACCTCCCAGGAAGCCGCCGCTCTCGCCTTCATCGCCGCGCACCCCGGCCAGATCGGCCTCGTCACCATCTCCATTGGCGGCAATGACTTTGACGGCTGTGTTGGTGGATCTAATCCGGCCCAGTGCGTGCTCGACGCCATGCCCACCATGAAGGCCAACGTCGAGAAGTTGTCGAGCGATCTGCGCACGGCCGTGGGCAGCGGTGTGCCGATCATCGGCATCACGTACCCCGACGTTGTTCTCGGTGAATGGCTCCAGGGTGCGAACGGTAAGAGCCTCGCGTCGCTGTCGGTGACCGCGTTCAAGGCAATCATTAACCCGACGTTGGCCGCCGCCTACGCCACGCAAAACGTGAGCTTCGTCGACGTGACGACCGCCACCGGTGCGTACACGCCGTGGTCGAAGATGACCAAGCTCAAGCCCTACGGCAAGATTCCGGTCGCCGTGGCCAACGTCTGCGAGCTGACCTGGTTCTGCTCGATCGCCGGGGACATTCACCCGAAGACGGCGGGCTACAAAGTCATCGCGGGTCTGTTGCAGAAGCAGTACAACACTCTCGTCCACTAATGAGGCTCTCGCCGTCTCGTGAGGCGCGACGCGCGTGACCAACGATCACGACGCCGAGCGCATGCGCGAGGCCCTCGCACTGGCGAGCGACGCGGCGTCCCACGGGGACGTGCCGGTGGGCTGTCTCGTAGAGGTCGATGGCGTCGTCATCGGTCGTGGAGAAAATCGACGGGAAGTAGACGCTGACCCCACCGCCCACGCCGAGATTCTCGCCCTCCGCGCGGCGGCCGCCCACCTCGGGCGTTGGCGCCTCGATACGGCGACGATCTACGTGACCTTAGAGCCGTGCGTCATGTGCGCCGGCGCGCTACTCAACGCACGAGTGGCCCGCGTCGTCATCGGTGCGACCGACGAGAAGGCCGGCGCCGTCGGTTCGCGCTACAACGTGCTCGCGGATCCTCGACTCCTCCATGAGGTCGATATCGAAGTCGGCGTGGAAGCGGACGCGTCGGCGGCCCTCCTGCGCGACTTCTTTGAGCAGCGCCGTTAGGGCTTCAGAATCTTTTGCACGGCGGCGCCGAAAACCGTCGACAGATACTCCGCGTACGTCGCGGACACGTGTCCGGCATTGAAGTACGCAGCGAAGCGACCGACGACCGGGGAACACACTTTCGGTGCGCACAACCACGGATTGGTCTCGATGAACTTCGCACCTGCCGCCTTGGCCGCAGTACGTTCAGCCTGGTAGTGGTTCGTGACCTGCTTGTTGGGATTTCCGGCGGAGCACTTTTGCACTGACGTCGGAAAGGCGGCGAGACATTCGGGCAAGGGCTTATTGAAGGTGACAATGTCGCCGATCACGGCAACGGACGTGTGAGGACCCGCCAACGCCGTGATTGTTGTTTCCAGTCCATTTGTCCACGCGAGGTCCGTCGTCGGTTTCGCGTTGCCGTCGAGAATTCCGGTCGTGCGACCCGCGAGCAGCACGAGAGACGGAGCGAGCGCGTGGATTTGCGACAACGAATTCGAACGCCACGAGTTGCACGCCGTATCCGGGCCGAGGGTGGTGCCCGTCCAGACGGTCACCGACGCGGCCGGACAACCGGGACGCCAGATGAGAACGATCTTGTAGCCCAGTTGCTGTGCGATCGGTACGAGGGCCGGGAGCCACATCTGCGCGTGCGAATCACCAAAGAGAACGATGGTCTTCTTCGAGGTGGTATTCGCAAAAACACAACTCGTGGTTCCGTCACACTCCTTGTCGGAAAGTGGGTAGTAGAGCCCCGACGAATCGGTGGATACGAGCGAGAGGTTCGGGTAGAGGTTCGAGGGGAGCGAATTCACATTCGCTGAGGCGGCAACGAGGGCCTGCACCTGTGCGGCCGTTCCGGGGGTTGGCAGTGCCGGTGCCGTCGTATCCACCGCCGCGGCAACGGAACTCACCGCGACCATGATGCCGGCGACGAGAACGCCGATGCGGCGCGCGGAACTCGAAACGTGCGTCAACATCCTGACCACTGTAGACACCGGTTGGACCACTTTCACATCACGCACAAGATCGTGATCATTTCGCAACATGGGAACGAATTCTTGATTACACCAGTGGGACGTGGATGCACGAAGCGACGATCAGCGCCACGCCGATCCACGCCGCACCGAGAAGGAGCGTGATCACCGGACGTCGAGCCAGCCAGGAGGATCGGCGGACCGGGCGTTCCAGCACGTAGTACATGAGGTAGGCCCCGGCCAAGGTAGCGGCGGAAATCCACAGCGCGTCGCTCACCGGGATGTAGTGGCCTTCGTAGATGATGCCGATGGCCAGAATTATGGGCGGCCAGTGGAGCAGGTACCACCCGTAGGAAACGCGGCCCACCGAGCGGACGGGGGCGAAGGCGAGAAAATGACCCGCTCCAATACCTGAGGCCCCACCGACGATGACCGCTACAGCACCGAGCACCGGAACGAGCGCCGGCCAACCCGGATAGTTATTTGCCTGATGTCCCTGAAAGACAGCCGCCCACAGAATCGCAAGAAGTCCGACCCAGCCAATCACGACGCCCGTGATCTTCGGGATCCTCGCCGACTCCGCCGCGAGACACGCGGCGACCGCACCGAGTCCGAGTTCCCACGCTCGGGTGAACGGGGAGTAGAAAGCCCACGTCGGATTCGCCGTCACTTCGTGCAACGCCCACACAAATGAGGCAACGACGATGACCGAGGAGGCACACAAGACCTTTCCACGGTGCGACATCCGTCGAGCTAACACGCCGAGAAGAAGGACGAGAAGGGGCCAGACGAGGTAGAACTGCTCCTCCACCGCGAGCGACCAGAAGTGTCGGAGCGGTGAGGGTTCCGATCCCATGTTGAAGTAGGAACTCAACTGCGACATCCGCCAGTTCGCCGCAAAGAGTGACGAATACTTGGCATCACCCGCGGTGACGGTGTACGTGATGATGTTCTGGATGTAATACGCCGCGACCGTCGTTCCAATGATGACGAGTATCGCGGCGGGAAGAATGCGACGAAAGCGTCGCGCGTAAAAGCCGAGAATCGAAATGCGCCCACGCGTATCGCGCTCGCGCAGCAGGAGGCCAGTGATCAAGAAGCCCGAAATGACAAAGAACACGTCCACACCGATGTAGCCGCCGGCGAGTTGGGACAAACCGGCGTGGAAGAGCACCACGACAACAACGGCGACCGCACGAAGTCCCTCGATGTCGGGGCGAAATTTAAGCTCCAGGCCGCCGGGCGTATCTTCGGGTGGCGCGGCGTCGTTGCGGGCGTCGAGGGCCGAGATTGCAGCCGCAGTCGGCTGGGACTCCTCGTTACTCGTCGCCACATCACTCCCTTCGCCGTGCGCAGAGCGCACTGACCCCGAATTCCTAGCACGGAAGTCATGAAATTCCGGAAATTGAGAAACGACGATTCGATGAACTCTCTGACACAGCCCACCTTTGGTGACCTGGAGGGTCCTGAGTAGACTCGACCCCGGAGGAGTGCGAGAGCGGCCGAATCGGACGGTCTCGAAAACCGTTGTGTCTACGGGCACCGTGGGTTCAAATCCCACCTCCTCCGCGGTGACGAAGCGGGCGGCGAGAGCCGCCCGCTTCGTGCTGTACGGGCCACAATCGCCGAAACGAACGTGACCGGTACGCTGGTTCTACTTCTCGGATGACCGAGTGAAGGAAAGGACCTGACGTGGACACCACCGTTCAGACGACCATTGGCAA
>Ga0007858_1000603_pt1 | contig 10775 bp, 8 predicted proteins | sample CryBogCBH08Aug08_FD_71211 | JGI IMG/M metagenome (GOLD analysis project Ga0007858, IMG submission 71211) | Freshwater microbial communities from Crystal Bog, Wisconsin, USA - CBH08Aug08 | ecosystem: Environmental > Aquatic > Freshwater > Lake | place: Crystal Bog, Wisconsin, USA | collected...
GGCCATCGGCTGGCCGATGGCGCTGCGGCGCGATTTGATTTTGCGGGATTTGCCGTTCGCGCAATCCGTGCTCGGGGCGGTCGCCAGCGCGTTGGTGCCGGCGCTGACGATGCTGCTGCTTTTGAGCGGTGGTGCGCAATTGCTGCTGGGCTGGGGCACGCTCTGGCAGTGGGCGGTGATGACGGTCGCCGGCGCGGTAGCGACGCCGTTTATTTTCGCCCTGATGAACTGGAACTGCAGCATGCTGGGCTATCAGGAATTGCCGGAAAGCAGTTTCCGTCCCGACCGCGAAATCCAGCGCAGCCGGAAAAAATTGTAGCCATGAAATTCGCCACTAAACTAACGCGCGCCCGGAGAAAATTGGTTTCTTGGTGTCCGCTGGGGCTCGGTGGCAAAAATTGAAATGTTAGTATTCGACGAACTGAAAAAGAACGAACCGCAGCTCCGCCTGGTCGCGGTGGGGCTGGCGGTCGGCTTGGGCATTTTGTTGGCGGGCTTGTGGTGGGTGCAGGTCGTTTCGGCGCGGGAATATCAGGCGAATCAGGAAACCCAATCGTACCGCACCATTCGCGTGCCGGCGGTGCGCGGGAAAATTCTCGACCGCGAAGGTCGCGTGCTGGCCGAGAATCAGCCGCGTTATAATCTCAGTTTGTTTTTGGATGATTTGCGCCAGCCGTTTTACCACACCTACACCAATCTCTGGGCGGCAGCGCGAGCGCAGCAAAAACTGCGGGTGGCCGCCGAGGAAAAAAAACTCGGCCGCGCGCTAACCAAGGCGGAACTCAAAGCCTACCGGTTGCCGGCGGAATATCTGGAGCAGTTGCAGCAGGAAGCGCGCGACCGCGTGGCGGCCGGCATTTTGACGCAGGTCGGTGAAAAATTGGGCCAGCCGATTCCGTTCGACGCGAATGATTTCAATAAACACTACGCCAAACAGCGCGCGTTGCCGTATCCGGCGTTGAAAAAAATGGATGTTGGCCAGATTGCGCGGTTCGAGGAAAATTACACCAACCGCCTCGGCGCCAATCTGTCGCTCGAATCCGTGCGCACTTATCCGAACGGCACGCTGGCGGGCCATCTGCTCGGCTATGTGCTGCGCGATGACGAGGCGCAGAGCGGCGAGAACGCTTTCTTCAATTATTATTTGCCCGATTACAGCGGCAAAGTCGGCGTGGAAGCGGGCTTCGACGAGGTGCTGCGCGGCCGTGCCGGCGAGCAAGCCGTGCTCGTGAACAGCCTCGGCTATCGGCAGTCCGAAAGCATCGAGACGCAGCCGGAGCCGGGTTACAACGCCGTGCTGACGCTGGATTTTGATTTGCAGAAAGCCGCCGAGGAATCGCTCTTGCGCCATCGCGGCGCCGATGCGCGCGCGGCTATCGTGGTGATGGATGTGCGGAACGGTGACGTGCTGGCGCTGGCGTCTTCGCCGGCGTTCAATCCGGTTTATTCGGAAAATAATCCGGCGCGCATGGCGGATGAAAAACTTCGCCCGGCCATCAACCGCGCCACGCAGGAAAATTATGCGCCGGGTTCCATCTTCAAAGTGGTCGTCGGCCTCGCTGCGTTGGAGGCGGGCTTGAATCCGGAAAAAATTTACACGGTGGAGCCGAATCCGGAGGACCCGGCGCACGGCTGCATTTATGTCGGCAACTTAAAAAAACGCGATACCGCCATTCCCGGTCCGTACAATTTCAAGCGCGCCATCGAGCGTTCCAGTAATTCCTATTTCATCCAGGTCGGTTTGCAAACGGGCATTGAACGCATCATCGCTCTGGCGGAGAAATTTCATTTCGGCGAAAAAAACCGTTTGCCGACTCGCCAGGAAACGCCCGGCGATTTGCCGACGCCGAAACGGTTGCAGCAGCATTGGCGCGACGGCGACACGGCGAATGTGTGCATTGGCCAGGGCGAAGTCGCGGTGACGCCGCTGCAAATGGCGGTGGCGTATTCGGCGATTGCGAACGGCGGCACGGTGTTCTGGCCGCGGCTGGTGGCGCGGATCGAGCCGCAGGACCCGGCGGCGCGCGCGGGCGGAACGAATTTTCCCGCCGGTCTGGTGCATGATCACATCGGCGTGAGTGCGCGGAGTTTGCGGATTTTGCATGAGGCGATGCTGGCGGAAACGGAAGATGTCGAGGGCACCGGCAAGGCGGCGGTGGTGGGACCGGAGATGCGCATTTGCGGCAAGACCGGCACGGCGCAGGTGCAGGATACGGCCAACCGGCTGACCGGGTACAATTTTTGGTTCGCCTCGTTTGCGCCGTATGCGAGTCCGCGCTACGCCGTGGTGGTGCTGGTGCAGGCGGAAGGCAAAGGATCCGGCGGGCTGGTCTGCGCACCGATGGCGCACGATGTGTACGAGACAATTTTGAAAAAAGAAAAAGCCGCCGCCGGAAAAATTCTGGTGGCGAATTGAAATGAAAAAATCCTGCTCATTCTCATCGTCCGCCTCCTTCTCGAATGCGAGGAGGACGAGTAGGAGCAAGAAGTAAAATGTTTCCGACCAACACCATTCCGCGCGAAGGGCTCGACCGGCTGCAAATTGCCGCCTTGATCGGGCTGATGTTTCTCGGCGCGGCGTTCGTGTACAGTGCCACGATGGCGAGCGACGCAGCAGGCGGAGTGCCGTGGTACGATCAAAGCTGGGTGCGGCAGCTCGTGTGGTACGCGCTCGGTTTGGTCGCGGCGGGGGCGATGTGCGTGGTGGATTATCACACGCTGGCGCGTTGGTCGCTGGTGGGTTATTGGCTTTCCATTTTGACGCTGGTGGCGGTGCTGATTCCGTTCATCGGCAAGACGCATGGTTGGGGCGCGCGGCGGTGGATTGATATTGGATTTTTCCAATTTCAGCCCGGCGAATTTGCAAAGCTGGCGTTTATTCTGGCGGGCGCAAATTTTCTCAGTCGGCCGGCGCATGAATTACGCGAGCCGGCGGTGTTTGGCAAAGCGCTGGGGTTAATGTTGTTGCCGTGTGCCTTAATCATGAAGGAACCGGATTTGGGTTCCGCGCTGGTATTGTTGCCGACGGGATTGGTGATGATGCTGGTCGCCGGCACGCCGCCGCGTTTTCTGGCGTGTCTGGTGGGCGGCGTGGGTTTGCTGGTGATGTTGCTGCTGGCGGATGTTTTGTTTGCGCCGCCGGCGTGGCAGATTCACATGCAGGAATATCAGCGGCAGCGGCTGCTGGTTTATTTTGGCCGGGATTTTGCGCGGGCGGGGGCGACCAAAGCCGAGCGCCAGCAGGCGGCGGAATTGCAGCGCAACAAATCCTATCAGTCGCGACAGGCACTGATTTCGGTCGGTTCTGGCGGGTTGCTGGGGCAGGGCTGGGGCCAGGGCCGGCAGACGGCGCTGAGTTTTTTGCCGCCAAGCGCGGCGCACAATGATTTCATTTTCTCCGTGATTGCCGAGGAGGAAGGATTCGTCGGTTCCGTAACGGTACTGACGCTGTATGCGGTGGTTCTCTTCTCTGGATTGAGAATCGCCGGCCAGGCGCGCGATCGTCTGGGCAAACTCGTGGCGGTGGGCGTCGTGACACTCCTGTTCAGCCACGTGTTCATCAATATCGGCATGAACATTCGCATCGTCCCGGTGACGGGCATCCCACTGCCGCTGTTAAGTTATGGCGGGTCTTCAGTGCTGTGCTCGTTGATCGCGCTGGGCCTGATGCAAAACATCCACATCCATCGAAAGGGATATTAATTATGAGTTCCAACAACTTCTCCCGGCGCCGTCGGGGAATGCGCTTCAAGCCGAAAGGCGGCCTGAGCCCCGCGCACCAGAAAACGGACCGCGAAGCCGTCGAGGCCCGCGCCGACGTGGTCAGCGAGCAGGGCGGCAACGAGCGCCTGTTTGAAAAGCGCCATCTCCACGAAATCGAGCGCGCCGAAAATCTTGCCGCCGGCCTGCCGCCGGAAGGCAAACCGGAATCGCCCGTCGCGACGACGGAAACCACTCCCCACGACCATTCTGCTGCGCCCGCGCCCGCCGCGCCTGCCGCCGAGGAAAAATTCGAGCCGGTCAAACTCGTGGAGCCAGCCAAGGGGTTCATCGAAACCATCAAGGACGCCGCCGCGAACATTGTCAAAAAAGTCCAGCGCCTGATCCGGCCGGAAAAGAAAATCCACAAGGAAGTCATCATCAACGCCGAGACGCTGGAAACGCGCGTCGCGGTGACAGAGGAAGGCAAGTTGGAGGAATTCAACATCGAGCGCACCACCGAGGAACGCCTCGTCGGCAGCATTTTCAAGGGCCGCGTCCGCAATCTCGAGGACGGCCTCAAGGCGGCGTTCGTGGACATCGGCTTTGAGAAAAATGCCTTTCTGCATTACTGGGACATCGTGCCCAACCAGTTCGACTCCGGCGTGGAAATTGTCGAGCGCGAAAACTCGGGTCGCCGGCCGCAACGTCCAAAGATCACGCAGAAGGATATTCCACGTCTGTATTCGCCCGGCTCGGACATCATCGTGCAGGTCACCAAGGGGCCGATCAGCACCAAAGGCCCGCGCGTCACCACCAACCTCGTGTTGCCCGGCCGCTTCCTGGTGTTGCTGCCGAACTCCGACCAGTCCGGTATTTCCCGCAAGATTGAAAATCCCGAGGAGCGCAAGCGCCTCAAAAAAATCCTCCGCGAACTCGCCATTCCGGACGGCATGGGCGTCATCATGCGCACCGCCGGCGAAGGTCAACAGAAACGCTATTTCGTGCGCGACCTTGCCTTTCTCATTGAGGAATGGAACAGCGTGCAGGAAAAAATCAAGAAGCAGCCCATGGCCACCTGCGTTTTTCAGGAACCCGATTTGATCGAACGCACCGTGCGCGATTTTCTCACCGAGGATGTCGAGCGCATCGTGGTGGACAATGCCAAGGCTTACGAACGTATGCGCGAGATGATCGCCAAAATCTCCAAGCGCTCCATCGGCAAAATCAAGTTGTACAGCGAAGCTCAGCCGATATTCGACCGCTTTCAGGTCAGCAAACAGTTGGAAAACACCTTCTCGCGCCAGGTCCACATGAAAGGCGGCGGCTACATCGTCATTGATGAAACCGAAGCGCTCGTGGCCATTGACGTCAACACCGGCCGACACAAGGGCGGCAAGGACCAGGAAGCGCTCATCCTCAAAGTCAACCTCGAAGCCGCCGATGAAATCTGCCGCCAGCTCCGCCTGCGCAACATGGGCGGCCTCATCGTCCTCGACTTCATTGACATGAAAGGTGGCCGCGACCGCCAGCAGGTGTACAACCGCGTCCGCGACGGTCTCCGCCGCGACAAGGCCAAGACCCACATCCTGCCCATCTCCCAACTCGGCCTCATGGAGATGACCCGCCAGCGCCACAGCGAAAGCGTGCGCGCCGCCGTGTATGACGATTGCCCCTATTGCAAAGGCCGGGGCAAAGTCAAGAGCACCATCACCATGAGCGTGGAGATTCAGCGCAAGCTCCAGGAACTCCTCAAGAAACGCACCCGCGACGAGACCGATTTCCAACTCCGCATCGTCGTGCATCCCACCGTGCTGGAACGCCTCCGCACCGAGGACGAGAAACATCTCATCGAGATGGAGAAACGCTACTTCGGCAAGCTATCCTTCCGGGCGGACACCGGCATGCACGCCGAACAGTTCAAAATCGTGAACGTGGAAACGAACGAAGAACTCGCCAGCGTCGGCGCGTAAAATAAATTCGCAAACTGCAAACGCCCCGCGAGCAATTGCGGGGCGTTTTTTATTTTGGCAAAGCGCCGCAGCCTATTTTCATATTAGGCCACATGGTCAACCGGCGTTGGCTCCGGCGACTTTTTAGGCCTCGTGGTCATCTGGCATCCTCATCAATATCCGTCCTGCGGCGTGCCATCAATGGGCTAAAGGGAGAATTCGGCGCATGGGCAAACTCTCGTGCGCCGCCCTCATCCCGGCCGACAAGCTCGACTCGCACCAAAGAAACGTCTGGCCGCTTGTTGTCGTTGAAATAATCCACGCACTCAACCTTCGAGGCGGCGGACAACTCATCAACATACAACTTGTCCTTGTGCTTCCAATGCACATGATACTTGAACATCTCTTGTTCCATAAACGCGAACGATGCCTAACGAAATAAGCGGAGCCACCGCCGACTCGCGGCGTGAACCGCGATAGCGGAATCCGTAGCACGGTGGCAGACCGCGCCAACGGCGATTGGCTCCGGCGACTGGTTAGGCGTAGTCATTTACGGAAACTGCCAATAAAACCCTGTGGCTGAAGGTCTGTTACTGTCACAACCACTTGGCTAGCGTTGGTCCCTTCGAAAATAAACTCCCACCACGCAGCTTCTGCTTCTGTCCACCCCCCTTCTTTATAGGTGTGCTCTTTTCTAAATTTGATGCGCTTCCCTTCGACGCATACCAACTCGTTAGTGCGTGAACCAAGCGTCTCAACTGCTATCTGATATGCCTCTGGAAGTAGGCGCGCGCGTATTTCCCCACTAAAGAAAAATGCATAAGCAGAAACAACCACAAAAGTGCCCAACACCAGAACTAAAATGACTGTATGTTTCATAAAATGTGGCGACTACGCCTAACGAAAAAAGCTGAGCCACCGCCGACTCGCGACGGGAACCGCGACAGCGGAACCCGTAGCACGGTGGCGGACCGCGCCAACGGCGATTGGCGACGGCGAATGGTTGGGACACATGGTCATAATCAATCTGAAAAATCTCGCAACAACTCATCAACCAACTCTTGGCCGCCAATCTCGCCGCTGCTCTTGTAAATCTCAACCTCAATCTCGCCATCGGCAAAAACCTCAATCTCGTAATGTCTGCCGGGAACCTGCGCCAAAATCATCACTGTCTCGTCGCGCGTCTTGTCCAGCGTGTAGTAAATCTTCGCCGCATCGAGCTTGGCGAGCATCTGATAAACAGGATGTACTGAATCACTCATGTGCGCGAAGTGGCCATACATTTAATTCGCCCAAATTCGTTTGCTTCCGAACTGGGTTTTCATGGCTCCAACCCTATTTCCGCCCCGGTCGTGTGTCCAGCCCTTTTCGGGGCTGCTTTCGGGCGGCTACCCTGGTTTTGGGGTGGTTAGCCGGTCTTGAGGGGCCGTTTGAGGCGAAATGGCACCAAAAGTGACTTTTTCAGCCTTTTTGTCCCCAAAAACTGCTTGGCAACCAGTCCGGAAGGTTAGGCAACCAGTCCGGAAGGTTAGGCAACCAGTCCGGAAGGTTAGGCAACCGGTCCGGAAGCTTAGGCAATCAGTCCCGAAGGGTCGGCAACCCGTCCGGAAGGCTCGGCAATTTGGTGGTGAGGTTGGCCGGCGGCGCAATTATTTCGTGGAAAGTTGTCGGTCGGCATTGACTTTTCGGACGCTAGATGAAACCTTTTCGTGCCTGCCGCCGGAATTCAATAGTAGGGCGGCTCGCACTTTATACTCGTGGCTGAAAAAGACGATTATCTGTTAGACCTGCTGGTGGACCTCGGTTTTACCGATGCCGCTCAGGTCGCCAAGTCCCGTGAGGAGGCCAATGCCGCCGGCGTGGGCGTGGTGGATTTGCTGGTGGCCAACAAGGTCATCCGCCCCGGCGATGTGACCCAGGCCAAGGCCGCGCATTTCGGTGCGGAAGTGGTCCACCTCGCCACCATGAAAATCGAGGACGATGTCATCGCGATGGTGCCGCGCGACGTGGCTAAAAAATATCGCGTCATTCCGGTTTACAAAACCGAGGGCAAAGTGGCGGTGGCCATTGCCGATCCTTCGGACCTGAACACCATTGATTCGCTCACCCATCTGCTGCGCTCGGAAATCGAGTTGCGCGTGGCGTCCGAGCCGGATATTGAGGCCGCGCTGGGCAAGTATTACGCGAGCGAAAAGAAGACGATGGCGGAAGGCGCCTTCAAAGATGTCATCAAGGAGCTGGCGGAGGAAAATGTCTGGACGGCGGAGGCCGATGCCGGCACGGAATTGGAATCGGACGCGCCGCTGATTCGCTTGGTGAACCAGATCATCGTGGACGCCTTCAAACTGCGCGCGTCGGACATCCATCTGGAGCCGCTGGAAAAACGTTTTCGCCTGCGCTACCGCATTGACGGCGTGATGCAGGAAATGAAGTCGCCGCCGAAGCGCTTGCAGGCGCCGGTGATCGCGCGGTTGAAAATTCAGGCGGGCATGGTGATTTCCGAACACCGCGTTCCGCAGGACGGGCGCATCCAGACGAAGATCGGAACCAAGCTGATTGACTTGCGCGTCTCGTGCCTGCCCACGAATCACGGCGAGAGTATCGTCATGCGTATTCTCGACAAGGAAGGCCTGAAGCTCGGTTTGACCGAGCTGGGTTTCCTGAGCGATGACCGCGCGACGTTTGAGCGGCTCATCGCGCTGCCCGACGGCATTCTGCTGGTGACCGGCCCGACCGGTTCCGGCAAGACGACGACGCTGTATTCCTGTCTCAATTTCATCAACCGGCCCGACCGCAAAATCATCACCGTGGAAGACCCGGTGGAATATGTGCTGGCCGGCATCAATCAGGTGCAGGTCAACGACGTCATCGGCTTCACCTTCGCCGCCGCGCTGCGCTCCATTCTGCGGCAGGCGCCGAACATCGTGATGATCGGGGAAATTCGCGACATCACCACGGCCTCCATCGCCATCAACGCCTCGCTCACCGGCCATCTGGTGTTCTCCACGCTGCACACCAACGACGCGCCCGGCGCCGTCACGCGTCTCGTGGACATCGGCGTGAAACCGTTCTTGGTCGCTTCCTCCACGCGCTGCCTGATGGCGCAGCGCCTCGTGCGCAAGATTTGCAAAAAATGCGCCGCGCCGTACACACCCACGGATGCGGAGATGCGCGCGCTCGGCCTCAAGCCGGAGGAATTGAAGAACGCCAACGTCATGAAAGGCCGGGGCTGCCAGAATTGCAACAACTCCGGCAACCGCGGGCGGTTCGGCATTTTTGAAATTTTTGTGGTGGACGACGACGCGCGGAAGTTGATTTACGACCGCGTGCCGACGAACGTTTTGCGCGCCCGCGCCCGCGAAATGGGCATGCGCACGTTGCGCGAAGACGGTATTCGCAAAGTCCTCGCCGGCATGACCACGCCGGAAGAGGTCATCCGCGCGACGGTGGGCGATGACGCGTGAGGAAACCACTCTAAGTTGGTCAATAATCAATAGCAGATACATTTTGTCATGTCATATTCGATGTCAGATTTGTTGCAATTGGTGGTGTCCGAAGGCGCCTCCGATTTGCACATTCGTGTTGGTGTTTCGCCGACCATCCGTGTCCACGGCATTCTGCACCGCGTGGAAGGCCCGTCGCTGCGACCGGAAGATTCGGAGGAACTGATGCGCAGCATCACGTCCGAAGAACATATTCAGCAAGTGCGCGAGCGCGGCGGCGCGGACTTCGCATTCGCGTTCGGCGAGGCGGCGCGTTTCCGCGTGAGCGTGTTCAAGGAAAAGGGCAATTTCGCCATGGTGCTGCGGCAAATTCCGAGCAAAATGCTCACCTACGAGCAGATCGGTCTGCCGGAGTCAGTGAAAGAGCTGTTGTTCAAGCCGCGCGGTTTGATTCTGGTGACGGGTCCGACGGGTTCCGGCAAATCCACCACGCTGGCGTCCATGCTCAACATCGTCAACGAGACGCGCGAGGAAGTGCATCTCATCACGATTGAGGATCCGATTGAATATTATCACAAACACAAAAAAGCGTTGGTGACCCAGCGCGAAGTCCACGTGGACGTGCCGAATTTTGCCGAAGCAATCCGCCGCGCGCTGCGTCAGGACCCGGACATGATTCTGGTCGGTGAAATGCGCGATTTGGAAACGATCGAAGCGGCCATCACGGCGGCGGAAACCGGTCACTTGGTCTTCGGCACGCTGCACACGACGGGGGCGGCGAAGACGATTGACCGTTTGACGAACGCGTTCCCGACGAACCAGCAGGAAATGGTGCGCATCCAGCTTTCCACGGTGTTGCAGGCGGTGATTTCGCAGTTGCTGATTCCGCGCGTGGACAAGCCCGGCCGCGTGGCGGCGTTTGAAATCATGGTGAACACGCCGTCCATCGCCGCGCTCATCCGCGACAACAAGACGTTCCGGATTCAATCGGACATTCAGACCGGTTCCAAATACGGCATGGTGACACTGGATTCCTGGCTGATTGACAAATATCTGGCAGGCATGATTGCCCGTGAGGAAGTCATCAACAAGTCGCAGGACCCGACGACCATCATGGCCAAATTGCAGGAACTGGATTTGGCCCAAGCGGTGAACCAAGGCGACGGTAAAAAATAAGTTTTCATGTCCGACGAGATTTCAAATCCATTGTTGACGCTCGTGCGCGAGCAGGGGCTGGTGGACGATCTGCAATACGAGGAGGTGGCCGGCGAGTTCAAGCGCAGCGCCACGCCCGTGATCCAGTTATTGCAGGACTTCGGCATCATGAAGCTCGACGCCATCCTGCATGTGATGGCCTCGGCGCTGGGCACGGAAGTCGTGTCGCTGAAGGACCGGGAAATTCCGGCGGAAGTCTTGAAACTTATTCCCGCCAAAGTTGCGCAAATGTACGGCTGTTTGCCGGTGGCGCTCAACGACGGCGTGTTGCAAGTCGCTTTGGCGGAGCCGTTGGATCCAGCGAAGGCGGATGAAATTCATTTTGCAGCAAAACGCGATGTCCAGATTGTCGTGGCCGACCCGGCGGATATTCGGCGCGGCGTCGAGCGCTCGTACGGCCAGGAGGAGAGCGAAAGTTTTTCGGAAATTCTCAAGGAAATTGACGCGAACAAAAACATCACGCGGG